>JGI20214J14112_1000001_pt1 | contig 86339 bp, 136 predicted proteins | sample WetSurMetagenome_FD_14112 | JGI IMG/M metagenome (IMG submission 14112)
ATAATATTAAGTTATTATATGTAAAATCAACAACTCCTCCGTCGTTGCTTGGTGATATTGGCGGATCATTAACTAATATATATGTTCCATCTGGATGTGCTGCGGCATATCAAGCAGCTACTTACTGGTCTAATAAATCTAGTATTATTTCAGAATACACGTCAATACCATCAGAATATGATACGGTAAGTACATATTAATAAAATAAAAAAAAATAAAAAATGTTAACAATAGGAAAAAACGAAGCATCTTCGTATAAAAATAAAGGCTATGAGTATCTTGGTATTTGTAGTACTGATACACAACCAATAAACAAATACAATAAACGCGATAAAGTTTATTATTTATATAGTTCAACAATTGGTCAAAACACTTTTAAATACATCGGTATTGACTTTGTTGCCGATAGTTCATCTTTATATGCTATTGCTTGGAATGGTAACTCTTGGGAATATGAAAAATTGCCAGGTGTATCGTCTAATGGTAATAGTACTCAGCAATATGTAGATCCAACAAATTATTTATATGTTGCAAAAAATGGGTTGGATACAAACAATGGTGCAGCAGAAACTCCGTTTCTAACAATATCAGCAGCAATGAGTGCTGCTAGTTCTGGTACTACTATTTGTGTGTTCCCCGGTACATATACCGAAAATCTTACTTTTAAAGCAGGTGTAAACATAGACTGCCAAATTAAATTTGGAGTTACTATAATAGGTAATCATATAGCAAATTTTAGTGGTACTGTTATACTTGACAATATATTACTTAATAGTACCAGTGGTAACACCTTGTCTATATCAGGTAGTAGTGCATCTAATCTACAATTAATAGGATCTTCGGTTTATTCTGCAACAGGTGATGCCATTAACTGGTCTAATACAAACAGTTCAAGTAAGTTATATATAGAAGATTCCACCATAGTAGTGGCAACATCAGGTAGTTCAGCTAGAGCATTCTATTCCGCTTCAACAGCTGCAGGTTCTGTAATATTAAACAGAACTACGTTAAAATTAAATAGTGCAGCAAACGTATGTGTTGCTTTAAATGGTAGTATAAGTTTTATTCATACCTCTGATGTAGTTTATGGCGGTATTACTGTTGCAAATTCAGCTAGTTATGTGGGATAGTTAGTAGCTTTAACTGCTACTGGTATACCATGTATAACTACAAGTTCAACTGGTACTTCGATGCTATTTGCTTGCACTTTAACTTCAAACGTTACGCCTATTCAAGGTTCCGGAGCATTTGTTTATTCTGCACTAACTTATGGAAGTACAGGAGTAGGTGCGGCAAGTACTTTAAATGGTGGTATTGGAGCTGTAGCATTACCAATGTCTCCAATGGCTTTAAGAGCAGCTACTTTAAAACCTACAGTTCAAGATGGATTACTAGAATATGATGGGACAAATCCTTATTTTACAATAGGTACATCCAGAGCAACTATTAAAGAATTATTATTTAGGGACTTGTGGAATGATGTTTGCGGAACTTATGGTAAATACAATAATGTATCTGGTTATTATGAATTTAATGGAGTAACTAATCTTACTTATGCGCAAGCTGTTACTATTTATAATAATAGGATACAACCAGAGAATGTGTTATCTTGTGGAGTACAATTTAATTTTGATTCTCCTGCAACAGCATTGACAAGGATAGGTAATGCTGATATTAAAGATGAAATATTTTCAACTTGTATTAGACCTGTTACTTTAAATGATTCGGGTGTTGTAACTCAAGAATTGGCTACTAATATCAATTATAAGACTAATGGTCAAGCATCTGATCTAACAGGAGCAAGTGGGCAATGTATGGTTGGTATTAAGAAATTCTATATCAAAAGAACAACTGATACTCAAAATAGACTAACTAAACTTCAATTTTCTTTAGTTCCACTCCCTGGATTTACCTTACATGAAAAATTTACTTGGGGTAATGGTAGAGATGAGATTTTTGTCGGAATGTTCGAGGCGTCAATTTCGGGAACATTAATACAAAGTATCGTTGGAGGTTCTATTTATAATAATGTAACTTTAGCAACGGCTAGAACTAAAGCAGTAGCTAGAGGGACAGGATGGCACACGTATGATTTTTATACACAAGATGTAATTCAGTCACTTTGGTATTTATATTTCGCTGAATTGAATTCACAAGTAAGTTTGCCGGGATATACAGAATTATCAACAGCTTATCCGAATGCTTACTATAGAACTACAGGAAGAACAAAAGTACTTACAGGAATAAACGGTAGCGTAGCGGCTGATGCAACAAATGATTCTGATATTTATTCAGGAATTGCGGAACATGTAAGATTACCTTTTATAGCTGGAGTTTCTGTTAGTGGTAATATAGTAATCACATTAGGTACTTATGTAAATACTATTCCAGTAACCACATCATATTCAACAGCGGCGTTGTTGGCAGCTTATATAGCCACTTTAACTTTTACAGGATATACGGTATCTTATACAGCAGGTAATACTTATGTAGATTTTATAGCAACTACTATCGGAACAGTTAATACGCATACTTATGATGCAGGTACTACTGGAGCTACATCAGCTGGTTTTAGTTTTATCCAACCTGGACTTTCTTGGAACGATACAAATAAATATATAGCAAATAGATTTTTTTGGATAGAAAATGTGTTTGGTCATGTATGGACAATGATAGACGGTTGCTCTCCTGATGGAAGAGTAGCAGGATCAAAGCATATGTTCGCTACGCCGAATCCTAACTTATTCAGTTCAGATCAAGCAACAATATTATCTACTTATACTGACTTGGGAATTCCGATGGCATCTTCTTCCAATGAATCCTATATGAGTTCTATTGGGGCATACGGTAATCCAATTACTTTAGAAGGAAGTTCATCTACTTATGTAACCGATTATGATTGGTCTTATTTGGCTGATACCACTAGAGATTATTGTCGCCTGTTGCGCGCTGGTGGCGCTTTGAATAATTCGGCGCAGGCGGGTGTCGCGGCTTGTTATTCGGCTTACGACTTGGCGCTTGCGAACTCGATTAGCGGGTTTCGGCTTTGCTTTGAAAAGAATTAAATAAAATAAAAAAATTATGATAGGAAATAGCATTGAAAAGCCATCTAAGTCTGAATTTTTAGATGGTAAGTTCCAAATAAGATGGAACATACAGGAAGTGACAAAAATATTGGATGATGGAAGTACACGTACAGAATATTCGTATGAATATAATACTCAATATATCATCACCGAGTTAACTAAAGATGAGATAATCAAAGCGATTATTGCTGAAAGATATTCTTATGCTGATGAAATTAAATTAGCTTTTAATAGAGAAACTGATTCAGCTGAGAGATTAGTTCATGAAACTTTAGTAGCTAATTCTAAAGTATGGGCTGATGAAATATTAGCATAACAATATTTAATTTAAAAAATATAATGGAAATAAGTTATGATTGCTTGAAAGCAATAAAAAGGTTTGAAGGTTTCAAATCAAAAGCGTATAAATGTCCAGCTGGAGTTTGGACTATCGGCTATGGCCATACATCTGGTGTAAAAAAGGGTATGGTTGTATCTGATACAACAGCAACATTAACATTAAAACAAGATTTAGCTAAGCGTGAATCATTCTTAAACTAGTTAAATTTTAGATTAACTCAAGGACAATTTGATGCCTTAATAGACTTTATATTCAATATTGGTACAACTAATTTCTTAAATAGTTAGTTGTACCAACTATTAAAGTCTAAAGCTAAGTCAATAGACGTAGCTAAACAATTTAAACGTTGGGTTTATGCTGGTGATGAAGTATAGCCAGGATTAGTAGCTCGTCGTGATTGGGAATATAATAAATATATACAATAATGAAATTAATAAGTTCTATATCCAAATGTCTAAGTGCTATTACGCACAATGAATATTTGGGTAAATTCTGTATAGCAGCTTCTGCTTTTTTATCAAGTTTCTTTTTACCAGTATTACCTGTTATAATACTTTGTTTTGTTGCTATACTTATAGATTGCTATTACGGTATAAAAGTAGCATATAAGTAGAAAGCAAAGATAGAATCTAGGTTAAGTTGGCATGGGAGTATTTCAAAAATAAAAGAAACGTTTATTGTACTAGTATTAGCGCGTGCTATAGAATACTTCATATTTAAGCAAACCGGATTATACATACTAACTTGTGGTGCTGCTTTACTTATAACTTTAACTGAAGTATGGTCTATATTAGAAAACATGAATACAATCAATCCCTATGGTCCATGGAAAGCGATAAGTACATTCTTACGTAAAAAGGGTAATGACTTCTTAGGTTTGGATATACAAGCATTGCAAGAAGGACAAATTAAAACAACAGCATATGTGGGTCTTAACAATAATCAAGAAATTACTACCAAAAACACTGAAGTTTCTAAAGCATCACCTATTTCTGATGCTCTCAATGGTACTTCTTTGCTTAACGGTATATCTATACAAGCAAAATAATAAACTAGTTACACAAGTTAATAATGCGACTTCAAACGTTGTAGCATATTAGGGTATTATAAATCAGCGTACTGATTCAAACCGTGTATTAAAATTATCAATTTCTGATTTATCTGAACAAAACGATCTCCTGTTATAGAAATATGATAGCGTTCGTGCTGCACATAAAATAGACAGTGATGATATTACAACAGGTTCTATTTAGTCAACAAAGATAGATACTTTATTTATAACAAAAATAAAGTCTGATACTACTTATAACAAAGATAATAGATGTAACTTTAAACAAACAATAGCACCTAACAAGTTAACATCAATTACAGTAGAATTAATAAATGATTCATTAAACGTTAAACTAGATATACATAATAATCAATATTTGTTTATATACAACAAGCGACAATATAAGCATAAAAAGAACTTTATAAAACGTTTATTCACATTAGACTTTAAACGTATTACCATTACTTAGTATTAGATAGTCAATGATAATAAACTTATAAAAATAGATGATTCTAGAGTCTTTGAATCTACTAAAGAAAATTAACAATGGAAATATTTTCATTAAACGCACTTATAGATGATATATTATTGACAGCACGAAATAATGCTATTAGTCAATCTGAAGATCTATCGAGGGCACAAATAGAAAGCTGGATACATCAGTATCGTGCTTTACTGATTAAATAGCAAATAGATAAAGGTTATGATATTGACAATAGTTATTTATAGGAACTTGATAATGTTCAAATATCACAAATGCCTATAAATACTATTGATACTATATCTGATTCTAGTACTGATAGACCAGATTTCTATTTATATCGTAGTATAAATAAGATACCAAAACCTATAAACTTATAGGAACTTGGTAATGGTATAATCAGTGTACAAGATCTATATAACAATAACATATAGAAATTATCAGAACAACGTGTATCACTTTAGAAATATCGTAAATATACAAGTCAAGAATACACATTTCATTATTAGAAGCCATATATGTATATATATGGTCCAGATGCACTCAGGTATATACGTATTCGTGGTGTATTTGACAATCCTGTTGATGCTGGCTTAGATCCAGATGATGTATATCCAATACCAATAAACATGATACCTACATTAAAACAAATGATATTTACTAATGAACTAAAATTTATGTTTAGTTTACCATCAGATGATCGTAATGATGAAACGCTAGATACTATAAAAAATAATGGTGAAACCAAATAATAAGCAGTCTTATAGTTTACACGACTTTTACGATGTATACACAGTTGATTATACGCGATTTAAGGTACCATACAGGCTCTACAAGAGCGTTTTAGATCGTTTTAATACAATTATACTACAAAAACTTTTTAGTGGCTTAGAAGAGCTTAAAATGCCATTTGGACTAGGTTCTATTTGCATAATAAAGTATAAGCCACTATACTTTGACGGGCGATCGTTATCAATAGATTATAAGTTATGTAAACAATATAATAAACTTATTTATTTTTTAAACGAGCACTCTGATGGTTATAAGTATAGGTTATATTGGCAAAGAAAGTAGAAACCTACATACATAACGCAATATAGTCTGTCGCTTGTTAGGTAGAATAAACGCAAGTTAGCACAAATTATAAAAAATAAAGAACACGATTTTATAGAATTAATATGATATATAAATATACTACATGCGAACCGATTATTGCTAAAATATTGTCTGATCAGGACATATCGGATATTGGCTAGCGTACAACAGATATAAAAGAATGGATATTTGAAGCATTGGAAAAAATTGGTGCACCACAGCAATATGATCATAAAGAATCTAATACTGAAAGTACACCACTTCTTCATATCGTTAATTATTAGGCTCAACTTCCTTAGGATCTTGTTAGTCTAGAATAGGTAGCATGCTCACGTTCAAATAATGGGCCATGGCGATCAATGTGGTTGTCTACTGGCTCATTTAAATTAAAACCAGATGCTGGTGATGCTGGTATGAGCGACTTTACTACTGATGAATCTAAATAGGGTACTATGAACGATGATGACGAATACCCGATACTAGTAAAGTTTCCTACTAATAAAAATACAACAAATTTTGCTGTAGACCCTCAATACTTTTTAAAACCAGGTTATATAGTAACTAACATCAAAGAAGGGTACTTGAAATTAGCTTATAAGGCAATATCAACAGATGATCGCGGTTATCCACTGATACCAGATTTAACATCTTATCAAGAAGCAATATATTGGTATGTTGTAATGAAATTGAGTTGGCCTTTATATTATTCTGGTAAGTTACGTTCAGAAGTATACTATAGCATACAGTCGTCGTGGAACTTTTATCGTAAGCAAGCTTATGCTGAAGCGATGATGCCAAACGATGATCAAATGACTAGTATTAAGAACGAATGGCTTAAATTAGTACCAGAAATTGATGAAGAATTAACATTCAATTCAAACATAGGTAAACAACAAAAACTGTGGAATAACTATTATGGCAGAATCTACTAATCAACAACAATTACCATAGCAAACCAATCAGTTTACTGGTGGTATGAATACAGATATCTCTGATCCATTGTTAAAAGAAACAATGTACAGAGACGCTGTAAATTTACGTCTGTTAACCAATCAAGATAGTAACGGTTATTCACTGCATACCGTTGATGGTACATCGGATGCTATAACATTTGTTAGTCCAATTGATAATTCTACAGTAATTACAGTAAGTGGTAATATAATAGATCAAACAACAATACGTAAATATAATGTAGTTATATCAGTAGATACTAATAATAATTGGTTTGTATATAAATACGATACTACTAGTAATTTAGGCACTGATTTAAATCCAAAATATGTTTTAACTTAGGTATTTGCTTGTAGTACTGGTACAAATTTGTATAACGATACTACTGGGTATCACTTAAGTACTGTAACTAAATGGGAAGATGATGACAATATTAAGGTATATATTGCAGATGGTAATAATCCGATACGTATTATAAATATAGCAAAGACATATACTACCACTACTGATAATTCTTTGTTTATATATCCATCAACTACATTCAATCCATTACAATTATTTGCAATAACAAACGGTAATCTTAAAGCTGGCACAATTCAATACTGTTATCAATTGTATAGTAAAAATGGTAGTGAAACTGAAATATCACCTTTAACACAATTGTATCCAATTGCATTAGGTAATGCGTCTACTGATGCTAAATATATTACTGGACAATATTATGATTATTCAACTAGTATTGGTATGACTGTGTCGTTAGATATAACATAGGACTATGTTAATAATTTTGATCATATAAAGATAATATCTGTATTTTATACGTAGAATGGTCAATTACCTACTATATCGTTATTAACAGAGTAGTCTATATCTCTTGGTACTTTTTATTATACTAATTATGATAACACAGCAATTAATACTTATACTTTAGATGAATTTAATGCATTAACTGGTATTAAATTTGTGCCAAAGTTGATAGAAACTAAAAACAATTATCTTTTTGCCAGTAACATAAAGTATCGTGATAATCTATATGATGTTACTTATGATGCTAGAACATATCGCTTTATGTATCCTTGGTCTACTGAAGCACAATGCATTGGTGATGGAATTTATCCAACAACTACTGTGTGTGTTAGTGATATGATAACTGATGTTTATGATGCATCTACAAACATTTATACTACGTTTACACAAGATCAAATCGGTTCGATAAATATAAATTCTACAAATGATTGTATAAATAAATATAATGATCTTAATGTCAATTGTACTTCTTTTTATTATTATCGATTTGCTAATGATCATACTAAAACCAAGTATGCTTATTATTTAAGTCCATTTACATATACTACTGAAGGTCCTGCTCATTAGACTATAACTATTACAGAAAACAGAATTACTTATGGCGGAATAGGACCTAATATACAATGGCGATTTACGGTTGGTGAATTAGCTGAAGATACTACTCCATCTCCGAATAAATTTTTGTATGGTTCAACCAGTGGCAACCGATTATATGGTTCAAAAGGGTGTAGTGAGGGTTCTTCGTATTTATATGATAGCAAAGCAGGATCTTTTTAGGGGGTGTGGTTATGGAATGTACTATATGATGGCACATTAACAAACAGACACTTTTATAAACTTTAGGACTCTATTACGCAATCAACTAGGAATTATTCAAATCCGATTATAGCTTAGAAGTTAATGTCACTGCAAAGAGATGAAGTATATCGCTTTGGTATTGTGTTTTACAACAAATCTGGAATTAAATCTTAGGTTAATTGGATAGGCGATATACGTACTCCATCTGCTTCAGAACTTGGTTTTGAGACGTTTATAGCTAACAAGAAAGTATCGTTTTTGGCAGATGAAAGTGACACTTTTGAATGCGGTTTAGTTACTAGACCATTAGGTATAGAGTTTTTTGTTTCTAATTTACCAACTGATGCTGTTGGATATGAAATTGTAAGGTGCAAAAGAACTAATAATGATAGAGCTACATTAAGTCAAGGTATAATATCAACAATTGCATCTAGAACTACAACTGATACTACAGATAGTTCAAAAACAATAACTTAGTAGTTATCACCTTCTATATTTCCTATATCTAGTCATCTTTACGAATCGACAGTTGGCGGTTTAAATGGTACTGATAACTATGGTACTATGCATTATTACACTTATGGTAATATGAATTATTATAATTTTTATTCCCCAGAAATATCATATGATTATGACAATTATAAAACATTATTAAATTACAACGAATTGTCATTATATCCATTTTCATATTTATTCAGTGCTAATGCTCAAGGTAATACCGCATCTCCAATACATTCTGCAGTTACTGATTTGTATTGTTATGATAAAACAAATCCAGTATCTACAAAAACTACAGATTTGTAGGATTTTGAAACGGATGGAAGTGTAATAAATCCTGGTACTTTGTATATTTATAATTCTAAAAATCAAACTGTTTGTAACAATACCTTTGGTGATTCATCAACGTATATATCAAATTTTGGTAAATATGCAGTAAGCGCTAAGTTTTATGAGCAAACAGATAAATTAAATCATACTGATGACTATAGTAAATTATCAAGTACCGTATGGTCATTAACGGACTTAGCGTTTCCTTTAGAAGCAACTTGGTCTGATTATGAAAATAGGGATTCGTTTATTTCGTCATTAAATGGTAATCTATACAATAACTGGATTAGAGGTTTATATACTAACAACACAGTAACTCCATCAGATACAAATACATTACAAGGACTAAATGGTAGAAGTATCGCTTTATCTATTACTGTTAGTAATACTTTCTTGACAACATATACATTAAATAGTAATAATAGAAAAGTAGCTACTACAGATGTAGTTGATTCTAGTATAACAAGATTGGCAACATCATAGGATATAACAGATTATGAAACATATAATATATACCCAGAATCTAGAGCTGGAGTAATATTATGTAATTTACGTAGGCCTATAACTCCTTATAGTGGATATGATTATAATACAAGATAGTATAGTACATATTATTCAAATGGTAATTATAATACAATAACTACATCATTTACACCATTATTTGTTGGTGATGTCTATATATGTAATTTTGATTGCGTTAAAATGCACAGATATCATTATAGTAGTACATCAAATGATTATAGTACAGAGTCTAGTACATGGAATAAAGCTTTATAGCGTATGTGTGTAGACTTTGTAGTTCCTGTTGAAACTTTTATAAATTTATCATATGATCAAGGTCCAACGTATCATCGTTCTAATTAGACAGAAATACAACTATAGATATCAGATGTTAATAACTTATATCAACAGACTAAACCATTATATACTTATAATACAGTATATTCACAAATATCACAAGCTGTACCATTAATGCCAATAAACGATGAAGATAAATATAACAAAACCGTTGATACACGAACACTATATTCTAACAAAAAGACTAGTGACGAAAGTGTTGATAGTTGGTCAATATTTTAGTCAGCAAATTATTTAGATGCAGAAAGTAGATATGGTGAAATAACAGATTTACGATAGTTTAATAACGATTTAATCTTTTGGCAAAGAGATGCCACAGGACATTATTCTGTATTAGAAAAATCAGTAATCACTGACAATAGTCAATCACAATTAGTTCTTGGTACTGGCGAAGTATTAAGTAGATATGATTATCTTTCAACGGTTAATGGTATGAAGGCTAATTAGCAATGTGACACATAGTCTGAAAATTATTTATATTGGTTTGATTATGACCGTAATGAACTATGTATGTATAGTACAGGTAATGGTATAAATCAGATATCAAAATTATATGGTGTGTAGAATTATTTAAATAATATAAAAATAAGTGATTCACACGTATTAATACCATCACTGCAATATAATAATTATTATAACGAAGTAGTTGCTACTTTAGAAAACAATTACTCGTTAATATATAATGAAGCATTAAGATTATTTACAGGTAGAACATCATTAATTACAAATGAAGCATCTATTGTAAATAACGGTTATGCGTATTATGCTAATAATAATAATATTTATAGAGATATGCATTATCGTCGTACTCCTTTAAGAATATTAGGTAGTCGTAAAGATCCATCATTAAAATATTTAGTTAATTCTTATTATAACTTTGTGAAAACATTCGATAATGTTGAATTAGCATTAGGCTATAATAATAATAATCTTGCTGATTATACAGCATTGGATATAAGTTTTAGCACTGATTCATATACAGATATGAGTCAAAACGGTGTATTACCTTCATTGAGTGGCGATTAGTTATCACGGCGTGAATATAGTTATCGTGGCGCTATTCCTAGATATGGTAACTCTGACTTGGGGAATAGATTACGTGGTAGAGTGCTATATTGTACTCTTACTTATAATACAGATATGTATGGTTTAGAACTACCGTATGTTTTAACAAAATTTAGAGTTTCAAATAGTTAAAATGAATAAAAATAAAAATCAAAAGTCTAAACGGCTTAAAAAATATGATGACGGTAAACTAGGTAATCTAGTTGCTGGTCAATAGAATACAACTACTGACGCGTTAATGTAGTAGATGATGCAAATGCAAAAAACCTAGCAATTAGGTAATAATATCAATGGCGCATTATCTTTTGCATCAAATCTTTATGGTAATTTTAGCAAACCATAGTTTACGACAGCGCAAACATCTACACAAACTAGTGGTCCTGTTTCATACAAGCAATACGATAATGTAGATTCATCGTAGGAAATGAGTAATTTAAACAAACAGAACACATCAAATGACATAAATTCTGCAACACAAGGAGCTTCTCTTGGATAGAGTATAGGTGGCCCAATCGGTGCTGCGATAGGTGGAGTTGCTGGTTTAGTTGGTGGCTTATTCGGTGGTGCATCTAGAAAAAGATAGATGAAAAAGATGATTGCTAATAAAAATCAACAAGTATAGAATACTAATAATTTTAATGAAGGTGAAGCTGATACGTCATACTTATAGCAATAGTATGGTATAAAACATGGTTCTACACAAGATGATAATTTATTTAATAATGGTAAAAACGCTGATACAAAAATTAACAGTAATATACCAAATTCACTTGTTGGTAAGGGTGAAACTATAGTAAATGGAGATAACGGTAATTTGTAGGAAGTTACTAATGGTTCTAGAGTTGGGACAGATGATGTTAAAGCCAGAATATTACCTCAAGATGCTGTTGCTGGTAATAAAATAAATTCAGAAACTGGTAAAACATTTGCTTAGGAAATGAGACCGTTATCTAGAATGGAAAAAAAGTTAGATAGGAATAGTGATAGAAATAGTAATATAATAGCACAAAATACAGCAGATATGGTTAAACGATATACGCAACCTATAGCACAATAGATATTAGCTTAGTAGGAATAGCAATTAAATAACAACAAAACTAATAAATACAGTAATGGTAAAGCATCTGATTATTTATCTGCTGGGTTAAATAATTTGGCTAATTTAGCACCATCAATATATAATATATTTAAAGGTAGCGAAGCTACTTAGACAGTATCTCCTTAGAACTTTTATACTGGTAATCCGTATCAATAGTAGGCTCTTCAAGCGTTATTATAGAATAAGTATAACATAAATCCAGAATTAGATGCAATACAAAGGCAATAGAGTATTGGTAAATATAATACTAGAGCATTAGGTAATGAATCTGGTATAAATAGAGCAATGGATGTTGAAAACAATATCGAAGGACAACGTTAGACAGCTGACTTGTTATCTAAGAAATAGCAAATAGATCAATAGAATATTACGAATTGGTCGAATGCAGCAATGCAAGCAGGTGCTTAGCAAGCAGCTCAATACAGTGACGCTGAACAAAAAGCATATGATATAAATATGAGAAATTCTGCTGCAAAGAACGCTTATACTGTTGCTGGTTTACAAGGTATGTCCGACTACAATTAGAATCAACAAAAGAATGCTAATCAAAATAAAATGGATATGTTCTAGTTGGGTCTTATGCAGCAATTATATGGTTTATATCATGCCGATTCTGTTTAGAAACAAGCGGCATCTGTTAATCAACTTAATAATGTGACAAAGAAATATAATCCAGTCAATAATACTTCTAATTTAATATTCACTCCAAACATGTTATTATAGCCAACGCAATCAGCAGTTGGTAGTTCTTATTTACCTAATTAGGGTACTGTATGGAATGATTACAATAATCCATTTTCATTTAACAAATGGTCTAAATAATACTAAAATTATATAAAATGATAAATTATTACGATTAGCCAGCTTAGCAACCATATGTAGACACGCATGTGGATTTACCTACACAAGTAATGTCAATGCTAGCTGAGGCTTATAAAAATAGATATGAACAAACATAGCAATAGTTTTAGAATTATATTTCTACGTATGGCAATTTTACATCACCAATACCATCTGATGTAAATAGTTATGATAAAGAAACTGTTGGTAGGTTATAGAATACTTTATAGAATTTGAATGATCCTAATTGGTTAAAAACGCCAGAAGGATAGAGTGCTATAAACAATGTTATTGAAACTACTGATTATTCTAAGTTAGGACAATTGTCGCAAAGTGCTTAGAATGCTCAAGCGTATTTAAAAAATGCACAAATACTAGCTGCTTAGGGTAAGTATAACTCTAATTGGGATAAATTGTCTGGTATGAGTCCGTCAAATTGGAATACATCCACACAAGGTGTGTTTAATTATACATCGCCAATAGAATATCAAACTCCTACTCAATTAAGTTCTCAATATTATCAGAATTTAAAACCAGGTACAATAGGTTATAAGTATGATAAAAATGGTCTTAAATATAGTATCACTGGCATAAGTAAATAGAATATATATGATATAGCAAATAGTTCATATAATGCTATAGCAAATACTCCGCAGGGCCAAATGTATTTAAAGTCTTATAAGGCATAGGGTATGAATGATCAGCAAGCTGCACAACAATTTAAAAACGATATTGTCTCAGCCAATATGTCTGCTACAATGAATCCTACAGTTAAAGTAGATGAGGGTTCTCTAGCAGCTTGGCAAACAGAACAAAATGCTAAACTAGAAATGGCTAAATTGGGTGCACAAGAAAATTTTGAATTAAAATTAGCTGCTTTAAAGCAAAATGCTAAGAATGCTACAACTACTAGTAAAAATGCTTCGTCTACTGGATCTACCGGTTATAATGTACCGTATACTACTTTGTTACAAATGGATCAGAATAAAAGTAATATGAAACAACTTGGTATGTCGCCACAACGATTTGCGTATAAAGTAGCATTGAATACTGTTAACAATCTAACGCATAACACTCAACGTCCTGTGGCATTTAGAGCTGCTATGGCTAGACCAATAACAATCGGTGGCATTACAACCACTCCGCAACAAATAATAAATAGTTATAATTAGTTTGCCAATGACTATAAAACATTACAAACCAATAAGCAAGCACCATAGGAAACTTAGGGTAGATATGCTGCAAATTCAGCATTTCTTAGTAGACTTTCCAATTCGTTTTATATGGAAAAAGCTTATGCTAAAGCAAGTAACGGTTAGCATTCTAATATAATAACTAGTACATTTGATCCGTATACTCACACTCCCGATAGAGAAGCTTATAACAATACAATAAATGCAATGGCAAATAGTATGTCAATTCCAGTTACTGGTATTGGCCAAGAATCTATCGCGAAAGCTTTATCTAATAATTAGAATGCTAATAAAAATGGTTGGTATTCAGTAAAGGGGTTACAAACGGTAATGCCTGAAAATATCATGAGTAATTTTGCCGGTTCTAATTTGTCTAAAACATATAATGACAATGGTAAGCCGATAACAAATCTTGGTGAACTAGTAGAAACCGGTAAATTAGGTCCTCACGCTGAATTTAAAGTAGGTAATAGAGCAATAAATTATTATGATAATTAGGGTAATCAGAATATGGCTAACCTTGGTACAATACGCGTGCCATACGAAGAAATAGAAGGTAATTTGAAATCTAGATATGGTCATTATATTAGTGGTTTAAATCCATTAAGTAGTAATCAATTAAAACATCCGTTTACTGGTATGAAAGAATCTTTGTAGAAAGATTATGGTGTTACTTTTGGTGAAGAACAATCTGGTTCTGGCAAAAATGCTACATCAAAAACGTATGTATATATTCCTGTTGGTATAAACGTACCTACTGGAGCTACAACAAATGAAGTGAATATGAATTATGCTAGTCACTTCTTACCAAAGAAAGAATTAGGTGAAACATTTAATGCATATGCAATGGATGCAGAAGGTTTAATGCCATAATAGTAATAATAAAATAATATGAGCAAAAATACATATAACACCGACGCCTGGAATCTGTTCAGAAACTATAATAAACTACATAACACACTGCCAATGGGTGATTTAGATACTTATTCTAAAAGCATCACCAATGCAGCAGCTAGTTAGTTTGCAGCTTCACAAACTCCAGATGATTACGGAATGATACAATGGGCCAAAGATACGTGGCATGGGTTAGCATCAACTTATAATAGTACAAATAGGGATACTGAATATGGTAATGCAACATATGATGATTCTGATATAAATGATCTTGATAAAGCACAACAGTATTTGCAAACAAAGAAATAGTTATAGGATGAAGAAAATGCTTTGACTTAGGCTATTGTAAAAAAAGATCCACAACAACAGCAAGCAGCAAAGAACAATATACATGCATTAAATACTAAGATATTCTCAGAAGGATTGAATACTGCATATCAAAAGATATTTATCAATAATGATTTTTTATCTAGTGATATAAATGCACAATTTGACCCTACCAAAGACCCTTAGAATTAGATTGCTTAGATGTAGCAAGCAAAACAAGTTCTTGCTCAATAGCGATAGTAGCATATAGCCAATGGTAATGACTATTAGAAATCTGTTGATTACCATACTGACTTAGAATCTAATTATTGGAAATACAAATCTTCATAGAATACACCATTTTCGTTTACTGATCCTGATACATACTTATATAAAATGCCTGGTATAATAGGTGCCTTTGCTCAAGGACCATTATACCAGCTTGGTGGTTATATAGGTTCGTATTTAGCTACAGCGCTGGGTCCTTCAATGATAGCTGGTGCAGAATCTGGTAGTATAGGCGGACCAATTGGTAGTACGGCAGGTACAATTGCTGGCGTTGCCACAGCACTTGGTGGTGCTGCATTAGCAGTTGAATCAAATATAAAGTCTCGTGGACTAATTACAGCTGCTAGGGCATATAATGATTATAAGTAGAATGTATTAAACAAAGCTACTGCCGCTAATGTAAACATGGATAATGTTTATCAAGCAGTTCGTGATCAATCATATCAAAATACAGGTATACTTAATACTAGTGACAACGATAAATTATTAGACGATTTGTTACTTAATAAAGTAGCATCTGGTAATAGTGTTTTTGATCGTGCAAAAATTAATGCTTTTAAAGGATTAAATTATGATGTATCACGAAATAATGCATTAGCAGCTGCTGATGTAGCTAGTGATGCATTAATGGTTACACCAGTTGGAAGATTAACTTAGTTGGCACGTAAAATACCTGGCGTAAATAAAATAGGAAATGTAGCTAATGGCTTAGGTAACAAAGTATCTGATAAAATAGACGACATACTAAGATTTGGTATATAGAATGTACCTGAAAACTTAAATAAAATAAACACCATAAAACGTGTTGCCAATATTGGTGGTAGAATAGCTCTTACTGGTGTAAATGCTGGTAATGAAATGGGTATATCATCAATGATTGCTAAAGACTATCAAAATGGTGAAACTGACGAAAACCCATCTTTGATAAAAAGTATTGGCTAGAACCTTATAGATGGTCCACGTTCTACAGTTGCTGCTTTTACACCATTTGATCCTCAATATTCAAGTGACCAATCGTTTATAAATAATTATAAAAGTGGTATGTTAGGTGGTATGTTTGCTAGTGCTGTATTAGGAACACTTACCAATACTGGCGATTTCGTTGATCAGACCAAAATTAATAAAGTTGTTGGCGATGCATTTGCAAATCAATATGCCGCTAAAGACTTTATAAATAGCAATATTCAATATTCGAAATCTGCTAAATATGGTAATGATGCCCGTGTTAATTCTGCATTTGACACATTAAAATCTATGAATATACCGGATTTAACTCCAGAATTATTCGAATCTGAAAAGAAGCAAGCAGCTGCTACAATGTCTTTTTCAAATAGATAGAGTGCTAAAGACTTTTCTAAAAATAGTTTAGGTATAGATCCTAAATCTGATGATTATGATACCTATGTAGCATTAAATATGTATTATCGTCAACGTGCAGATATTGCTAGTAAAGATTTAAGTAATGCTACAAATAATGCAAATCAATCTGATGAATCTAAAGAAATATTTAACGACTTTCAGAACGAAATAAATAAGAATTCAGATAACAATTCTGATTAGCAAACAATAAATGAAATTTTAAAGCAAAAAGCATTAATCATTAGTTTATAGTAGGCAGCTGATAACCATTATGCCGTTAAACCAAACGATGATACTCGCGATGGATATAATAAAGTTGGCGCTGCTATACAGTCGAATACAAATTAGGCTATATCTGTATTATCTGAGTTAGTAAATCAATTATCTTCTGATACTGATAAAAATCAGGTAAATGAATTATCAAACAAATATGCTTAGGATCTAAGTCAAGTATATACTAAAAATCATGTTTCTGATTACACTGTAGATGCTACTGTTGCTAATGCTGATGCAATACGTATGTCACCGTATCAGCAATCATCTTTAGTTTCTAGATTACCTAAAGATGAACAAAAGAATATTGCTGATGAAACAAATGAAGATCATGCTGCTTTTATTAAGTCAAATATAAAAAAATACAACGATACTGTTACTGCTGATCAAGCATTTGAATAGAATATTCATTATAAAGACGTTGGTGCACAAACAACAGAACCAGAGAATACGGTTAAACAAATTAGTTTACGCGATGGTTAGGATCAAGATTCTGAACCAATTCCAGAACAACCTATACAGCCTGTACCACAAGAAAAACAAAATCAACAATCTAGTCCAACTACAAATTTATAGTCTAATCCTATAAACGAACCAAAAACAGTATACGCTAGATCTATCTCCACTGATACATAGCCAATTACTAGTTCAACACAAGTAAAATCTACAAAGAATTAGCCAACGCACATATATACTATAAATAAAGCCAAGGAAATAGCTACATCAGAAAAAGAAGTATAGTTTAATAATACTTCAAAATTAATTAGTTTATACGATTTAGCAAATTACAGTAATGAAGGTAAACTGAATGATTTAACTGGCGATGAGTAGAAAGCAATAGCAAATAATTATAATATCATATCTAAAGATTAGGAAATAAAGGCGTATCCTAAAAATGAAGACAGATTAAGTCAAATTAGTGATGCTTTTCCATTTGTTAAAGAAAATACATCAAATACAGCCGTAGAATAGTCCTAGGAAGCTCAGGGAAGCCCTGTAACGAAAGATAATACTCAAGATGAACAATCTATCCAGAATGAATAGAAAGTGCCTTAGAACGCTTCTAAAGAATAGGGAAATGAACAGCAAATATCTAATAGTAAAACTCAAATTGTATTAAATCCGGATCAAGAAGAATCGTACGATTAGGAAGACGATATAAAAAATAATAGATTAGATGATCAAAAATAGTAGTTATAGGTAGGGGATAACGTGCAAACAAAACAAGGTGATATATTTTAGATAACAAAGATCAATGACAACAGAGTTACTGGTGAGAATGCTAATGATATGTTTTACTCTTTTAATAAAGATGATTTACAGAAAACCGATAAGCCATTAATAAAAAAAGATTTAATACGAGAAAATTATGTAAAAAAGACGCCAGAGCAACGTAGACTTGGTGAAACTAAACTATTTATTAATGACAACTTTAAAAAATTAAATGATTCAAATTCAACTTTAAAAGATAAGTAGGAAGCACTAACTAATATTGAGAATGAAATACAAGTTCATTCGTAGCTAAACAGTTCACGTGATGAAAAGGAAGTGTTACATATATCAGATAGGTAGAAACAATTTTTAGATTAGTATCATAAAGAATTATTTAATGACGATCAGCCAGTCCCAATATAGCCAGAAGAAATTAAAACTTAGAATGGTAAAAGTGATAAGGCTATAGATACTGTTAAGCAACAAGTAAATAGTGCACAAGATACAAAAGACAATGAAGGTTATTTAAATTATATACACAATCATAATGATGTAGAAAATACTACCGATTTAAACGAAATAAACGAAGATAATCAACAGCAAACTGAAAAAACTCCTGTTAACCAAAAACCAATTACTGAAGTTAAAGGCAAAACTATTTCTGAACAAACATAGTTGCCTTAGGAAAAAACAATACAAGAACAAACAGAAAATGGATTAACGCCAGAACGTATAAATAAAGAAGCCAATGATACATATAAATCAGTAGCTACACAAAATACAGATGGCATATCGCATAAATTAAAGTTTATAACATATGGACCGGCAAATACATATTCTGGTTTTGAGAAAGGGAAAATAGATCCTGTATTCAATCATCCTTATGCTGATAGATGGGAAGCTGCTAAAACAATATCAAAATTAGACTTTATAACAAAATCTAAAGTACGTGTTCAATTATAGCCGTTTAAATATAGTGATGGCAGCATTTCTACTGCAATATATATATTATTTGATTATAATGATAAAACATATGTATCAGCTATAAATGCTGATATAGGTCACAATAGAAGTGTGTTAAATCTTGGTGATAATGAAAAAGCTAATCTTGTAAAAAATCACATAACTGCATTGCGCAATAAAATAATATATTTACACGATGCTGCCGTTACTAATAAATTGGATGCCCAAATAGTACCAATTGGTATAAAACGTACTAATGGTAAGTTATTTACTTCTGGTGCTGATATTAAGGACTACAATTTAAAGGTAGATTAGACCAAAATAAACAATCAATCGGTACTTAATAACCCAGTATTTGGATTACCTAAAAATCCAATGGATATTGATCCAGATGATGTAAAGATTGGTATCGGTAGACAGGGTGGTATTACTTATAAGGGAGTTGTATATGCATCTAGGCAAGTTAATATGGGTAGTCCTTATATAATAATACCTGCTGAAAATACTCCTGGAAACTCTGCGACTATTGTTAGATTATTTGCTAAACAAATATCCGATGAACCAAAAGCATAGCAACCAAAAATAGCAGAACATTTGTTAAATTTATTGTTATCTAACAGAAGCGATAAATACATGAACTATGAAGTTACTAATGGTTCTGTGTTAGATTTCTTAGTTAACAATGGTCCAAAAACATTAAACAGCGCATAGAATGCAGATGGTACACCTAAGGGTGTAGATTTGCAAAAGAAGATATTCTCATTAACAAAGGATAATAATAACAATTATACTAAAGCAAACATATGTGGCACCACTTATGATGTATCAGATTTAATAGATGATAGTGATATTAGATAGAAAGCTATAAACGACATCACGGAAAATATAGCATATAATATTGATAAAGATGCTATCTGGTCACAATATTTTGGACATATACAAAGTGAACTAAATCCATTTAGAAATGTATTCTAGTAGATGGTAGCATCAAAAGATAAAAACACAACTTTTGAGTTAATACCTAATATATTATCAGTATCACCAGACGAGTTTGGTCTTAAATGGAATGATTCTAATAATAGATTTGAAGACAATCGTGAACATATACGTGGTATATCTATGGTAGGATTTATGATGAAAAACGGTTGGCTAAAATCTGACCTAGATGTAGAAAATCCATTTGTAAAATCTGATATATACATAGATGATGCAAAGCTTCAAACAAAACAAGATACTGATCAAATAAAAGAATCCGTTAAAATAGCTAAAGCAGTAACTACATTAAATATAGAGCCAACCCCTAAATCTGATTTAACAATAAATGAAGCACTTGAGAAGTTTATGGGCGGTGATTTTGACGGATTTAATAAAGACGACGGCTTAACTGGAGCACCAAAGATAGAAATAAATCCTACTTATACTAACAAACTTGCTGTTGATGATGCAAAGCAATGGATTGGAGCAACTTTAGGATTATCAACTGAAGATAATTCATTACAGATCGTTGATACGGTATTAGATGTAACAAGAGCTGGTGGAAAAGTTATGGGATTAAGCAAAATAGACTGTGTGATATTATCTACACAAGGTAGAAAAGGTATTTAGTATCACGAAGCTTGGCATAGAGTGTCTAACCTGCTAATCGATAATAAAACTAGGTAGAAAATATTTGATAGATATCGTAAACATATAAAAAATAATAATCTTACAGATTAGTAGGTGGATGAAGGATTGGCAGATGCTTTTATGGAATTTATGCTTACTAAATCTCCAACAATTGATTATTAGACAAATAATTGGTTTAAACGTACAGTAAATTTTGCCAAAACTTGGTCTAAAACCGGTAATTACAAATTAGCTAAAGTTTATAATAACATAAATATAGGTAAATACAGAAAAACTACTACTAACAATCAACAAATATTACGCTTTAGACAATTATATGGTAATTTGGGTGCACCGTATATGGTAAATGGTATTAAATTTAACAATTTAAATAATAGTGCATAGATAAAAAGTATAACGTAGTCTTTAATGAGTACTTTGTTGTTCACTACTAACAAATATAGTGATGTTAAGAAAATAGATTTTTCATTTACTAGGTAGTTGTTTGATAATCAAATACAAAAATATAAAAAACTTGCTGAATCTGGAGATCCTATCGATGTAAACAGATATGAAACAGCAAAAGAAATATAGGATCATTTAGATGATGTGTTTTTCCCAAAAGTAGAACAAATATTACGAACGTTAAAGATAAACCTTAAATAGGATGAAAATGATATTAGTCAACATATAAAAGCATCATACGAATATTCTAAATTAAACAATGCTACAACAGCTATAAAATATCTATTTCAAACGATACCTGTTTATAAAGATAATGGCAATGGCACTTTATCGTTGGATACAGAACCGTTAACAGGATTACCTAGATTTTATGATCCTAATAAAGCATCGAACCGTATATTAAAAGATTTAAATAATTATACTAATATAAAAGATATGTAGGATGCTATCACTAAATTGGGTTAGATAGATCCGTTTTATCGTGATCTTGCCAAACGCCTTGTTACAATAAGAGACGAGTAGACATGGACACAGTTTGAGACGTTATTGCATTCTGCTAAACATAATTTTATAACTTGTAAAATAGCTAAAGATCCACAAAGCCAGTTTGTAAAGATACAATTTGTTAATAATACTGTTGATTACAAGGCTATGCAATATCCTAAAATATGGTCTTCAATGTTGTTTAACAATAACAATATATTGAATACAGAAAAATATGAAGATAGTAATTATCATACAAAACTAACAACGCTTGGAAATAAAATAATAAGTAGAGCTACATCTTTATACAAATCTATAGACGCTGGTTTTAAAAGTAGCGATAAAAAATATGATATTATACTTGTTGGCGGATAGAAATAGTAGATTGACTTAAATACGCACGAAGGAATAGAATATACTAAAGATCTTTTAGTAAAAATACTCAACAATGTCGGTATTATGATAGATAAAGCTACCATAAACAATGCATTGTTGTCTAGTAATTATTATAATGCTACTCAATTAAGTGAGTAGTAGTTATTACATACATTTGTTACTGGTTCTGCTGGTAAGAATATAGGTGGATTACGTAATATATTTAGTCTATTAGAAGATGTACAAAAGCAAGCATTACATAACAATAATATAATAGACAATGTACCTACTAGATTTTCTACATCGAATCGTATAAGTGCAAATAACATATATGGTGATAATGGTTTTATAAAATTTTTAGCACAACAATATTCTAAATCTTATACGGATACTGAAGAAATGATGAGTTTGGGTGCTAATGGCAATAAACTATATCCTATAGCTGATAATAGTTTTGTATTTGATAGAGTAAATGAATTAAATACAGATAAAGATGTTGTATCTAAATTAATGAACAATACATATTCTAAAGGTTCTTTAATATTAAATCAATTATTGTATAATAAAAATACCAAAATAAATACAGAAACCTTTGTTAATTTTAAAGAAGACCTATCAAACGATAAGGGTAGTGATTACTTCAAAATAACAGATAAAGAAGATTATATAGCAAAGTTATGTGCTATGGAAAGTAATAGAATTGTATTTCCAACAATAGCAGATAAAAAAACATACTACTTTTTAACTGGCGTTGAATTGCCTCATATGCAAACGCAGTTCCATTTAAATGCCGACAATAAAATTATATTTGATTATGGTCAAGACTTTTTAAATCAATTTAATAAATATATTGATGATGATTATGCATCAGTAAAGCTTGGTATAAAACAAGTAGATGATAGTAAAGAAGGAAAACTAGATCCAGAATGGATATCACCAGAAAAGCGTATTAAAAATTATTAGACACCTAGTAAACTTACAATGAATAATGGTACTACTAAAAAAATAGCACCTAATTGTACTAGGTTTAGATTTATAAGTGGCATATATTATCGAGATAATAAAGGTGAACGATTTGTTGATTTCAACAATTTAAATAGTACTCCGAAAGATAATTTATTATAGTTTGAAAACATGTTCTATAACACTGAGTATAAGAACGATATGATATCTACTATAATTGATAAATTAATGACAGATGAATTGAACTATTGTAAAGAATTAGGTATTGTAGATTTTAAAATCAATCCTGCTACTAATAAACCAAATATAAACACTATAAAGAATATTTTATTAGATCAATAGAAATTAAATTCTGTAATTTCAGTTTATTCTAATCACACAATACCAACAGTAAGTAATCATGCAGAAGCATATGCAGTATATGACACTATAGCTAGATGCTTAATGAATAGTGTTATTTCTGTAAATGAAATAGAAAAATTATTTAGTGGTGATCCAGCATTTTATAAGTAGGTTGCTATTCAAAATAAACCATTGGATGTATCTATAGATAAAATAAAGCGTTTAGGTGCATTAACTTCCACTGGTACAAACAATAGACTAGATTTTGAAGCATATCCAATAAATACAAAATATACTTGTGCTGAATTAAAAGATATCGAAGTAGGTTCTGATATGTATGAACAATTACGAGATACATTTGTAAACGGTGCAATTAACGATCTATATAAAACTGGTGTTGTTACTCATAAAGAAAATGAACTAACTGAAAATGAGAAATCTTTAATTCAATAGGCTAAAACATTAGGTTAGTCTAGAGCGGATAGTTATAAATCTGGTATTAATGTCGCTGATGCTGCTGCTTATATATCTCCGAAGATGTATTATAATTTGATGCGTATGGTTGGTAACATCGACAACAAAACAGCATTAGGTTATAAGTTAATGACTGAAGAAGATAGATTGTATTTAAATACAAAAGAAGCATAGTACTTATTAAAATATGCCAACAAGTCAATACAAAAAGAAGGTGATAGATACTATATAGATGATCCAGCAGATAAGGTACTTTCCGATAAAGATTTGTATAAAACAGCAATGAATTCATCAATGTAGGTATTGAAATATATGGCATTTGGAAATAGAGATCAATAGAATCAAGATGGTTCTACTAATACGTTAATACCTTATTACAATAAAATGGCATTACAACCACTATTTAAAGGTATAGCTACAGGTTCTATTAAACCATTATATGATAGAATGACAGATAAAGATGATCCAATAGATATGATCATGTTTGAATCCGCTGTTAAATCTGGCTCACAAAATCCTATGGATTATTATTCTGATTTTAAGACAGGTTCTGTAAACGACCTAAATAAACTTACTACTTATCAGTAGTAGTTTAAATATCTCAGACAATAGTTAAATACCGATCCACACGACGAATTAGAATCATAGTTTTGTACGTAGCCATTAAAGATTGCAATGTCTAACATGCAAGATGATGAAAGTTACGGTATTGGCGAAGACGTATTAAAAGGCAATGAAATAAAGTAGTAGGTATTTGATTCTGTGAAAGCATTGTCTGATATTGGTGCAAATGATATAAAAAAGAAATTATTTGATAAAGAAGGTAATATCAACGATTAGAATTTTATAAATATGTTACGTGAGCAAGCTGAATAGTCTAATGCTGATGATAACATATTAAATGCGCTAATTGTAAAAGACGGTAAACCAACAATACCATTGGCTGCATTATCAGATAATGCGTGGCTTGAAAGTAGATTAATATCCTATATCAATAAACAAGTTATAGACATTAAAGTAGCTGGTGTACCAATGATACAAAGATCTGATTTTGGTATAAAGAGTGATAGTAAAATCAAAACATTATCAGATAAAGATATCAATTTAGGTTATAAACTAAATATGTATAATTAGGATGGTTCAATGGATTGCATACCATCTATTAGTTTGTTTAGAAACATAATACCGAATTATAATATGATATCTTTTAATGAAGCTAAAAAATGGTTAATTGACGAACATATAATAGGTAATAAATCAAAAATTGGTGGAATATCATATCGTGTTCCTACATAGGCAGCGGCTTCAATATCTGCAATAAAATTTTGTGATGTATTACCAGCAATGACTGGCGATAGCATTGTATTCCCTGACGAATTTACTAAATTAACTGGTTCAGACTTTGACGTTGATAAAGCATTTTTTGCAATATTTGAATATTCGAATATATTTGATCACACAATCGATGGTATTTCTCATGGAATACATAGAAAAGAAATTGATACTACCAAGACACTAACTCAACAAGATCCAGGAGCACTTAAAAATAGAATATTACAGAACTTCATACGTATTCTTACAACAAAAAGAATACAAGATCAATTAAAATAGTCTATTGATAATCCTACTTAGTTGGTTAAGGGTTTATTAGCTGATATCGAATCATCAGATAATACCAAAGTTAATTTGCCACTATCTTAGTATTCGCTATCATATCAAGAGTCTAAAAAGTTTGAATACACTAGTGGTAAACTTGGTATAGGTCCAGTAGCATTGAATAATGCTAATCATGTACTAACATAGTTAACGCATTTAGCCTTTGGTAGTGAATCAAAAGATTATAAATTATTGAATGCTTTAAATGCTACAAAACTAGATAGAGTATATGATATACCTGATGGATATACAGTTCCAAATAGAATACTAGACTGGACATCTGCTATGATTAATGCTTTTGTAGATGTAGCCAAAGACCCATATATAGTTAAGTTAAACGTAATGCCTTATACTTATACAATGGTTATGTATCTAATACGAAGCGGATTTGGTAAACGAACTTTTTATTTCATTAATCAACCTATTTTAAAGGATATAGCAAAAGCAGTAGAAAGAACTAAAGGTAAGTATGGTATTAATAAGTATAAAACTAGAAGTTAGATACAGCAAGATACTATTGATTAGATATTAAACAAATATGATCCAAATAGTAGAATACGTAATAGAATAATATCTGAACAAAAACATAACGATAATTTCATCAATAACAAAATATTAGATTTATTTAAAGTTAATGGCACAGAAAAAGATACAAATGGTTAGTTACAACCAAACTGTGTGTTACGTTAGTTATTAGTAAACAGACAATAGTATGATAATGATGAATTTAATCAAAGACAAATAATTACATACCTGGCTTTTTAGCGATTGTCATTGTATGCGAACGGTTTGTCACAGTTAGTTATGTCATCTAGAATCGACACAAAACGTACTGGTAAATCGATTGCAGAACAAACGTTATATACAAATAAACTAAACGAAGTTAAATTAAATCGTAATAATATATTTGATGGCGAATTATTAAAACGTTACTTTTCAGACACGTTCTTAAATAAAGAATTTGACAATAGTATTACTTTAGCAAATAGCATATTATAGGATCAATTGATAAGGACACAACCGGTTATTAAACAATTAGCTAATAATATATTATTCACTCTTGGTAAGATAAATTATTGTAGTAATGAGACGTTAACTAAAATAAACAGATCAATAGAAGCAGCAGTTAAATCAGAGTTTTTTAATGATTACGTTGTTAAAAACAATATGAATTTATAGGATATGTTTTATGGTGACAATACTATTGCTAAACGTGTATTGAAATTAAAGAATGATATATATAGTGGTAAAATACCAAATATGTTAAATCAAGATGGTTCTATTATAAATGATTTCTTATCTTACTTGTTACCAGAAATAAATGTAAATTCAGCAATAAGTAATGACCCAGATTTAATCAATACATCAAACCTATTATCTAGTGACGCCGCTGAAAATAACAATTTAATAAATCATTGGGCTGATATGCTAGAAAATGAAAATCCTGAAATAAATTAGCTAGCAAAGGATTTAGCGGTATACGCATTTTATACTTCCGGTGACAATCCTGGATCTAATTCCTTTTTTAAGTACTTACCCAATTCGTTTAGAGAATCTATTGGCTATAATGATTTTATACGTAATAAAATGGAATAGCTAAAGAATGATTCTGGATTGCCTATATCAATATCTAAAGATGTATTACTTAATAATTGGTATAATGATGATATAGTAAGACCAATCAAACTGATAGAATATGGTACATCAGTAGATAATGAAACCGGTATACTTAACAATCACACTCCTTCAATGTTAATAACGTTGAATGCTAATAAAACTAAAGACGATCCTAATGGCACACCTATATTGATCTATGGTAAACGTAGTAATCATAATATTGGTAGTGATATACTTCCAGCTAGTTATGCCGCAGATGATTTAAAAAATAAAATACCAATATGGTCCCCATATATAAAAGTAAATTATGGTAGATCAAATGATCCTACTACTACCTTAATATATCGTATTGTTGGTTATACTAGTGAGGAGAATAAAAATAATAAAGTTAAATCTTTTTATCCTATTTATGGTCTCACTAATAAAAATGGTATGAAATATCATGGGCACACAATTGTTGAATATGGTCAGTAGTCAAATCTACTAAAAGCAAATCACTTATAGTCATAGATGTGTGCAGCAAACGAACTAATGAATTATTCATCATTTTTAGATTATTACGATAATTATAAAACTATGTTTTCTGGCAATAATGCAACACAAATATAGTTCTTTAATGAATTATTGAAGAATATGAATACTATTGAAGATAATATAATAAATATAAATTCTTTTGAAAAATCAAATAATTATTTATAGCAAGCTATATATGATGATGACATAGAAGATTTAGATCAATCTGAATATAATCAAGACCCTGATACTAAGTATATAGATACAGATAAAAACACAAATGATAGTCCGGTAACAACGCAGTCTACTCCGCCTACTGATTAGATAGAAGATTAGACATCAATAGAAAACGATTAGGATTATTTAGATTATCTCTACAACAATGGCGCTACATAGAATGAAGCTGGTTTAGCAGAGATAAATAAGTATAATCAACAAGATTATAACATACTACATGATGATGAAAATGATAATAATGATGCATTTAAAAATTGTAAATAATGAATAACATGACTTCTTGCCCAGCATATACAAACAAGCAAGTAAAAGATGAATTTAATGAAATCATCAAAGCTTATGGTGGACAACCAATGAGCAATGAAGAGTTTAAAGATCAGTCGAAAAGAGATATCAGGACAGGTATCAATAGAAGTGCTATGATAGCGGCTTATAAGGTATGGGACTTAACACAAGGTAATGGTATACGTAGAACACCTCTAGGATAGCCCTCACAGCTATTTTAGAGCCTTCTAACGCACTTTAATGGTGACCTTGATAAAAGTATAAGGACTAAGGTTAACATGCTGTCAGACGGCTTTATAAGCTCATTTGGGTTATACCTGAATGGCTAGTAGTCTACTAAATTAAAATTGGGTGATGACGGTGAACCAACATTTGATAGTTTAAATGATACTAGTATATTACAGTCTGAAGAGATGGCCAAAAAAGCTACTAATAATTTTAAAGAAACATTCAAATTAGATAATAATAGTATTAATCAACATATGCTGGATAATACTCCTTTTACTTATTCAAAAGATATAATAAAATATGTTGTGGATAATCATAAGTTAACTCCGTTACAAAGCAAATACTATGATATGCTAAAAGATAGTAACATACCAATAATGATAAAGCCTCAAATTGGTTATACTACTATGTATACTAGCAGTGATGGATATATATCTTTATGTCCATTAGCATTATCAGAAACTGGCGTTAAAGATTTATTTGCTTAGGATTTCTTACACGAATTAATACACGCAACATGTTCTAATGCGTTACGGATGGATAATAAAAACGAGGCTCAAAAATAGTTCTTTAATGAGATAAGTAATCTAAAAAACGAAGCAAATAGAAGTATAAGTAATGAAGAAAAACAGGCATTTCCTGATGATACTTATGGACTTACTAACGAAGATGAATTTTTAGCTGAATTTATATCCAATCCATCATTTCGTAACATACTTCGTACTCGTAATCTATTTTAGAAAGGTATAGATGCAATAAAGCATTTGTTTTTAAATAATGACGATATTCATACTGATTTAATAAACAAGCAAACAGATGAAGATATAAATAAATTTGTAACAGATTCAATAGTGTCATATGCATCTACTTATAGAGAAATACCATCACAATATTAGATACCTAGAACAAGAACTGAAATAAATAATGCGAATCAAACAGAATCAAATCCAATACCAAAGAGTGAAATAGATAATACATACAATAAGATAATAGATGGTTTAAATAGTATACTTAATATCTTAAAGAAAAGGGAAAATGTGTCTAAGGGTACAATTGATAATATGCGATTAACCATAAATAGGTTATAGCGTATGGATGCTAAAACAGGTGTGGTTAAATTTGTTAATGATTTAGCTTAGGAAGTTACAGCGCAAGCATATAATATAGTCAATGGTGATAAATTTAAAGATATATCTGCTTCTGAATTGATGAATTTAAGTAATAACTATTTGGGTTTCTATTCGCCGATGATCAAATCTATAAAACGGTTATTGGATACTACTCATGACTTTGATGATGTACAAAGTATTAATCCTGATACAAGTTTAAATGATTTTACTAATACCGTAAATTTATTATAGATACGTGTATCTACTATTCAAAATGCGTTTGATAATATGGTTAATACAAAAGCTAGACAATGGCTTTTGGATGCAGGTACCAAAAACAATGATCCTAATATCGACAAACTGATAAATGATATGGATAATGGGGACAATGATATCAGTTGGATAGGATATATGGTAGGTATGACATCTGCATTAAATAGTACAGCCATTAAGGCTGTAGATAATGCAGTTAGAAATTGTAATACCGATACACAACAAGAAACATTGAAATTTGGTAAAAAATTAGTATTTCAATATTCTAAATTACAGAAAAAACACGGTAAAAATTTTACTAAAATTTATTATGAGCTAGATAAAAATGGTAATCCTACTGGTAATTTTGTACGTGATTTAAATTGGGGACAACATACTATTGATTATAAACAACTAATGGCTGATTTAACAGGTAAATATAAACTAGAAAGAGATGCTGAAGGATATCCAATAAGACCTGTTTATGGCGATAAAAAATTTGATTAGTTTTGGAATGATGTTGATGATTGGCATGAAAAACATTCTATACGTAAATATTCAAAAGCATACTACAAACTACAACGTAAAATGATACCAGAAGCTAGAGAAGCTATCGATGAGATATAGATACGTTAGAATAAAATAATGTAGCATGTATTTCACGATAATGAATATCATACTGAAGAATTAACACAAAGTCAATCCAACCAATTAGAGGCATTAAAAAAGGAAAGAGCCTAGTTAATGTCTCCTATAAATAAATAGGGAGAATTTAAAACTGGTATAGAAAAGTAGATTTCTGATAATCTAATTTGGTATAACAAATAGATGACCAACAATCTAAAGTATATTACAGATACAGAAGGATATGAGAGCGCAAGAAAACAAATGGCTGATAAATATGGAAAGGATAGCGATAAATATAGAATGTGGCTATATCAAAACAGTAGAATGAAGCTTGATGATGACTTGTATAGTAATAATAAATCTGTATATGATTCTTTAGACCTTAGTGATCCAGTACAAAAAGAATTGTACGATTTAATACAACAAAAAAAAGCAATATTAAAGCCGTATAAAAAAGCATATTCTTTTGGTTATGATTATGATATAATGCCACCAGAAAGTAGTCCTTTTAAGGCTAATTTAGGTGCGATAGAATCTAAAATAGATAAATTAAAAGATGTCCTACAAATAAAAGGTGACAAATCATTTTTTGATAACTTTGATGTTATTACAGATGCTAGATTTAGTAAACAATACAATGAGGAATAGTTAAAAGCAAAAGCAGCTAAAGAGGATTTTTATCAAACTCCTTTTTATTTAAACAATACATATCTCGGATATCACAAAGGTACTGAAGTTCGTAAACTTTTATCAATCCACAAAAACTTAATTCCAAAAAATGTAAAAAAAATAAAACTAGCCCCTAATTCTGTATGGCAAAAATTAAATCCTGAATCTTTATGGGCAAATCCAAATTATGATCCTAATTCTATTGGTACATTACCAAATAGAAAAGTGTATGATAATTCAAAAGCATTTTCACAAGTAAGCAAAAATTAGGAATTATTAGATTTTTATAATCATTTAATAGAATCTAAAAGATAGGCAAACAGTTTTATAAGTTTTCTCACAAATGTAGACGATTATTCTATGCCGCAAATGTCTGGTAGATTATGTGCTACTTTAATACGTAATCATAATCAAATATTTAGTGGTTTAAAATATATGGCAGCTGACTATTTATGGAAAATAAAAGATGATGATATAGATTATATTGAAAAATACGATACTAGACCAGATGGTACATCAATAAAATCAGTACCAACCAGATTTATACATCCACTGGAAGATCCTAGCAAAATTACTACTGACTTAATAGGTTCTATGATAGAGTATTATAATATGGCTGATAATTTTAAGAACAAAACTAAAATAGCAAATGATTTAGAAGTTGTATTAAGTAAGGTAAAACAAACAAGTTATACCAAAAATGGTAAACATAAAAATGTTACAAATGCTGCTGCAAGATTAGAAAAGTATATGGATATGTTCGTTTATGGTAAAAGAACCGATGATATGGAAGTATCGATTGGAAGTCATAAAATAAATTTATCAAAGTTTTTAAGCAAGGTTATTTCATATACAGGAACTGTTAATTTAGCAGAAAATGTATGGCCTATGGCTTAGAATATGCTTTCAGGTGGTACTTTATTAGCAATGGAATCTGCATTAGGAAGATATTTTCATATTAGAGATTTAAAGTTTGCAAAGAAAATATACAATGCATCATTACCAAATATGGTTTAGCATTTAGGTGATAAAACTCACATTAATAAATTATTAAGTGCTGTAGAATACAATAATATAAGTAGAGATACACAAGAGATATTTAGTAGACTTGATTCTTCCCCATTATTAAGAGCTATAAACAGTCATTTTTGGTATAATGGATATAATATGGGAGATTACTTTATGAAATCATAGACTGTGGCATCAATATACCACAGTTATAGGTTATGTACAAACAGTGATGGTAGTAAATAGTTTTTAAACGAAACATAGTTCATAGATAAAAATTATCCTACTAATAAAAATGAAGGTACTAGAGTGTTTACGTCTTTTTAGACAACCCTTTGGGATGCATATGATCCCGATGAAACCAACTATTTTACAATTAATGAAAAATATAAGCAGTATATCAGTAGAGATTTCGAACATATGATAAAAAATAAATCAGAAGATTTATGTGGTAGAATAGATGGTAGTATACCAGAAACAGATAAAGCCACAATCCACGCAAATCCAATTGGTAAATTCCTTGTTCAACATAGAAATGTTTATGTAAACTTTATACACAATAGAATAAAACCAAGACAATTTAATTATAATACATAGGAAACAGAAGAAGGTACGTTTAGAACATTAGCACATTTTATTAGTAATTTATTTTCTAGTGGAAGATTTAATATAATAAAGTCTGGTATAAATAATTACTCTAAATTGAAATCTTTTGAAAAATATGCACTTCGTAAAGTAATGCTAGAAATGTCTGCTATTGCAGTAGCCGTTATGATAACAACATTAGGTTTAATACCTTGGGCTGATGCTGATAAAGATAGTTGGAGTAAATAGGCATTATCTTATTTAGCACTACGTTCATCTTTTGATTTAATGACAATGTATAATCCTATAGATGTTGCAAATACATTTTAGTCACCTACGGCATCAATAACATCTTTATCTAATTTATTTAGTTTTATTAAGTTGTTTTGGATACCTGGTTACTTTGCATAGAATACGCCATTTTCAGAAGTATCCACAGGACCATACGAAGGATTACCAAAAATTGCTAGATCGTTTATAAAAGCTACACCAGTACGTGAACTTATAGAATTACCATATGCTGCAACGATTAGAGCAAAAAGAAATTATTTGGAGAACCAATTAATGTTCTAATAAAATTCTATCTTGAATCCTAGATTTATAGGATAGCAAATAAAAAATTAAATATTGCGTCTGAGTACAATTGTATTTGGACGCTTTTTTTGTATAAAAGTAAAGCCCCATGATTTCTCATAGGGCTAAACTAATTATTAAATAAAATATATACTATGGCAAATAGTATTTCTTTATACCATATCAAAAGCTATATCAGTTTTTTCATTAAAAATTGTAATATAGTCTTCAATAGGTAGAATATCTTTTTTTAATGGTATTGGTAAATGATAATGAAAATAATCACATATGTTATCACCATGATAAAAATATAATATGTGTGATTCTGACGAAGCACTTATATTTGGTATGCCATTTAAAATATTTTTTACATCTTGGCTATTTTCTAAATTACGTATAAAGGCATATTCTTTATACCATATACCTTTAATACATATATCATATTTATTATAAAATGTTTTTAAATGTGTTAATATATTATCAACACAAAATGGTATATTTTTATATAATAGGAATATATGATTGTTTAAGTATGGTCTATTAATATCTTCTAAATAAGCATTAACAAATCCGCAATCACTTTTAATGAATTCATTACTTATCGCTGAATCAACTATCGGTAGTATCATCTTTGTTATTATTTCCATAATCTAATTTTAATAATTCACTTCCATCGCCATCATAATATTCTTTTGTATGATCCCATTTATTATATTTTTGATGCCATGCTATTGCAGTAGTGGCATTATTTATTATCGCAATTCTGTTGTCTAACTGCTTTTCTGTTATATCAAATACTCTAATAGTACCGTACAACGAACTTATTGCAATAATATATGTATTAAATTTCCATTCATCTATATTAATATCTAATTTTCTAATATTTTTTAGATACCAAAATATAGCCATCCAATAATATGATAATTGTCTACAGTAATCGTAGGTTACCATACTATGACCAAAATCATTTATATTTGATGTTGTCTTTAAATCAATTAATGTTATTTCTTTCTTAGATAAATTAAACAATACTCTATCTAACAAAGATTTACACGGTAATGTATAATCAAGAGTTTTAATTGGTAAATCCCAATTTATTTGAAACTCATTATGTGCTTCTTCAAAATTTTTATCATTTAATAAATAAGAAGCTAATTTATGTTCAGATATATTAGTAAATATCTTATCTATTAATGTTTTAGTAGCAAAAGATATACTCTTTTTACTATCATTTAAACTATTTATAAAATCTTTTAATTCTATTTCTAGTTTTTTAGCCTTATCTAATACAACCTTATCTGTTTGTTTTGTTGATGTAGTATAAGCTAAATTATAAGCATTGATTAATGCTTTATCGTGTATTATTTCTTTAGAGTTATTTAGTTCATCTACGAATATCTTCTGCTGATTTGACTTTGGTTTAGTAATATTTCTTACTTGATATGTTTTACTATATTCATTGGGTTGAAGTATAGCCATGTGAATAAGAGTACCGGTACTTAAATACGAAGTTTCAATATCAATGCCCTTACCAGTTAACATATTATGTAAATAAGTTGGTCCATGTTTAATAAACCAACCTATATTACTATTACTTATCCGTGTCATATCTTCATAATACGGTATTGTAAATTCTTGTTTTTTCATTTTACTGCTTTATCACTATCATCTTCTTCCGTGTTCATTGTATTTTCTATTATATCCTTAAATGTAGGATTTAAAAATACTCCATCTTCTATAGATAGAAGATTACCTTTTTCATCGTAAAATTCTTTATTCTTATAGCTACTTAAAAATTTATATACATCATCATTATCAGTTTCATCAATCATTCTAAGTAAGAATTCTTGATTAAAATAGCTATCTATTATTTCTTTTAATTTAATTGTATTTTCACTCATCTTTTTCACTTGTTGATATATTCATATCAGTTAACAAATAATCTAAGTCTTGTTCTGTCATATTATCATGTTCAAATAGACGTATTTCTGTAGTAAAAGCCATAATATTGTCCATGCTTAATAATTTTATATTTTTTATCATAAAATCTTTTACTATTTTATGATCTGTAACTATATTAGAATCATTTAATACATTATCTATAAACTTAATATTACTATCTAAACCATACTGTCTAATATAACGAATGCGAGAACATCTATCAAACAAATAATTACTCATTCCATTTGAGTTGTTACTTGTCATAATAATTAATTTCTTCCCTGTACCTTGCATTCCATCCAAAAATGATAATAAATCATCGCTTTTCCATTTATTATTGCTCTTATCGATTTCATCAAAAATTAATACAGTTTCGTCTGTTATTTTTTTGTAGAAATTTTTTAAATTACTTATTTCAACATCTTCGTTTACAATTACTATTGGTAAATCAGAAGCCATAGCTAATTCTTTAGCCATTACTGTTTTACCAGTTCCCTTAATTCCATTTAGCAATACACCTGTGGTTTGTGTAGTTGCGTTACGGTAGTAATGTAATACTCGATTTATAAATTTATCATCGTCTTCTTCCTTATACACTTTGTTTGGTAAATTCAATTTACCATCTTCGATTAAATAAACCGCTCCAGTCCACGGATTGCTTTTACAATCATATATTTTTTTGTTTTCTAACTTCACAAGTAACCCATTAGGTTCCGGCGTTAATTTATTATCAACATTTATAAAATTTTGTTTCATGTTTGTTATTTTTTAGTTTTTGTATAACTTCATCAATTTGTTTATGATTTCTAACAATATATAATATAATGTTAGAATTTTGAAGATGCAAAGTATACTTAAATATTTTCCATCGTAATGGAAAGCTATCTGTTATATTTCCTTTACATTCTATTATAAAGTCCTTACCTACAAAATCAGGTTTATACGTCATTTTTCGTACATTTTCACCTTGATATTCAAATGCAGGTATTAATAGGAAAGATTTTGGTTCGTAATCTGCTATAATATTATTTAATTTTAATTGTTTATAGCAGTAACCTTCAAGTTTAGATTTAAATTTGATACCATCAATAATTGTTGGTGTCGCATTTTTTACTTTTACGTTCTAATTCTTTTTCAGTTGTCTCATCTAACCATTTTTTAATACAATCAAAGCCATTTACTTTAATTGCATCTGAAATATCTTTTGCATGATACTTCTTGTTAATAAATATCGCGTTTAAGCCTGTTTTAAAGCTCTGTAAGCGCGTTTCTCTTACTCCGGTAACATCTCTATCAAACAAGATAAAAACGTTGTTAAATCGCTTTAAAATGCGTTTTAAGACTATATCTGGTATAAATGTAGTTTCACTACTTACTGATATAGCGGCATAACCTAATTCATATAATGCCATTACATCTTTTAATGATTTTGTTATAAACAGGATATTACCAGATTTAGGTAATTGTTTATAACCTTGAATATCATATTCTGTTAAATTATTACGCCATTTTGTTTTTTTATTAGCTAATGGTCTATATATCTTAAAATGATTATATACTTTATACGAATACATAGGACAATCATCGCGATATGTAAATTTAACTATACCATTACATAAATAATATTTAATACTATTTACATTAAATTTCTTTAGTGTGTTTATAGATATATTAAACTGTTGCCAATATTTTATATCGATATCTGTAAATTCCTGTCTAACTACTCCAATCAATGATTCTGACGGTTGTTCATAATGTTGAATTTCATGATACTTTGGTCGTATATCAATATTTGTATCTTTTGATATACGATGTAGAATCTGTTTAAAATCTTTTATACCTGTTATTTTACTAACAAAAGATATTATATTACCACATTCACCAGTTCCATGATCTTTGTACATAAGATTCCCCCGTTTACCAACATATATGGCAAACGAGGGATTTTTGTCTTTTCTAAAAGGAGATCTATATAACTTACCAATCTGAAAATCTTTAAAATATGTTTTATATATGTCATATTCTGAGATTTTTGTTAGTATATCATTATATTCTAAATTTATATTATTTGTATCATACATTTTATGATATTAATAATTATAATATTTTCTAAATTCTTGTACACTTTTTTTCTTATAATAATCCGCAGATACGGGCATACCGGGTTCACCAAATTGCTCTTTTATTGGTAGTTCCCATACTCTATTCTAATATTTAGTAATACATTTATCATGTTCTTCATTCCATGCTTGATTATAAAACCCATCAGAATAATGTCCAACATCTATTTTATAAGTAGTACCTATTTTTGCACCTAATTCTAGATTATCAATGCAGAATTCAACATCATAAAAATGGAATCCCTTTATCCAATCTTCATCATATTTAGTTTTTAACTATTTACGATTTATCATCATAAAAAAACCATCAACACATACAGATGGAACTATATCTTCATGACGATAATTTGGAGCAAACATAACTATCATAGGTTTAGTCTTTTTACGATGTAAATCGTTTTTTCTAAACTATATTAATCCACCTAATGGTATTCCACTTTTTCCTAACCAACTACCACAATCAAATTTATTACTACCCACAGCTCCTAATATTGCATAATCTGGATGTTCTGTAAATAGATCTTCGATTATTTTATTCCATCCATTAGTTAATAATATTATATCGTTGTGACATAATAATATAATATCATTTGGAGATTCTTTTATAACTTCGTTATATGCCTAGCAAATAGTTTTACCATTTGATTTATTACAAATCTTTGGTATTATATTTATTTCACCATCTGCTGTCTACTTTAAATTGTCTAAAAATTCTGTATCTTTAGATAAATCTGGTGTACAAAACGCTACTGTTATCATTGTTTTATTTATTATGGTAGTATAGGAAGCGATCAAACTTCCTATACTTATTATATTCTTAAATATTTATTTAAAACGGTAGTTCTGATGCTTTAGTTCCATCAGTTGTCTCTGTCTTAATATCCTCGTTTACTTTTTCTTCTTTGTCTTCAACAATGGGGCGTTCAAATATATCAAAATCTTTTTTCTCGATAGTAGATGGATTAACAGACATTGGCTCAATGAATGTATATTTACTACTATTTGGAAATTGCTTATAACCACGTTTGTTATAAACTATTTTAATACGTACAGGTACATTCTCAACAGTACCGTCAATTACATTGTTTAACAAATCACTTATCCATGAACATAATTCACTAAACGTACTTACGTTTATATTTAGTTTATCTTCTGAATAATAACATTTTAATATTTGTAATATTCTAGACAATTGTCTATTTTGACGATCCTGAAATGCAGTATCTGTTTGATTTGCAATCTTACGAGGTTCCCATTCGGTGTTTATAAATGTTGCACCGTCTTTTTCAAATGTAAATTCGATAAATGAATTATTATTAATACTTTTATCTACACGTACTTTCGATAATTTAACATTCTCTTGAATTCCTGCTGAAAGAAATAAAGAATTATCTCTTTCGTTATCAACTTGTTTTATTGCTTCTACTGAACTATACATAATTATTAATTTAGATTTGGTTTAAATATTTTATCCCAATAAGTAGTGATTTGTACATCACCATTCTCATTGATTTGTGACTCTGCTAGAGTTATTTCTTTTCCAGCTAAATGTGAAGCCCTGGCTTGTGAAATTAATCCACCGCCCTTAAAGCTAACAATAGTTTTATTATTTTTTCTATAAACATATCCAACAGCATCCGCTTCGCCTTCAACAATTCTAGCTAGTTTACCAACTAAGTCTAAATCCATTTTAGTGACTTCTTCGCCATCTTCATTTATATTTATATCTTTTGTATGACCAATTAATATAAATTCATCACACAAACCTTGAAATGTATGCAGCATTTCTTTAACTGCTGTTCTTATCCAAGGCCAACCACCACCATGTTCCATAGTACGAATGTCAGTACCTTTATAGTTTTTACCTTGCGGTGTTCGCCTATAAAGTTCTATTGCATAGTCCATACATATTTCTTCTAGTGCTGTAGAATTATCTATTGTTATACGTTTGTATACGTTATGCCCCGCTTCTTTATTTTTCAAATATATAGCATTTGCTATTTCTTTTAAATGTTCAGCTGTTCTAGCTTGGACTGCTACTGCATCCATAAATTGAGAGCCACCTTCTAAATCTATAATTAAATTGTTATCTAATTTAGCAGCTAGCGTTGTTTTACCAGTTTTTGGTAAACCAAACAAAATCAAGAATCGAGGATTTTGTATTTTAGCCTTTATAGGCTCTGTTGGTAATATTAGCATAATTTTATTTGTTTATTATTTATACTACCTTTGAAATTTTTGCTATATTTGTTAAATTATATAAAACGATTTGTGTTTTTTTATTTTAATTATAATGTCAATTACTTCACGATTTACAATACGATGATTGCTATTCATGTATAACGACATTGGAAAATATTTACGAGGAATTAGGTCATAACCTACTTGTACAAAATCACCACGATCTTTTACTGGTGTATTACCAAGCATAAAATCATAGTCGTCATGTCCTTCTGTAAAATTATTACCTTCAAAATAAATATATAAATCTTTATCTTTGTTTGTGGTCTTATGTGGATCACCGAAGATACCAATAATATCTTCTAAATTATATTTAGGAATTAAATTCATATTTTTATTAGTGTCCATATATGGATATTTATTAAATATATTTGTTAACAGCATTTCATTCAATGCGTTATTATCACTAATATTATTACTATTATTGCCTTTATTTTCTACTTTAAATGTATATTCTTTCATATTGCTAAAATTTTTTAATTGGTACTTATAAGTTAAGTTCTTCTTTTAGGTCATTGTAAGCTAAGTTGTTCTCGAATTGTAAGATTGCTGGTTTTCCAGCATCTCTATTTTTAATAATGTGTAAAAACACTTTATTATCTGTTCTCCAATGATTTACTCCATAACTTGAAATGCCTAATATTTCAGGACGATGAATTACTATTACATAATCACTTGCTTGAAATATAGAATCTGCTGAACTTATATCACTTCGCATTGGGAAGTGCATTGCTGGATTATTAACTCTATCTGGTTTTTCTATCTCTCGGTTCATTTGAGCTACTTGTATTATACTTGTTAACGGTAATTTCTTAACGTCAATAAATACTCTTTGCAACGAACTCACAGTATCTAATACTGATCCTACTTGATTAGTAAGTAAGACATGGTCAAATATCACTATAAAATACTTTCCAGTATTTTCTACATGATCTCGATAGAAAGACATAATTGTTTTTCTAATTTGGTCTGGTGTACCAGATTTATCACAATAATATATTGGATATGATTTAAATTGACTTGCTACTTTAATGACTGCACCGAAAGAGGCGTCATCAAGGTCCTCGTAGGCACTATACAATTCAGAAGTTGTCTTATGCAGTTTGCTTGTGATCTTTCTTCCAATTTGTCTATAGCTCATCATTTCCAAATTAAATGATAAAACAATTACTTCTTTATCAGAATTTTGTTCTATTAAATCAGTTTCAATCGTGTTCACAAATGAAGATTTACCACTACCAGATATACCAGTTATGGTATATACAGTATTAGGTTCTATTCCACCCATACAATACTTGTTGAATTTATGCCAATGTGTCTTTAAAGACTCAATTGTATGTTCTTTACGAGCTTTTACATAATCAATTAATTGTTGTGAAGCTGTAGATATATTATCTATTTTAAGTTCAGATGAGTTCTGTACCATAATCAGCTTTTTTTATAGGTTGAATAATATCTTCTTTCATTTGTTGTTCAGAAGTTTCCCATTCGTGGCTTGTTAGCCACTTGTACATAGTTTTCATATATCCTAATTTATTAGTCATCATCTTATTATCAATTTCGTGTTGTAAACATTCCATAATATGATTATGCATTGCAACGCTTTTACCGATTGTTTGACGATATAATATACGACACCTATTTACATTAGTTCTTAAATAACCACGAGTACCATCGGGTCTTTGAACTATAGCTGGGAATAAGTTGTAAAATTGTTCAAAAGGATCATCTATATTGCCTATCAAATCCTTGAACTCTTGAGTTACCTCATATACACTTGTAGTATCATTTTTAGCACATGATACCAACTTTCTGTCTATTAAATCTTGTATTTCTTTATCTGCAATAAGGCTAATTACAGACGTGTCTTTTTGATTATTAGTTGATTTATCTACTACAAGATTTAAGAACACTAACTGTTCTAATGTTAATCCTTTTATTTTTTTTAAATAACTAGTGTCTATATTAATCATATTCTTACTATTAAATAGCTTGTTTATGTTTGTAGACTTTTGTTATGTTTGTATTACCACAAGCTTAATTGTCGTGGTTGGATCTTTTCAATTATTTTACGTGCTTCACTTATATAATAAGCAAAGTTTATATTTTTTGGCATTTCTGTCGGTAATTTATTCAGGAGCGTTACTCCTGAAGCGCAAACTATAGTTTCATAATTAGTTCTTCTACCATTAACGATTTCACATCTCTTTAAATATGCGCCATCAGTAGATGCATAAAATCTATTTATACGTTGAACTAATTCGTTATTGTATTCTACTGAAAATTTCTTATTTACTTTTTGGTATGTAAGAAATCTTCTAATATCTTTACAGGATTTTATTGTCTGCTCTATTGGTGTTCCAAATACCAAATAGTCTATAACAGCATCCTTTATAATAAGATATTCCATTCCCTTACCTAATTTGGTTTTGTTTATGAACATACCTTTTAACTTAATTAGTTTCTTGTCACGTGATTCAGTAAAGCCTTCACTAACTGCTATATAATCATTTATAGCAAATTGATACATTGCTTCATACTTATCTTCTTCTAAATTAAGTTGTGTTAGCTTTTCCCATTCATTACATTTCTGTTTGAATAGTTCATATGTGCTCTTTTTTACAATAACAAACAAACCATCAGTATTTGCTTGAACAATCTTTATACCAACGTTTACTAATTTTTCAACTAGCATCAATAGTAGTAATTGACCATTTATCCTAATCTTCATAACAGTTTCTGGGGAATATACCCAACTGTTCTCATTTTGAAGATTGCCAGACAGTCCATTTAAACAATATTTAAACGTTATATTCTTTAATTTTTCTCCATTATGCTTTGCTTCAATTCTTTCTTTTTTAATATTAGAATAAATCTTTACAAACACATTATTTAAATGTGGTGGACAAAAATTATAAGATATTAATAACGATGGATATAGTGATTCTACATCAACATCTATTAAATATTCATCTACTTTGGGTTTAATAGTCTCAGGATTGTTCTGAGTATGAATACCACCAACCCCAACTGAATACTTACAATGATCATAAATAAATTTATTATTGTAAGCCCTTCTTCCGGCTGATACAGTTTGTTCTTTCATTTCTTCAAGAACTTTTTTCAAAATTGGAGTATCAAATTTTATAAATGGCAAAATAATATCATTTAATTTTATAGTAGCTTTTGGACTACGTAAATCTTTTATATCTTCCCATTTTAAATGAGTACTCTGTAGGTACTTTTGTTTAAGAATTTCCATACCAATATTAACATCATCTCTAGATAAACAAGATATGTTATATGTATCTTCAATCCATATTCTTAAATCTAATTGTTCTTTACAACGATTTAATAGTTCTATAGTAGCATTAACATCATTTAGATTATAAGCTATCATTTCATCTATTTTATTAATAGGTAAAAAATCATTGAAATCGCCATTAAATTCTTGTACATTATTAAAGTTCATAGTTACTTCCATTTCCTTTAATCCTGTTCTTAATTTAGATGAAAACAGCATTGTTAATAAATCAATACTTTCAAAGTATTGCATATATTTCCAATGCTTCCACATGTCTTGATTTTTCTCATTTATAATTATATCTGATAAGTTTTTAATACTATTACATATTCGTGTATATGGCGAATTTATAAGTATTGTACCATATTCAATTATATAATTAATAATAGGATTATCATAATGATGATTGTTATATCCTACAAAATAAGTATCTGTATGAAATTTCTTGTGTAATTTATAATCATTCTCCCAACCACGTTGCTGGGGAATCCTTTTAAAGAATTTTATTATATCTATAATATCATTTTTTCGTTCTGATATTTCAAACATAACAATTTTCTCAGTTTCAGTATTCTTAATAGTAAGATGAAAAACATTTACAAACACTTCAATATCAAATACCCATAATGTTTTATCTCTTATTATCATTTCTATGCTGTTAAACTATAATGTAAATTTTCTTTATTTAGAATACATTTTTCTTTATAACTTTTATTTCCCATACTAATATAAAAACTTTCATTATTTATATTATTATATAAAGTTATAAACTTATCATCTTTAATTTTTTTGGAAAATAGTAATGTTAATTTTTGTAAATCAGCTACATTTTTTGTAGAATTGAAATATATTTTTCTTTGTAAATGTAACATTCCAGGATGATATTCTTTGATATCTACTCTATATTTATACTTATTATTTATTACTTTTTTTCCAAAATGTCTATGACTAGAACGAGGATCAGCCAATGTTTGTGCTAATCTAAGTTCTTGAATAGCTAAAGTTGCATCTTTTTTGTTTTCAGCTAAAAATTTTAACTTTTTTATACAACTATAACATATTCTATCACGATAATATTCAATTAATTTTTTATGATCAATCGATTTATTAATAGATTTTGGTTGTACTCTACGAAAAATATTAAAATTGTGTTTACCACTTATGATTTCATACGCTATACCATTTTTAAAAACAATTTGTTTTTTAGGCTTATCGATATAAGCCTTTCCTTTAAAATCACGCCAATTATTTAATTGATGTGAATATTTCTTTAATACTTCTTTGTCTATCATGCTGCTATATACAAATTTAGTTCTTCTTTCTTTACATCTAAATCAATAAAAGTACTATTATTATAATCTTCCATTTGCTTATTTACTTTATTTATTTTAAGTAATAAAGCATGTTTCATACGTCCAATAGCTTTACCATCAAATGTTTCTATTAATTTATGTTTTACTACAGTACCTTCAGTTAATGGTTTTAATGTATGAATTGTTTCTAAATGAGAAAGTTCTTCTTTCAATTCGCAAGCTTGAAATATTGTTTCAAAGTTTGTGTGTTTACTTATTAATGATAAGTCAATATGTTTGTTTTTATCAAACATACCAAGATTTATTGCTTGTAACATCATTTTTAATCTAACTCTTTTATTTGAAAGTTGATGTATAGTATTTAAAAGAGCTTTTAGATCATATCCTGATCCAACATTTGCTTTACTTTTATCATCACTCATAATATTTTCTGAGCGTATTACGCGCCAATATTTATTTATATCCGAATCTATGCGCTTACGGATTGATATAATGTCATTTGAATTTACTAACATATTTATTTTGATTTTAACATTAAACATATATTAATCAAATTCGAGACATTAGAAAACAGTGTGAGTAGTATAGAAACCAATCTATAGCGATAAAAACGACTACTACCCTAAGTGGTAAGATAAGGAGTCAAACCTCATTCCACATTTCTGTGTGCATTATCATCAATGTTAATCTTACCAAAAATATCGAGCTCCAACCATAGCTCTATATATTATTATATTATATTCCAACCAAATAATAATCAAGAATTTTATTCAGGGATAATTTTTAACCTTATAACAGGTCCATAATTCTCCCCACTATTTAATCTGCATACACCTTCAACAGTTTTACACTGTTTATTATTAATGTTAACAAATTTAGAACCAACAATATTACTTCCTCCACCAAAACGAGCATTATCAAATAATGCATCAACTACAGTTATATAGTCATCATTTTCAATTGCTTTTTCTACAATAGTATTCACCAATCCATTAAATACTATTTTATTTTTATCTTTACCTACTCCACTCAACACACGTGCAGCCTTAAATGCAAAATCAGAAAAAGTAAATTCTTTATAATCGCCAAGTAGATTTCCCCACCATTTTCCACCTGAGTTATTATAATATGCTACTATATTACCATTGTTTTGTATTACTATATTTCTTGGTAATTGATTGTTTTTATTTAATATACTAAGAATTGATGGATCGTCTAATAAATCTTGAATATGTCTTTTGTCACATTCTCTTAATTTACATTTGTCCATACCATTATTCTACTGTTGTTTCTGAATGTATTCCTACATTTATTTCTAGTTCACTATCATTACTATAATTATTGTATTTACGATAATCTTGTAATAGTAGTGAATTTTGTTCTGCTAATTGAGAATACATAGCTGCCATTCTAGTATATTCTTCAGCTACTTTCTTTGCATCTTCAGCACTTGTTCGATTAAGAGCACTTACTTCGATTATTAATTTCTCCAAGTCAGAAAAATAAGTAGTTTTCTCACCTTTCGACCTATCAAATTCATCACATGCTTGTGCTACAGAGGCTGTATTTGGCATAATTATGTTTTCTGAAGGATCAGTAAGAGGAAATCGCAGTGCTTTTCCTTCTTTACTATCAAAAATTATTACACCATGCTCATTAGCATCAATTTCTATGTGAGCTCCTAAAATAGGAATTCTACTAATAACTATTTGTTTAAACGGTCTTAGCATTACATTCTCACCAGCTGCTCTACGTTTATTATAAGTAAGATCAGCATTTGTTCTGTTTACTGTATATAAATCACGAAAACAGAATTGTCCGTATTTACGGAGAATTTCATTATTTTGATCATGTATTGCGGTAATACGCATTACATGTTCCGTTGATTGATTTTCCATTCTTGATAAATTTATTTATTAATAATAATAGTTGTTATAGGTTTTCAATACTATTGGTAGTCATTAACTACGAATAGTCTCAAATCAATGAGTTACCCTAAACATTTACTACTTCAATGATTCTTTCAAATCATTAATAGCTAGTAAGCTATTAAATGACTATTAATTATGATTTTTTGTAATTTTTTATGACTTTTGTAATTTTTGTATAAAAAGAATTTATAAAGTGTGATATACGATTAATTTTTAAACTAGTTATCGTGGTTGTTACCTTAATAACGGGATTCATTCCGAAGAATTGAATAGCTACGCCCATCTTTTAAAAACAATGTACCTTGTTGTCATGAATTTCGGGTACATGACTACCAGTATAGCTGCCGGAATTACCCTCACCCACTATATGAAATTGTTTATACTGCATGAATATATTTCTATATTCTACGAATATCTAGGATTTCAACCTATTGCCAGAGTCTACAGGCTTGCTTCTGCTACCTTAACACATGTTAGTACGACGTACTTTGTGGATATACTTATGACGGTTCAGCGCACATATTTTACCTTACATTTGTGCCCTACTAATAAGTTTAGATATATTTTTAGCGATACCGGTCGGCAGTTAAGTTAGTCTGACTTGTTAATTAAAACTATCAGGGGACTTCTAACTAAGACGAACTTTTGGTTATATTACTTTAGCTTCTTTAGCTATTTCATAATGAGTTTTCCTTCTCATGACACATACTAATATATTTATGTAAACTCTTCTTTCATTGTTTACCGTATTTAGTACTCTAGTCATATTTATACTTTCTCTTCTTATTGGATATAAGCGATGCTCACTATAAATACTTACATGTATTTTAATTGCTTGTAATTACAATAATTATTTAAAGACAGATAATTACTGCCAATGTATTTTATAAATATTAATAAAACTTATCTTATCTTAAGAAATATATCGAATTAGTGATATAGCCCACTTGTTCGGCTTTTGTTTGTCATTTATTTTTGACTATAAACTTATTTTATATTCCGCTTCGTTTACTATGCGGTAGTTCCGTAACATAATAGTAATTTTCTCAGCCAATGTTTATTATATTCTGCTCATTATTTATAAGTATAAGATAGGTTAGGCACAAAGTGATTAGCTATCTGTTCTTCCTACTTATAAGACATTGCTACCATCCCCTTAAACGGAGAAGTATGGGATTAAACCATTAATTTTTATATAGACCCTGTATTTACCATACAGCTATAGTTCACAACTATAGTCCTTGTTTACTTTATTAAATGTTACTTCACATCCAAGCTTCATAAGTACAAGTTCTTTTATAATATAGTTTATTATAAACATGGACAATTTTACACTTATTTACAATATAAGTCATTAACCAATGCACTGAACACTCTTGTGATAATAATTTTTATAGTTACTTATGGACAGCAACTTTTCTACGTTATCTGTATTACAATGATAATATAAGTGTTGTTGGACTTTTTCACTTATTGCTACTCGTGTTTAGACTATAAACCCTTTTTGATATTGTAATTGAAATTACTAACGGTTTATATTTATTGTCAAGGTTTCTTTCCATCTATTATCATTAATGGCGCTACATAGCGATGCCTTACTATCATATCAGGATAGGTTTGCATAAACTGTTTATCCGATACCTTTGTAACATTAGGATTATTCTGTATATATCACCAATCGGTTCTCATATATACTTGCGTGCGTTACGTCCATTCACGCCTTATACATAGTTTTTCATACTATATATATTTCGTAGCTACTTTTGTGCTGTACACATATCTTACTACCCAGTTTGTTTAATTGTTAAATAGGCTCTTTAATGATACAAGCCCGTATTAATGAATCTAATCCAAGAGTATCCAAATTCTTGTTTATATCTATACTATCGTGTCGGTGTATAGAACGACTTACCGTTTTCCATTTTGTTATATAGATTGGAAAATATCTATATTTTGTTCTCCATCTAATTACCACTTTAGATAAAGAGTTATTATTCACACTTACAGTGCGATTTAATGCATTCTGTACATTTACTTTACCTGTTCTCGATATATCTATATTGAGAGGTAATTCCAATTGATTCGGTGTAAATGAAGCTGTTTTTATTTCTACTGCATTTGCCGTAGAAGGTTTTGTTATTATATTACCAATAAAACTACCGGCTATTATAAAAACAATACATATTAGATAGGACTCAAACTTCCGCATACATCTTTAATTTTATTACGAAGTTTATCTATAAATGAAAAATCCTTATCAATTGTAGTTCGAGCATCTAATGGCTTAAAATAATTAGCAATTTCATTAAGTTTTTCACTTATTGATTTTTTATCATCTTCTGTTAAAGTGTTATTATCTAATCTATTTTTAACATCTTTAGGAAAATAAGTAGTCGTTAAAAGTCCTAATGTCATTTTGTCAGCTGCGACACTTGGATCTACAACACGATTTTTATCTTTATCATGCGTTGTAGCTTTTACATAATTTTTTAGCATCGTATCAACATCAAACAATGGATTTAATAAAAAATTCAATTCAGGCATTGCACTCATTTCATGCGATATCTCCTGTATGCTAGGTGTTGTTTTTATTTTTTCACCACCTGTTTGTGTATAAACAGGATCACCTGCTTTATCTTTTATTGCATTGCCATCTTTATCTTTTACTTCAGTTTTAACGATTGGAGTATATGATAATTTTTCTATTGCTTTTTCTTTAGAACTAACTTCAACCAATGATGCTACTAAATCGGCTATCGTTTCATCTGAGGTACTTTTAGTTTGGAAGGCCTTTTTAACAAGTAAAAATGAGCTGATTGGATTTTTCGCATTCTTAATATTTGTCCGAACAAGGCTGGACATACCGTTGATAAGAAAGGAAGTTCCAACAATTTTACATAATTCTTGTATCAAATCACCTATTGTAGCTTTTTTTGCTTCATCTTTTGCGTTTTCATCTTTTGCGTTTTGTACATCAAATGCTCTTAAAAAGGTTATAGCGTCAAACAAAGTAGCACCATTCATATATTTACTACCATGTAATATTGCATTTAAACTATCAGGCAATTGCTCTTTAGTTATTTTCGTAGCATCTTTTGTTTCAATGCCATTAGCAATATCTGTTTTAGCTTTTTCATCTTTCTTTTCATCGGCCTTTGCTTCTTTTGCTAATTCTTTAGGAACTTTAACATCAGTAAATTTTAGTTCTAACTGATCATCATTCTTATTTTCAAGTTGCTTCGGTGTCATATCTGGCAGTGTTACGCCAAATAAAGCACACGCATCCTTAAGAGCATTTGTAGTATGCTTATTTAATAATAATTTTGCTTCATAATCATTATTAACAGCGCCTCTTAATTTAATAAATGATAAAACCATAATCGGATCCATCATCGAATCAGCCATTTCTACCAATTTAGCATCTGGCTTTTTACCACCTTTATCATTGTCCATATAACGACGTTGACTAACGTATGCTAGTCTTGATAAAGTATCTAAAGATATTTTACTATCTTCAATGCTTTTTTGTAGATCTGTCGTAACATTAGTACCAATACTGATTGGTGCTGGCAATGGTTTTTTTACTTCTTCTGCTTTAACAGTTTCAACTTTAACTGTACTAGTTTTAGGAGTACTTTCCTTTTTATCTACTTTCTCTACAATTACAGGTTCTTTTTCTGTATTATTTGCAGGAATTATTTTAGGTGCATTGTTTTTATTAACGCCCTTGTTATGTTTCTTACTCATTATTTACGATTTTTTTTAAATTGATTTTAAAATGTTTATTAAAAAATGGATACTCTTTTACTAACTAAGAATTCATGATGTGTTAATGAACTTAGTTGGTTGATTACGCGCCATAGTTGACGTAGGAACTATTAATGTATTAAAAGCAATCGTGTTTACTTTCACATTAAATGAATTAATCGCTGAATACAAAGATACAATTGTCTTATTATCTAATTTCTTATCAAATAAATCATATGTATCTACTACTAGTGCATTAAATGCATTACTAATAGGTATTTGTTGACTAGTAAGTTCTTCTTGCTTTTTTGAATTCCTACCTATGACAGTTCCAATAACTATACCAACAACTAAGCAAAATAATAATTTCCAAAATATTTCATTGCTTCTGTTGATTCTAGCTATTACAAAACAGGCGACTAAACCTATTAAGACTAAAACCGTTTGTAGTAACATAATGTTATTAATTTTTGTAATTTTTGAGAATTTTTCTTAATTTTGCTTTAGATCTACTTATGTCACTTTTTACAGTGCCAATAGGGATCCGCATTAATTTACTAATCTCTCGATATGGTAGATTACTATAGTAGTATAATGTTAAAATCTTACGTTTAATAGGACTTAACTGGCACATACCTTTTTCTAGGAGTTCGCGTAACTCTAGATTTATTATATCAGCATCTGTATTATTACAAGATACTTCTATATCTCCTATATTATCATCAATATCAACATTACGATTGCTGTTTTTTAATGATCTAATATAATCTATGCATGTGTTTACTGCTATAGCTTTTAGCCAAGCTTCAAAACTTATATCATTTATATATGTATTTAATTTAAGCCATGCTTTTAAGAACGTACGATTGAGTACTTCATCTGTTAGACTAGTATCTTTCATAATATAACTAATGTTATTACGTATCTTATCTTTATACATATTATAAAGTTTTGTAAATGATATTTCATCTTTATTCTTAGCGTTTTCGATTAAGATTTTCTCATTCATTTAACTGTTTTAAAAAGGAAGATGTAGGATATTTGTAGCGTAATAATTACGCCACTCATATTCTGCATCTAAAATATTAAAATGTAAATTTGCCATTAATTGTGCTTTTTCATTGTGTGTCAATACTGGTAATTTACTTACCATATTACATGCTATTTTTTCAAATACTAAATTTGTTTTTCTAGTATTTAAGTCAATACACAATGATATGTTTTTGTTAACAAAAGCACAAATATTCCAGAATTTATCTTTAATGAGGTAATTTTGATCACATAAAGATAATAGTTGTGTAATTGTAACTGTTTTATCTTTTTTATCATCGAAACATATATTACTGTTTGCTAAATAACGATACTCATTATATAATTCATTTAATGACATTGTAAAAAATCTAGCTGTAGTACGTAAAAATACATATTTATCAGCTAGATTTAATTGTGAAATATCTGGATATCCCTTCCAAAAATTCCTATAATCTTTAAACATCATACTCTTTATTATTTATGTATTTTTCCATTAAGGAAAATATAAAATCTGTAATGCTTATAGACCAGCCATTATCTAATTGCATTCTATTTTTAATGTAAGATAATGGTAATTGTTCTTTTTTAAGAACTAAAAATTGTTTAATCCAAATATTGATATCGTCCTGCGTTACTTTTTGTGGATCTAATTCATTATAATCTATAAATAAAGGTGATTGTGGTAATTCTATTCCTTCAAATAATGGAATAACGAATATTTTCCTAGAAGTTTTGTCATTAAAATTGTAAGTTGATAACGCATCGATTTCTTCTTTTGTTAAGGCAACAATATTGCCCTTTAAAAATTCTCTAAAATCTATGCCATTTAATATTTTTAATAGAGAATTTCCAATTATATTTACTAAGAATATCCTATCTTGTAAATATATAATGTATTGTCCTTTATTCATTATGAAATATTTTATAGAACTTTTTACTAATAAAAGACGCGTCAACTATATCTAAGTCATATGTACTTTGTATCGCTAAAGTAAATGTCGACTCGTTACTACATGATTTAGCTAATTTTTTTAAGTTAGCTTTTTCACCAGGTTTATCAAAAAAGGTATATTTAATTACTTTCATCGTACATTTTCTCTATAATTATCTACATCATCTATTATTTGACAATAATTTACTTTTAATTTTTTAAATTCATCAAATGCTATTGGACTTAATATTCCTACGGGATAATTATAATTAGTATATTCAAATAATTTATTTATACGTGCAAATCTAGCATTTCTGATATTAGTAGATAGTAAAAATATGTTACTATATCTGTTAATATCTTCATATAAAATATTAACATATGCTATATATACCTTTTGATTTTTTAAGGCATATATCCATTCTTCCGGCATCCGTTTCTTTATGTATCCACGAAAGCCTTGTTTGCTTATTTTCTTTGATCCAACCATTTCTTTTTTATTTGATATTTCTAATTCATCAAGACTATAATATTTATGATTTGATAATGTTATACTTATATTATTATATAATTCATTACTACTAATCATTTTAAGTACTATGCTAGTACCTATAACCTGTAAATATACAGGTTTTCTACTTATAATTATAGATATATACTCTTCATATGTCATAATAATAATAATATTATTAATAAAATTAATATAGCACTTAAATACTAAAGATATACATGCTATATTAATATTTTATAATTTGATATTATGTAAAATATTGTAAGATTTTAATTTTAGTAGTGTGCGATCCAGTAGGACTTAACCATCAAGGGTCTCTACTAAAGGTTATTAATCTTAGATACTTAGGATACATCAATATCAAATCTTTTGATAGATTTACCTATTTTTTCCAACATGATAACTTGCATTATTAGCTACACTTTCAGTGTTACTAGCTACACTTTTATCTGTAACATCGTGCAACTGTTGAGCGTCTTCCGGTAAGACTTCATTCTCAGTTTTACTTTTCCAACTGCTAAAATATGTAGCTACATCTTTCGAAGCAAACAATTCTTGCAATTGCGAAATTAACAATGCTGTTTCTGTATTTAAATGATTTAAACCATTTGAATACACTTTTTTAATCTCTTCTGATTTATTATAATAATCTCTAACAGATAATGTACCTGTTTTAAAAGTTTCACCGAGCTCGGTTAGACTCTTTAAACGGATTTTAAAGACTGTTTCTTCACCACGTTTATATCTAAGTAAAATAAGTTGACGACATCTCTCAAACTTATTTTCACTTAAAATCATAGAAGCTTGTTCAATCTTTATTTCTTGCTCCTTTTTTGTAATTTGTTCTGCAGCAGCTTTCAACGCATCCACATTCATTAATGTTTTTTTGGTGATCTGCTCTTTTATATCACCATCAACATCTAAAGACATAAAGTCATTTGTCTTTTTTTCTTCCATTTTGATAATTTTTAATTGTTAATACTTTTATTTTGATAATATTGTTTTAATAATTTATTTTTAGAAATACCAAATAATTCACGTATAGTGGATGGATTTGTTTTTCTAATTTCAATTATATCTGCATTTTTTTTAGTAGCTTTATAGCTACTATATAAATGTGTTCTATCCTCTTTCAATTTTAATTTTTTTATCATTTTAATAATTTTAATTTAAAAGTAAGCAGATTAGCCACCATCGGTTGTTACTTTATACGGTAATAGAAAGGTTGTCCAACCCAGTGCATAACTAACAAGACCTAATGTTATCAACAAATAGTCCCTAAATTCACGAAGGATAATAGTCTTACCAATTTTACTCATATAATATATTCTTATTTTCAGCCGACTACAACGTTCACAATCTTATTCGGAACAACGATAATCTTCCTGATATTCTTCCCGGCAATCCATTTCTGTGAATCGTCATGCGCAAGTACCGTCTTTTCAATGGCTTCGCGGTCAATGTCGACAGGGAAATCAATGGAGAAACGAGCTTTGCCGTTAAACGAGATTGTGTATTTAACGGAATCTTCTTTCAGATATTCTTCATTGCACACAGGCCATTGTGCATCGCAAACGGATGCCGTATGTCCCAATGCTTCCCATAACTCCTCGGCAATGTGCGGGGCAAACGGAGCAATAAGCACAACCAAGTCACTCAACACCTGCTTGTTGTTGCACGTCAAAGCTGTGAGTTCGTTTACGCAAATCATGAATGCACTGATAGAAGTGTTGTATGAGAAACTCTCTATATCTCCGGTTACTTTCTTTATCAGTTTGTTAATGCTTTTCAACTCTTCTTTCGTGGCTTCACCGTCGACGGGGATAAACTCGTCGGCCTTGTTCCAGAATAAGAACCAGAATTTGCGCAAGAAACGGTGAACACCGTCTATTCCGTTAGTATCCCACGGTTTCGATTGCTCAACAGGCCCGAGGAACATCTCGTACATGCGCAGTGTGTCGGCGCCGTATTTCTCAACAATCATATCGGGATTAACGACGTTGAACATCGACTTGCTCATCTTTTCAACAGCCCAACCGCAGACATACTTGCCATTTTCCAATACAAACTCTGCATTGTTATATTCCGGTCTCCACTTCTTGAAAGCCTCAACGTCCAATATATCATTCGATACAATATTTACGTTAACATGTATTGGCGTAGTATCATATTTGTCTTTCAACCCGAGAGAAACAAAAGTGTTTGTATCTTTAATTCGGTAAACGAAGTTGCTTCGTCCCTGAATCATTCCCTGATTAACCAGTTTTTGGAACGGCTCTTCCTTAACCGAAACTCCTAAATCAAATAAAAACTTGTTCCAGAAGCGCGAATATATCAAGTGCCCTGTTGCATGCTCGGTACCTCCCACGTACAAATCGACATTCTGCCAATAACGGTCGACCTTTTCCGAAACCAACGCCTTATTGTTATGCGGATCCATGTAACGAAGATAGTATGCAGATGAACCTGCAAAACCCGGCATAGTATTGAGTTCCAACGGATAACCTTCTTTTGTCTTCCAGTTCTTGGCGCGTCCCAATGGCGGTTCGCCGGTTTCCGTCGGTAAATATTTGTCTATTTCAGGCAATTCAAGAGGCAGTTCGTCATCACTTAAAACATGAGGTATTCCGTCTTTGTAATACACCGGGAACGGTTCACCCCAATAACGTTGGCGACTAAAGATGGCATCGCGCAGGCGGTAGTTTATCTTTACTCGCCCGAGATTATTCTCGGTTACGTACTTCTTTGTTGCTGCAATTGCCTCTTTTACTGTCATGCCGTTGAGATTAAGTTGTCCTTCCTTCTCTTGTCCCGGCTTGGGTGAATTCATCATTATGCCGTCCTTGGCATCAAAGCTCTCCTCGCTGACGTCGCATCCTTCAATCAGCGGACGAATTTCAAGGCCGAACTCTTTGGCAAAAGCATAGTCGCGACTGTCGTGCGCCGGTACGGCCATAATGGCTCCCGTGCCGTATCCTGCCAATACATAATCGCTAATCCAAATGGGAATAGCTTCATTTGTCAACGGATTTATAGCATACGAACCTGAGAATACTCCCGTAACCTTGCGGTCGGCAATACGTTCACGTTCGGTTCTTTTCTTTGTTCTTTCCAAATATGCCTTCACGTCTGTTTGTTGAGCCGGAGTAGTCAACTCGGCAACCAACTCACTTTCCGGGGCAAGTACCATGAATGTAACACCGAAGATAGTATCTGCACGCGTAGTGAAAATAGTAAACTCAACGTCGCTGTCTTTTACTTTGAACTGCATTTCAGTACCTTCGCTACGCCCTATCCAGTTACGTTGTGTCTCTTTAAGCGAATCTGTCCATTCGATAGTGTCCAATCCGTCAAGCAGGCGTTGGGCGTATGCCGACATACGCAAGCACCATTGGCGCATCTTCTTCTGCACAACAGGATAACCGCCGCGCAACGAAATTCCTTCAACAACTTCATCATTGGCAAGCACCGTACCTAACTTCGGACACCAGTTAACAACCGAATCTCCAAGATAAGCTATACGACAATTCATCAAAGCATCGCTTTTTGCCTTTTCGTCCTTGGCTTTCCATTCGTCGGCAGTAAACAAAAGTTCTTCGCTGCAAGCAGCGTTAATGCCTTCAGTACCTGTGGTTTCAAACTTCTCTATAAGTTTATCTATCGGTTGGGCTTTGTCCAGGTCTTTATCATAATAACTGTTGAACATACGGATGAAAGCCCACTGTGTCCAGTGATAATATCCGGGGTCGCACGTACGTACTTCACGGTCCCAATCGAAAGAAAAGCCAATCTTATCCAATTGGCTGCGATAACGGTTTATATTGTTTGTTGTTGTAATTGCAGGATGTTGTCCGGTCTGAATGGCATATTGTTCTGCTGGAAGCCCGTATGCATCATATCCCATCGGATTAAGAACATTAAATCCTTGTAACCGTTTGTAACGGGCATAAATATCTGTAGCAATATATCCCAACGGATGCCCAACATGCAAACCCGCACCGGAGGGATAAGGAAACATATTCAGTACATAGTATTTCTTCTTTGTTTCGTCTTCTACAACATGGTACGTTTTATTCTCGACCCATTTTTTTTGCCATTTCTTTTCAATCTCGCTGAAATTATATTCCATGATGACCGTATTTTATTATCTATTTTAATTTTTTTACCATTTTGATAATTTTAATTTAAAAGTAAGCATATTAGCATATTTGCATACCTTATTTTGCTAAATTCCCATGTCCTTCATTCAAATCACGTTTGAACATGATTGCCGTCAAATAGCTTGTATTATATATAATATAATATTAGGGGTCTGGAATGCTTACCAATTACTTTATTCATATGATAATAATTAATAATTATTTGTTAATGAAGAATATTTCGTTATTCATCATCATTGTAGCGCATCTTTCTATCCTTTTTTTTAAAAGGATTTAATTTAGCATGTTTTGCTTTAGTGTGAAAAGTAGGATTATTATCGTTACCACTTCTCTTTTTTTTGTCCTTAAAAGTTTTGCTCATGACACATAACTTTATTCTTAATACAGCATTAAATATTGAAAATATCCAAGTGACTTATGCTTAATAGCTTGTTTACAATCACCAAATATTGGTGAATTTATAACAGTCGCACCATCTTTTATAGCTCCAAGTAACTGTAAATATGTTAAATTAAACTTAAGATCTGTAAAATTCTTATTCCATTCTACAATTTCTCGTGAAACGTTTCCAAATTCTGCTGGACGTGTTACTTTTATACTATCTATACCAACATAATCACAAAAATACGAATATTTATTATTTCCATTAAAATTTGCATGAACTGAATATTCTATATAAAGAGTAATACAAACTTTATACTTTTTGCCATCTATGATTTTTTCAATATTTTTTGAAAATTCTGCATGTTTGTCATCATTTATGGCAATTCGATCAAATCCCATTTTATAAAATACACCAAAATCTAATAAAAAATTAGTAGTTATAGTTTTTGGTGAATGCCAACGATGATTTATAAACAATCGTTGTTTAATCATTTCTTTATTAGAAAGCATAGCTAAATCAAGTGATAGATTTTCATTAAAATCTTTTACTATATTTGCACGTATACCTTCAATTGGATAAGGACATTGTTTGTATTTTACTAATTGTCCTTTGTTGATGGAAACCATACACTTATTTTTATCAACAATCCTCATAATTTTTATATTTTATAATTATTCCGTAGAATTATACGAAAAGTAAATTCATTTATTTGTTTAGAAAAGTTACTTTTCATATATGCGATATTAAACGCAGTAGGATAATCGTGGATAAACAACAAAATATTTTTTATTAACATTTTTGTATCATCATCGTGCTCTTCGTTAATAAATTTTAATATTCTTAAAATATATATCCATTCTTTTGGAATAGATTTTGTAAACTCTTCTACGATTACAAGTGATTTTATTTTTTTATATAATTTATCCAACATTGTATCAATCGTATTTCTTTCTGCAGTTGTACGATGTATCATTCGAATATGTCCGGATTCATCGATGCTGATGTTTTTTATTTCTCTAGCATCAAAAATCCTTATTGATCCATTTTTACCACGAAATTGTGTATTCGCGGTATTACTAATTGATTTAGCAGATTCATCAGTAATCGATTCTGCTGGTATTTGTGGATCGTCAATGCAAATTAAAACAAAGGCGCGTTTCATATTAATACGAATTATTTTTTCTTATTGATAATATACTATCTATATATTTATTTAACTTAGCATCATAATCTACACGTTTATAGAATTTATAATGTGTTTTATAATTAGCAACAATAAATTGTTTTGTTATTGGTACTTTACTTTTTACCAAAGTATCAATTATAACTGCTAAACAGTTATTACTAATTGTATAATATACAGAATCTGTTAAAAACTGTGCTTTACTAGCATTTCTATCTAATATTGTAGATGAAATGATTTCTTTAGTTGTCTTTTTATGTTGGCAACTACTAAGATTAAATACCATTACAATTGCAAATATAGCAACTGTAAACATTAAGAATTTTCTAAATTTACTCATAATTTATTGATTAAATTAATAATTTTATAAAATCTAATAAAAGATAAGTATGAACTTTACTAATAGCATAACTTCTACATTATTAAACTTATTAATTGTTCATACTTATCAGGATATATATATTAATAATTGAGGACTATTTAAAAGTATTACTATATTCACATACCATAATACTAAGTAGGTTATACAACTATATTCACCAACTTTAAAACGAATAATTATGTCAAACATTAGTCTGTTAAAAAACAGATTGTATTCACACACTATCTATTTATAACTAGTGCCCTTTAAAAACATATATAACAAAATAGTTATTAAAAAACCATTCACGGTTAATTAACTTTTTAATTTTAATTTATTGCATTATCTTCATTTTCATTTACTAATTCTTTATTGATTAAAAAGTAAATATAATTTATTGCAAATAATAGAATTATTGAAGATATAAATGCAATTATACTTATCATTAATATCAAATGAACATTTATTTGATTAAAAAAGTCCATTAAACATTTAAGATAAAAGCTACTAAATATTGACGTGATGCCAACTACTCCTGCACTAATTAATATTAATATAATAATATCTAAGCTTAAGAATAAAGATATTAATAAAATAGTGTCAATAACTTGCGTTGTTATTTTCATTATGTAAATTTAATTATTATAAAATATACACAACTAATAATTATACATAGAATCATAAAAGCTCTAATCATTTTCACAATACTCAAAATTACTTTTGTTCCATTCCTTTGTGTCATAATTATATACTATACTTTTATCATTGATGTCTGTATTTTCATCAATGGCAATACAAATAAAACATTTACTTCCAACATTACTATTTACTAATTTTAATAGATCAAAACACATACAATTACATTTATTTTTAAATATAGCGCAATCTTCACATTTTGTAAATGTACTATTAATTTTAAGTCTATATACTTTATTATTAAGTATAATTCTAGGCAATTTTCTAAATTTACTCATAATTTTATCGATTACGTCTATTAAGTTGTGCAGCTCTAGCTATACAATTATAATCAAGTTCTGATGTTTCATCATCGATATCAACTGTTATTGTTTTACCAATTAGTTTATTCGCTTGATATAATTTAAGTAATTGATTATCAATGGAATTAGTATTACCTTTATCAGTAATTATATGTAATACTTTCATACTACCGATATCTTCACTTGTTACATTTATTATTTTTGCTGATGTTTGCATAATATTTATAATATATCATTATCTACAGTCTTTAAAAACTGTAATTTATATATAACTGTATATTCTGGATAAATCAATGACAAGAATGCATCATTGTTCATACTTACCCATTGTATAGTACATAACTCATTATTACTATCTGTGCCTTTTTGTGTATATGTTATACATAACGTATTATGTATAGATGAATAACTTTTTACAGGTACATCGTAATTAATTGTTATAGGCTCTTTGCAATCAATATGTAGCATATTATTATCTAAATCAACAAGTATAATGATTTTGTTTACTTCCCAATTAGTAAATTGAGAATCAACAATTTTATAACATGTTTCTGTAGATTGCCATACATTGACTTGAGATTTTGCACATATACTTATCATACATATACAAAAAAATAATATAACTTTTTTCATTTTTATAATTTTTTTATGATATCTCCTCCATATGAATCTTTAGTAATTTTAATAAATTCATGGATATTCATATAATCATGCTGAAGATCAATTTCATGATCTCTAGCGAATGATTCTCTTCCAGCCTTGCAACTCCCGGTAAGAATATGATGCCAAATAAATAATTCAGATACTGGATATTTCTTGTCAAAGTCGCTAAAATGCTTCTTAAACTTATCTATCCTTTCTTCCTCCGAGAAATCATCATATAGCTTTTCACGAAGTGATGCAAATGCTTTGTGCAAAGTTAATCCGTGAGCAAATTTATTATCTTCCTTTACTATAAAGCAAGGAATCAATGTCAGGTCATTTTGTAGTATACATCCTTTGGCTATATTATTTTTTACAGAAGTAATTATTGTTGGGAGGTTATCTATTCTATACACTTTATTATTATTTATTGAAACGATTCCATAACTAGAGTAATTATTAACGATATCGCCATTACCATATTCATTACCACATCCATTACTATCGCCATTACCATAACCATTACTATAGCCATTACCATATCCATAACCACATCCATAACCATTACTATCGCCATTACCATTACCATTACCATCACCTAAACCATCACCATAACCATTACCATAGCTTGAACCTTCTCCTGAACCGCTTCCTTTACCAAATCCATCAGTATATCCGGAGTTATAACCATTACCATAACCTGAATCATCATCATCATCATAAATATAGTTAGATTCATCGTTAGAGAAATGACTGTTGTTTGTTTTTATGAATTCATCTATTGTGCTGTCCATGGTTTAACACTTTCAATCGATTCTATTGCTTTTTCTGTACAAAGAATTGTCTCTATTTCATCCGATATTTCTACAGATGGGACATAAACTGTAAATTTACAATTATCTTTTTTCGATGTCCCATCAACAGCCAACTGGTTAATGGTTGCAGCACCAGCCCAGTACCATATTTTACGGGCATTGGTTAATCTTGCATTATGACCATCTTTTGCTTCCAATGTTCCATAATATACGCCAGATCTATCTCCACGTACTATAACTTTCTTTTCTAAAAAATTTGATTTCATAATTTTAAAATTTATAATAAATATTCTTTCCAAATTTCAATAAAAGTTTGGCTTCCTAAATAGAGAGCTGTTTCTTTATTAAAAGAGCCAAGCCAAAATCTAATAGATGAGTTCATAAATATTAAGTCATAAGAAAAGCGAGCTTCAGTACAAGCATTAAGATCTTTTATATTATTCCACCAAGGAAAATATATTCTTTCTTCTCTTGTATGTCCAATATTCAATGCTTCGCTAATTGTACATAACTTATAATAGGCTTGCACATTTTTTGGCATATTATCCAAATAACGTGGTTCATCTTTACCTAAAAGAGTGAGAGCCTTTTCATAACTTTTTACTTTTCTCATTTTTATTTGTAATATATGTAAATATCATACAAATACCTTTTATTATAACGATAATGGATATAATTGAATCTATTATAAACCATTTAACATTAAGTATAAATAAAACACCTAATACAAACAACAGTACTCCTATACATAGTATTGTTATTCCATTATTAAATTTTTTCATATCAAAATTATTTATATTTAAAAAGCTATATATTAGAAAGGTTGTTTTGTTATGAATGTACGTTTACAGTGATTACACCGGCAAAGGAAATACTCACATTCTTCATCACCTTCAATGCTATGAACAATACTAATATCATCACTTTTACAGTAAGGACAACTTGTTTTTTTACATACTATCAATATTAAAAAAACAATACACATTACGAAGATTAACAATAATAAATACAACATAATTTTCTATCTTTTTTGTTGATTAATAATTCTATCTCAATTCAAGATTTGTTGTTTACAGTAATGCAGTAAGTATTGTTACATACTCACTGCATTATTTACTATCGACGTTGATAACCATTTTGCGGTTGTCTCTGTTGTTGTTGTTGAGGTTGTTGTTGAGGTGCTATATTCTTAGCAGTTTCTTCAGCAATCGTATCTTCTTCTTTAGCAACAGCTGTACTTGCAAACTCACAGGACGAATTGAACAATCCTTGTGCAAGTATCTCTTTACTATTGCCACGTTCATAGACATACTTGCAAGCATCACTATCGTAGTACTGCTTACAAAATACTTCCAATGCATTATACAATCTATGACCTCCATTAAGATCATCGATGTAATCACCTTTATGATGCATGTTACCAGCGCCATCAACCAAGTCTGACATATAACGTCTATAGAACGGTTTGTCATAAGTCACGACCTCAAATGTTCCATGCATTATACTCATCTCTTCCGGTAGTGGTTTATCTTCTTCAGCATCGCCACCTTTTTCTTGTGAAATATACTTCTTGAATGCATTTACTATACCAGCACTAAAGAAGTTTTGTTTCCTCTCATTTTCACTCCAAAAGTTGTCAGCATTCTTCAGAGTGACTTGCAAATATTCATTACCAGCGTTTGCATGCGCTGTAGCCGGAATCGTATTGATCTCAGCATCTATTACTTTAAACTTTGCCATTTTTTGTATTATTTTTATTTAATATTATCCTTTTTTAATAGTGGTTGTTCATTTTTTATTTTATCCAAATTCCATAGACTATATACAATATTCTATCATGTAAAGTCTATCTTGTTTGGATGATTTCTATTCGTTTTATGATAGTTGTTGTTCATTTTTTATGTTACCAAAATCTATCATCTCTCATGCGATTTCTATCCATTTTCATGTATAAAGTAGTATATACTGTGAATACTACATACTAGGACATCGTACAATGCCCCTCACACGCATTCTCGTGCGTTCTAACGAACTTTCTATGCGAAATGGTATAACTATACCAGACGACATGAGATCGTGCGTTAGAACGCTTTAAAATGCATTTATTTAATTAAATAATACAGTCCCCTAATCCGGGAACTGCATTACCATACTTGCGGCGATCTTCTCGAAAAAATCGCAATCAAGATCTTCTAATTCTATGACATCGTACAAATCAATGCCACGACTATCAAGCTCTTCGGCGAACTTGATATACTCTACGACAACCTCCTCACGGAAGTCTCCATCGTATTCATCAATTTCATCATAATCATTATACCTTCCTAGAGCCCATTTAATTGGGTTCCAGCCTTCGTCTAATATATGGCATACACCATCCATTAGACGATTATCATGACGACTTCTTGTAGCCATCATGGTATAAGCCTCCTCGATAGAAGCTTTTAATACGTTGTTCATAATTTTATTTATTTAATTGATTAATATTATCATACTCAAATAGTTGTTGTTCATTTTATATTCTATCCATTTTCATGGATAAAGTGGTACTGTGAATAATACAGTCCCTTAATCTTGGAACTGTATTATTGTACTCGTAGCGATTCCTTTGAAGAAATCACCATCTAATTGCCACTCATCCCTATCACTTAGATCTACTCCTCTAGCTAGGAGTTCTTGGTAATATTTGATGTACTCCACAATGACTTCCTTCCGGAAATCATCGTCTTCATCATCCTCAATGTCACGGTATCCACCAGCGGCCCATTTAATTGGGTCACACTTCTCGTCCATAATGCAGCATACTGCCCACATTAGACGAGAATCATGGCGACTCTTTATGGCTATTGCACCATAAGCATCGCTCAAACAATTCGTTAACATACTCATAATATCATTTATTTAATTAACATCACACTCAAATAGTTGGTGTTCATTTTATAAGCACCAAACAATGAAGAAGATACCGATTTTATAGCATGCTTTTTCGTTAGACCAATATGCCTGACAAGCTTTGCCATTTGCCACAAAGGTGACGGGGGTATCTTCTTCGATAAAGTAGAGTGGGTGTTCATTTTGGGGGTATTCCTTATTGTCTGATATATACACAACATATTTCAGGACATACCGGATATACATAAAAATACCCCAACATAAATTAATATGCCGGGGTATGAAAGGAGGAGTATCTTTATATTATTTGTTGTTGTATAAGTTACTTAGTTTATCAAACGTAAATACTATTGATAGATTATTATCAACTTGCTTAGTAGCATGTATATTATTAGTGAATAAGTATGCCTCAATTAGTTTACCAGTACTTAGTGAGTATACTAACTTAAAGCAATTAACTGGTATTAGATTAGTATAGTCACAACCACCACAACAAATGAGAAGACTGTCTGTCTACGATAACTAACGTAACTAAGATTCATTTGCTTTCCATATACCACGATTTAGATTTGGGGTTTGTGGCACGGCATTATAATAGCGAAAGGTTAGTTCTTCGGTTGTACGATTTCTAGCAAAGTCTTCAGCATTACACATGTGACCGATATCATAGCCACTACCAGTATAATTAAAATGAGGTAATGATGATTTAAAGGTTAGACCTGTACGACTAGATTTACCACCACCATGCCATAGTTTATAGATAACAAAAGATGGGGCTTCGATTTGATACGAGTAGTATGAAGTGTATATAGGATTCTTTATGATTGTATCTACTTTACTTATAATTTGACTAAAACAGTTGCTAACACTGAATAATAGTGCTATCATTAATATCTTTACTTTTTTAAATAATTTCATTAGTGTCTATATTTTTTTCGTGTAAAACTTAATTGTATGTACAATCGATTAATCATTATCCTAATAACATTATAACTATTACTAACTATATGATAAATACCAGTATGCCAACAATGTGTTAGTGACTTATTGTGTTTCAACTTGTATTTACTAATTGCTTTTATACATAACGTATCATTGCCATGCTTATCAAAGTTTATTATCATTTTGTGTTGGTGGTTTACAAATACTAACGTAAGATAGATCAAAAAGTTGCTTTTAAGGGCTTCTTTCTCATATACTCTTTCTTCGTATATATACTATTGTCATAGTATATATACTCATACAGAGTATTATAGAGATTAATAAATACAGTAAGACAGAGAGATTAATCAACAGAAGAGACAACAATAAAGAAAGAAATATATAAAGAAAGAAAACATAATAGAGAAGATAAGGTTATAGAGAGAGTAATTGCAACCTTTACTTGTTCTATACGTTACTTATTCAAGTAACATACTACATATGAATAAATACATAACTCCATTAATTGATTATATACGATATAAAGTATAGAACTGTGATTTGAAATATATTAATTATATATTATACTATAGCGATTTCAAATCAATACAGTCTTATTGTCGTTCAATGACAAAATCAAGTTATCACTTTATACAAAACATGCCTTACTGTAGCGCTATATTAGCGTCAATGAAACCAATAGAAACATATCATTTAAACCATTGTGATATGGATGCTTTATCGCAGGCTTCTAAGAAAACAATAGATGATGTAATCGAAGAACTGCACATGATCAAATCAAAGACTGGTGAAAAAGGATTAGATGATTTCGTAAGGAATATTTGTAATATTGGTGGCAGACCAACAGTCGATGGTCGAGATATGCTGATATACTTATCCCAACAGTGGGATAGAAAAGAACGCAGAGATGCATTAAAGTACTATCATGATACTGATGAACTAGAAAAACTACTTATGGATGATGGAGATTAGAAAATAGAATGTACTAAATATATATAATTTTTAATATTAAAAATATGAATAAAATAAAATTTATTAAGGACTATGAAAATAGTTTTATGGATACAATGTTTTCAAACGATTTTCTTAGTGTTATAATACCGAAGGATACTGTATTAGAAGTTAACGCTGATGGCATATATGTTTTTACATATACGTTATCTTCAGCATCTATTAACGATACTACAGAAAGTAAAAGTAATGATAACAAAACAGAATGTCCTAGTATAGAAGTAACTACCTATATAGCTTTTGATGAAGATGACGTCGAAAAGTTAATTAGTAATGGAACTGTAATAAGACCTATTACGCAAGAGCAATATGAAAAAGACCTATACAACAAAGCTGTTAAACAGAACCAACAAGATTGTGAAATACGTGAAAGATTAGACAAACTAAATGAAATGTATAATACCAGATTGAATCAACTACAAAGTAGGAGTGACAATGACTTTTATTCTAAAACAGATACTGATATTAGAAAGTATGTTTGTGAATCAATTATAGATGCAATATACTATATAAAAAATGGTGAACAAAAAATAGTAAAAAGAGAAGGAAATATCTAAAATGAAAGAGACAAATTATAAAGAAATGGCTAAGGTTATAAGCGCTGGTCTTGAATATTTAATGACTAAGGATGTACTAGTAAAACCTTTAGAAGTTGTTAAAGTACAAAAGCAATTCGAAGAACCTATAGTTGATAAACGCACTAAAAAAGATGGTATAGACGTAAATGATTATTCTAAAACTAGAACAGTAACAAGGGAAGTTGAATCAAATTTTAAGAAGGGAATCGTATTATCTATACCAACATGTTTAAAAGAAATCAAACAAGATTTTGAAGTTGGTGATATAGTCATATTCCCAAAGAAATTCGCAATAGAATATGATCTATTTAAAGACTCATTACTTGTAAAGCCTTACGATATTGTAGCTGTAGTAACAGAACCTAATAAGGATGGTATCTTAAAGTTAAATGAAGTAATAACGAGTATAATTAAAGATAAAAATGATATCTCCAATAGCAATTGATATATATACAGACGGTTCTTCGAAAGGTAATCCTGGCAATGGGGGACTGGCTTACATAATACGAACAAACGGTATTATGTATAAGTTTGCTCAAGGAGAACTTACTGCTACTAATAATAGAATGGAATTAAGCGCGGCTATTGCTGCGTTTAATGCTATTAAAAATATAGTAATTGATAACAAATTACAGTATATTATAAATGTTTATAGTGATTCGCAATATATAACAGAGGCTATTAATAAGAATTGGTTGTTTAATTGGGTTAGAAGAGGCTTTTTGAATGTTAAAAATTCAGATTTATGGAGTCAATTCTTCTTACTTGTATCTCCATTGATGTTACAAACCAATGTAAAGGTTAATTTTATATGGATAAAAGGGCATAATGGCAATAAATATAATGAAATTGTTGATAAATTAGCGAAAAGTGCCTGTGGTAAACAGGGTATTATAACAAATTATTATTTCAATGAGAAAACAACTGAGTGTTAAATACGATGATTACTTTTTAGATGTATATAGGCAATTAGCTAAAGAATTTAACATGGATGAAGATCAAATAATGGCAATATGCCGAAGTGAATTCAGATACACGTCTGAAATAATGAAAAGTAATAACACAAAAAACATTTTATTTAACAAGTTATTCAAATTTAAACTAAAGAAAAAATATGAAACTAATAAGACCACATGTAGCAGTAATCCAACAGAATCCTGGACTAGATGGAATGTATAAACATATATTGGAATGTGCTAATATAAAGTCTACTACTACTGATAAAGAAACAGTAGACAAGATAATTGACAAGAGTCTATTAGAACACGGTACTGTATACTTATACATTGAGGATAATCAGCAACTAGAAGAAGACTGTGGACCAGAAGAAGGATTTACAGATATGGATGTGTTTAAATACATAAGAAGTTTCTTCGTTAAAAACCCATTTAGTAATTGTATGTACAGACACCAAGAAGGAATCTGCGATAGACTATACATTACAACAAATTATAGAGTAATTGTTGATAATGATCTTAAGTTTTTAATGAAATACTGGTGTGAACCAAATATTGATTTCGAATGTAGATACACTATTAAATGGAATATAGATTACCCTACTTATATTTCTATATTACGGCATAGATTACTTACGACAACGGCAAATAATAGTTTTAAAAGTGTATTGCAGCATTATGATACTGATAAAAAAGATATGAATTTAACATTCGTAATACCAGATTGCATGGATTTAGTTACTACTGGTGAAGCTAAAGCATCTGATATAATAAAATTATGTAATGATAAACTAAAAGATGACAAATTAATTAGTGATGAAAAGCAGTATTTTATATATTTAAAAAATTGTGCATATACAGAAATAGGTTTTAATGACATGTTTAAATCTAATGGAGATGACTATGATACGATTAAATATATATATAATGCACCACTTTGTGTTACAATTTATACCACAGGATTTAGATATGATTGGGCCAATATTCTTAAATATGAAATGAATAATGCAAATGAAAACAAGCGTTTGTTTAATTCAGTATATGAAATTATAGATAATTTAAACACATTACACAATGAAGGTAGGAATAGGAGTGATAACTACTCAACAAAGAAAAGTTAATAGTAATATATTCAATTTGATAAGTCAACCAACAGAATTTTATGTTTATACTGATTATGAACGTAAAGGATGTTCATATGGTAGGAATGAATGCATAAAACATTTGTATGATGCTAAATGTGATTATATATTTTTGTTTGATGATGATACTTATCCGATTATAAAAGGTTGGGAAGATAAAATTATACAGTGGATGAACAAAGAAAATGTTCATGTGACAGGTATAATAGATTATAAAACAAATAAGGCTACGCAATTAATCAACAATGATACACTAGTATTTAATGCGGCTGTTGCAGGACCTTTTTTAGCTATAGATAGAAAAGCAATAGAAACAGTTGGTTATTATAGTACAAAATATACTATATATGGTTGGGAAGATGTTGCTTATTGTGGTAGATGTAAGAATGCTGGGTTGTGTGGAGATAGAAATGGTGTTAAATTACCTATATGGTTAATGATGTATATACACGATGAAGATATGTACAATGAAACAGCATTACAAACATTTTCAGATGAAGATAAAAAGAAAGGAATTGCTTTAAATCAATCAGAATGTGCTACAGAAGTAACGTCAAGTAAATTATATTATGATTATGAAGAAAACCAACGTAGGAAAAACTGATAAGTTTAAATACAAAGGTACACCGCAACAAATCAAATAAATATTACGTTATAACGATAATAACTGTAGAAATACAAGGAAAATTAATACTAGTAAAACTAAGGAAATGGAAGATAAAGAAATTAAAACAACAGTAAAAGATCAAAAACCGGTCGATACTGTTAAAACGAATAAACAACATAAGACTATTAAGAAGGAAACTTCAAAAAAGCCTATGCTGGAAATCAATCTTATTAAGTATGCAAACAACCTATCTCTTGCTATAGCACATGCTAAACAAGAAGCTGGAATAGTGTTAGACAAAGTCGATGAAGAAGCATTAGCAATAGAAGCAGAAACTGCTAAAAAAGCCAATACAATATTTATGAAAGTAAAGAAATTCTTTACTAAGATTTTCAAACATAATAAATAATAATATTTAATAATAGAATTTAAATTTAGAATTATGGACAATAACAATGAACAAGTTGGTGCTACTTACGGAAAGTTAGAACAGACTAAAAAGAGAATAGAGAGATTAGAGAGAGAACTAGGTTCTCGTACTTATACTTCAGAGTTGACAGAGGATCAGAAAAAAGAAATTAAATCGGAACTAGATAATCTAAAAACCGATTATACGGTTCTCTTAAAGAAACTAGAAAATAGTCAGCCTGTAACAAAAGATAAAGACGATACAAGTTTGAATGAATCCGAAGATAAACCCACTAAGGACTATACTAAGCAATCTGTTGAACCTGTTGAGGAATCTACCAATACGGTAGCATAAAACAAATTAAAAAATATAGGTGAGTCTCAACAACTCACCTAACTTATTGCCCTATGTGTGTAATGGTAGCACGGGAGCTTCTAAACCTCCAAGTCTGAGTTCGAATCTTAGTGGGGCCGCTAATTAAATATTAATAATATATGGAATTAAAATATAAGAAACTTGCTGATAATGCTGTTGCTCCTGTAAAAATGCATGATAGTGATGCTGGGTTTGATCTAACTGTATCTAGTATAACTACAGAATTGGGTGAAGATGGACAATTGATTATAGTATTTCATTCTGGTATATCTATTGAATTACCAAAGAATTATGTAGGATTTGTCTATCCACGATCATCAATTTGTAAGAAATCTGTTTCTTTTGCTAACGGAGTTGGCGTAATAGATTCTGGTTATCGTGGTGAAATAATTGCTAAATGCAAAACAAATACAAATGTAGTTCCAATCGTATATAAGGAAGGTGAACGATTTGCACAATTGATTATTACAACATTACCAAATATTACAATGAACGAGTCAGATCAATTAGCTGATTCAGATAGAGGAACTGATGGTTTCGGTTCTACTGATAAACAAAAAAATACTACTAGTACTACAAAGAAATAAGTAATACTAAGGTTTAAATAAAATTTAAGATTATAAAATACCGAAAGGGAGTATCAAGACAGATGCCCCCTTTCAGCATATATGTATATACCGATGTTTAATATACAAGGAAATAAAATAATACTAGATACTGATGAGCTCGCAATTCCACCATTTAAAGACTACTATAACAATAGTAAAGATAAGGATAAGGCTATCAAGGAAATAGAATATGTGATTTGGTTATATAAGTGGGATTCACCATACTTATCTTATGATTCTGCAATACGTTCTAGTATTGTCGGTAAAGATATTATGGGTAACTCAGAATATAAGCCTAGTGATTCCTTACAAGAGTTATCACAGCGTTTTAATTAGTTTTAGTAGACACCATTGACTAGGTTATATTAGGCTAGCGAGGAGGCTCTAGAATGGCTTACATAGACATTATAGAACATACGTAGTGAAGTTGAAAGTGCTAATTTAAACATCGAAGATAAAATGAAAGTAGCCACAAGTATAAGTAGATTAGTCAAAGATGTTGAAGCTAATGCTAAATCAGTTGATTCTGCAAAGAAGAGAGCTATGGCAGAACAAGCAGAATCAGGTAGAATAACTGGTGGTGGCAAATTAGGTTTATATGAACGACCACATAAGAAATAATGATAGATTTTAATAAAATAACAATATATCCTGATAAGTTTAGGAAAGCTGTAATATTTTTTTAGTAGCATGGTGAGTATTGCTTATACCCAGCTGGTACTACTGATTATATTGCATTTTGGGATGAAGAAACTGATCGCTGTTTAAATGGTTATACTGCACCAGATGGTGATTGGATTAGCGGTTATAATTATTTTTATTTGAACTATACGCCAATATACCGTTTGATTAAATCAATGGTTGTTGATAGACATGGTAAAAAACGATTAAAATAGGAACGTGTATAGGATTGGGCATCTTTTTATGATTATGATTATTATTATTTTTTAGCAATATAGGAAGCAGAAGAAAAAGGTTCACATCTATCAGTATTAAAAGCACGTGGCAAAGGGTATTCATTTAAAGGTGCTTCAATGTTGTGCAGAAATTATTTCTTAATAGAAGGTTCTAAATCATATGCAGTAGCATCAGAGAAAGAGTATCTTATGAATGACGGACTATTAAGTAAAGCTTGGGAGATGATGGATTTCATTGACCAACATACAGCGTGGTCAAAAAAGAGATTGGTTGATACACAAATGCATAGACAATCTGGTTATGAAACAACTGATGAACACGGCAATAAAACTAAGGATGGTTATAAATCAGAGATAATCGGTATATCATTAAAGGATAAGCCAGATAGGATACGTGGTAAGCGTGGTAAATTAATATTGTGGGAAGAGGCTGGTACCTTTCCTAATATACTTACTTCGTGGCAAATAGCTAGACCTAGTATTGAAGAAGATGGTTATGCTTATGGTTTAATGATAGCGTATGGTACAGGTGGTGAAGAAGGTGAGGACTTTAGGGGATTACGAGAGTTGTTTTATCATGGCGACGGTTATAATATATTATAGTTACCTAATATTTGGGATGAAAATATGTCTAGTTAGACATGTGGATTCTTTGTACCAACATGGGCTAACATGTCAACTATAGATAAAGCAACAGGTGAACGTTTGTTTATGGATGATTATGGTAATTCATTAAGAGAAAAGACTATAGATTTTATAAATGAAGACCGTAATAAAGTAATTGAAGGAGCTACTGATAATTCTGCGATAGACAGATATATAGCAGAACACCCAATGCGTCCTATGGAAGCTTGCCTAGAAGTATCTGGTAATATATTTCCAAAGAAAGAATTGACTTAGTAGTTAGCATTAGTACGTGGAAATATAAAATTTAAGAATTTCAAATAGGTTGGTGATCTAATTTATGTTAATGGCGAACTATCGTGGCAGCAAAAGAAACATGGGGATATAACATAGTATCCATTACCTAGGGATGTTGATCCTACTGGTAGTATTGTTATATGGGAACATCCTATAAAGGATCCACCAATTGGTTTGTATATAGCAGGTAATGATCCGTATGATCACGATTAGTCATAGACTAATTCATTAGGTGCTACATTCATTTATAAACGATTTTAGAACTTTGAATCATACTATGATATGATAGTAGCTGAGTATACTGGTAGACCAGCTACTGCAGAAGATTATTACGAAAATGTTCGTAAATTATTGTTATATTATAATGCTAGACTATTATATGAAAACCAATGGAAAGGATTGGCTACTTATTTTAAATAGCATCATTGTGATTATTTATTGGCAGATTAGCCAGATATCATAAAAGATATAATTAATGATAGTCATGTTAGTCGTGGTAAAGGAATACATATGACAAAAGAAATCAGACAATACGGTGAAGGTTTGATTAAAGAATGGTTGAATACTGAATATGCGCCTGGTAAAAAGAATTTAACTAGGATATTTAGTGAACCATTACTTGAAGAACTTATTTAGACGAATGGTATAGTAAACGTCGATAGAATAATAGCCTTATGCATGGTTATGATTTATAAAGAGTAGTTATACAATTTAACAGTAAAAAAGAACGAGGAAGAAAATAAACAACGTGAACTATTTGAAGTCCCATTATTTAGTAAGCAATGGTTTGATGAATATAATGAACCCGATTAGCAATTAATTCAAGGATAGGATATACCAGTTTTTACGTTTAATAATAATTAATTTATGAGATATAATTAGTCTGTATTTCCAATATAGAAATTACCAATGTCTGAAAAGGACGAACCTTGGTAGGAAGCATGTATAGATTATGTGATTGGTATGGGTGAAGTTGTTTCAGGTGGAATGACTAGGTCACGTTTTGAAGAACTCCAAATGTATTATAATTTATATAATGGTATATTTGATGAAAGAGATTTAAAGGCTGTTACTAATCCATTTAAAGTTGACGATGGATTTCCTGCTACACCACATGATTTTAACATAATCAGAAATCGTGTTGATTTACTTATTGGTGAAGAAACAAAACGTCCGTTAAATTTTATTGTAACTAGAACAGATGAAGAAGCTACTTCTAGTATGCAAGATAAAACAAAACAGATGGTATTAGACTATGTAATGTAGACTATTACTGCCAAAATGGATCCAAAAGCAGCTGAACAATATTAGTAGAAGATAAAAAGTGGATAGATAATGCCACCAGCAGATATTGCTGATTATATGAAACGTGATTATAAAGATATCGTAGAGAATGTTGGTTATCATACATTAAATTATTTACGTTAGAAACTTAATATTGATCATGAGTATATAAAGGGTTGGAAAGATGCTTTAATTAGTGGTTAGGAAGTATACTATGTTGGTATACTTAATCATGAGCCAATATTAGAAAGAGTAAATCCAATGTATTTTTCATTTGATAAATCACCAGAACTAGAATTTATTGAAGATGGTGATTGGGCTTGTCGTAGAATGCGTTTGGCTTATACGGAAGTATATGATCGATTTTTTGATAAGATGGATGAATAGCAATTAAATAAACTAATAGATCTTATAGGTGGATCACCACAATCATATATGACAGATAAAAGTATGATTGATGATTTTAATCATATTAAAATGCGTATTGTTGATAATCCTACTTATGATTTTAGAGCTCGTAATACAGTAAATGTTTGGCATTGTTGTTGGCGTTCCTTTAAGAAGATAGCATACGTTTATTATAAAGATGAAAATGGTGAAGTATAGTAGACTATAGTTGATGAAAATTATACTAAGAATGGTACAGAGATTGATATAAAATGGGATTGGATAGAAGAAATATGGGAAGGTTATCGTATTGGTCATGAATTATATATTGGCTGTAAGCCATTAGAATATCAACATGTATCTTTAGATAATCCAAATTCATAGAAATTACCATATTGCGGTGTAGTATACAGTAACACTAATAGCGTTCCACGATCATTGGTTAGCATACTTAAGCCATTACAATATATGTATATTATACTTTGGTATAGATTAGAGTTAGCTCTTGCTAGAGACAAAGGTAAGGTCATCAATATGGATGTTACACAGATACCTAAGTCGATGGGTATTGATGTACCAAGATGGTTACATTACTTGAGTTCAGTTGGCGTTAATTTTATTAATCCGTACGAAGAAGGTTGGAATGTTACTGGTAGAGAAGGAGGTAAACCTTCATAGTTTAATCAAGTTGGTACTATGGATACTAGTATGTCACAAGTAATATCACAGTATATTTAGTTAATGACTAAAATAGAGTAGATGGCTAGTGATTTATCTGGTATTTCAGATCAACGTATGGGTTAGATAACACCTAGTGAACTTGTTGGAAATACGCAACAAGCTATCATATCTTCTTCGAATGTAACAGAACCACTTTTTTGGATGCATAATCAATGTAAACGTAATTCATTGAATATGCTATTAAACACAGCAAAAGGTGCTTGGCAATAGAGTGGTAAAAAGAAATTATCGTACATATTTGATGATGTCGAAAGAGCATTTATCGATATTGTACCAGAATTTTATTATTCTGATATGGATGTGTTTGTTTCTGATACTACAAAAGATTTACAAAGAATGGATCAATTAAAACAATTAATACAGCCAGCTATGTAGAATGGTGCTACTTTATTAGAAGCAGCAGAAATATTAACTAGCGATAATATTTAGAATATTAAAGATAAATTACGTAAGATTGTTGATGAACAACAACAAACTGCTGAACAACAACAACAATAGGAAGCATAGCAACAATAGCAATTAGCTCAAATACAAAATCAGTCAAAGGCTCAAGAACTTACAATAAAACAGGCAGAACTAGATTTGCAACGTTATAAAGTAGATCAAGATAATCAGACAAAAATTACAATAGCTGAAATGGAAACATATAATCATCAACAAGATCTTGATCAAAATAATAATGGTATACCGGATCCTATGGAAATAGCTGATAAGGAATTACAACATGAAAAAATAGAGTCTGATAAGTTTACTAAGCAATATGAAATTGATAAGAAAATGTCATTAGAAGATAAAAAACTTGATGTTGAAAAACAAAAGATAACTGCTGCATCATCATTACAAGAATAGAAGGATAATGCTGCGATGGATCGAGAAAAGATGAAAGCGAAAGTAGCGATTGCTAATCCTGTAGTAGGTGAGATAAAAAATAGTAAAACTAAAAAAATAAAGCAGTAATGAATAATAGTGGCATACATATTAAGAAAAAAAATAAAGGAAAATTCACTGCTAGCGCTAAAAGAGCTGGTATGGGAGTATAGGCATATGCCAATAAAGTGCTGAGTGCACCTAAGGGTAAATACAGTGCTTAGCTTAGAAAACGTGCTAATTTTGCACGAAATGCATCTAAGTTTAAACATTAACAGTATTGGATAATATCTACTGATTAAATTTTATAAAAAATGGAAAATATAGACGAAATAAAAAGTCCGCTATCTTTGTTAAATGAAGTTTCTGGGGCTATTTTTAGTGAACACGATAATCCAGATAAGGATATAACTAAAATAACTACTGAAGATGATAAAGATGAAGATGGTGTAACAGATTTAGATCCAAAACCTAAAGATCATGATGAGGAAGAAATTCCTGAACATATTAAAAGTAAATTGGATAAACCCGTAAAAAAAGAAGAATCTGATGACGATTCTAACGATGAAACTGAAGATGAAACCGAAGATACGGAAGATAAAAAACAAAAAGAAGACGACAAAGACAATAATGATGAGCAAGATAAAGACACTGAAAATGATACTGACGATGAAGTTGATGAAGATGAAACAACGGCAGTTTCTAATTTCTTTGATGTATTTGCAGAGGCATTAAATGTTGAAGTCGATGAAGAAAATAAACCAGATTCAATTGAGGCATTAACCGATTGGGTTCGTGATTTAATCGATGAAAATTCTAAACCTACTTATTCATCAGAACAAGTTAAAAACTTGGATGATTATATTAAAAATGGTGGCAAATTTGAAGATTATTATAATCAATTATCAAAAGGTATTGACTATGATAATATCGATATGGAAAATGAAGACAATCAAAAAACTATAATTAAAGAATATTTAAAAAAAGAAGGTTATAGTGATACTCAAATTAATAAAAAAATTAATAGATTCGAAGAAACCGGATTACTTGAAGATGAAGCTAATGATGCTTTAGAAATACTTGACAAAAAAACTAAATAGGAAAATGAGGAAGTATTAAAGAATCAAGAAATTCTTAAACAACAACAAGTAAAGCAGCAAAAAGAATTTTACGATGGTTTAACGAATGATATTAATAATTTACAAGCTGTTAAGGAAATTAAGATACCTAAAGAAGACAGACCTAAATTACTAAATTATTTGTTTAAATCAGATGCCAATGGCGTTACGCAATATCAAAAAGATTGGCAAAAAGATGTAAAAAAGAATCTAATTGAATCTGCATATTTTATGATGAAAGGCGATTAGTTATTAAAATCCGCTTCAAGAAGTGGTGAAACTTCCGCCGTAAAAAAATTAAAACAATCATTTAAAACAGAAAAGGGTAATAGGTCACAAACGACCGTATCCTCAAAACAATCTACACCAGTATTTAAAGCAGCGGCTTCAATACTTGGTAGTATATAATTAATTAAATATAATGGAAAATAATTTTCTAAACAATCTACAGTTATATAGAGGTAAATGGTTCTCAGATTTAGTTGATGAGAACATGCTCTCTAGCGCTTTGTTAACTAGACCTCATGAGGTTGCTAGTGTAATTTCATATGTTTTTGGTGCAAAGGATTCAGATTATGGATCTACAATAGACTTCTTAACAGGTGGTCTTGGTAAAACTATGATAATTGACAATCGCCAATATGAATGGAATGTGTTAATTGATACAGACCGTGCTATTGACATTCGTTGGGCAAAGTGGAATGGTTCTGCAATTACTACAGCAAATGCATCTACAGTTACTCCTGGACTAGGTAATACTCCTATTCTATTAGCTCTTGCAGATAAATGGTTTGGCGCTGGTGCAATAATAGAATTTGATAACAAAGAGTATCAAGTACGTATACAAGGTACACCGTATCAAGATGGTAATGACTGGGTATATACCGTTTTCTTGGCTGATGGTCAAGCTGGTTCTTTTGTACCTGGCGAATACTTGTTGGCAGGTCGTCAAGTATCACGTTTAGGTTCTGCCTATGAAGAATACTCTGATGAAGCCGATATCATAAATTATAACACATAGGTTAAACTTCGTAATCATTTGACTACAGTTCGTTTATCTTATGACATTACTGGTTCTGTATATTCTACAGTATTAGCTATTGCTTTGCAAGATCCAGCAACTGGTAAATCTTCTTATTTGTGGTCTGATTATCAAGAGTGGAAAGCTATGCGCGAATGGAATAAACGTATGGAACGTCAATTAATATATTCTAAATATAATGCTAATCCAGATGGTACTACATCTTTGGTTGGTAGTAACGGTCGTCCTGTATATATTGGAGCTGGTTTATTACAACAAATTTGTCCTGCAAATCGTAGATATTACACTAAGTTGACAACTGAATTACTTGAGGATTTCTTATTTGATCTTTCTTATAATATATTGGGTGTTGGTGAACGTAAATTCGTAGCACTTACAGGTGAAATGGGTATGCGTGAATTTGATCGTGTATTGAAAGAGAAAGTAGCTAATTTTACAATTGTTGATACTAAATTTATAACAGGTGCTGGTCAAGAATTGACACTTGGTGGACAGTTTACTACTTATAAAATGACGAATGGTATAGAATTGACTCTTAAACATTGTCCTCTTTATGATAATATCGTTTATAATCGTCAGTTACATCCTATTACTGGTAAACCACTAGAATCTTATAGATTTACATTCTTGGATTTTGGTTCTCGTGATGGTCAACCTAATATCGTAAAAGTTGTACGTAAGGGACGTGAATTCGTTCAATGGTATACTGGTGGATCTGTAGCTCCGGGTGCTGGTTATTCAAATGCTATTACGACAATGCGTTCTAACGCTCGTGATGGGTATCAAGTTCATTTCTTGGGTGAAGTAGGTATTATGGTTCGTGATCCGCGTGCTTGTGGTGAACTGATCTGTGATGCTACTGAGTCTACTGATAATGAAGCAGCATAATAATAATTAAAAATAATAATCTACACAGTGTGCGGCTAAACACCGCACAGACTGATAGATAACAAATAATCTATCGTTAAGATATGGAAGTAACTTTAAGAAAAAAAGGTCTTGACTCATGGTCAAAGATATTAAAATATTAGAATTGTTTCGATTATATTTCTCCTTATTGGACTAGATCTGGAAGCATATACACTGGTTTAACTAGTGAAGACGAGAGACGTCTTGAAAAACAACTTGGTTTTGAAGAAGGTAAATTAAGTAAGGGTAGTCCTTATTGGGATACATTCTGTGTAAAACTTGGTTCTAAACCAATAATTTTTCATGTTGGTGAAGGTAATCCTTGGGATGATATGCAATACTAGTTTTTAAAAGGACATAAGCGAGTAGCTACATCACTAAGTGATATTAAACCTGGTACTGACTATGTTCTTATAAATAGTGAAGCAGAAGCTGAACAAAATAATTTGGCAAATCGTATTAAACGTGATGCTATTAAAGAGTTCGATAAACTATCAATGGTTGATATGCGTAAATGTCTTAGACTGTATGGCTATAAATCAGATACGATGTCGGAAGATCTTGTAGAATCAAAATTATTTAGTTCAATAGAACATGACCCAGCATCATTTTTTGATAAATGGGTTAATAACAAAAATAAGAATACTGAATTTATTATAGCACAAGCTATAAGTAAGAATGTTATTAGAAAGAATAAAAACATTTATTATTATGGTACTGATGTTATAGGTAAATCATTAAGTGACACTGTTGAATACCTGGATGAACCTAAAAATCAAGATTTAAGAATGACTATTATGAAAGAAATAGATATAAAGTAATAGTCACAATAATATAAAATAATAACAATGACAACACAAGACTTATGCAGTCTCTTTAGAGTATCTATGGATAAGGTTAACATAACTTCATATCCAGACTTTACTAATTCTGAAATATGTATATTTTTGAATCAAGGGCTTTTGTCATTAATAAATACTAAATTCACAGGTGATAATACACGTAAGGTAGCATTTGAAGGTGATGTTAAACGAATAGCTGATTTACAAAAATTGATTACAACGTCAAATGTTGCTGTTACTGTATCTGCATCTAATATATAGAATGCCTTTTATATACAATTGCCAAATAATTTTATGTTATTCGTAACAGGTATTGTAGGTTATAATAATACATTTTATCCTATGTTGTTAGTTACTCATGAAAAAGCTAAATCCTTTGAATGCACTCCTTACAATAAACCATGGATAAAATATCCAATTTCATATATTGAAAACGGGTAGTTGTTTGTAATTTATGACAATAATATAATAACAAACATTGCTAATACTAGTATTTATTTGACATATGTTACTAATCCTAATACAATAAATGCTTCTAGTTTAACTGATATTTTTTAGTTTAATGATAGTGTTGCTTATGAATTAATTAATATGGCTGTTTTAATTGCACTAGAAAATATTGAATCACAGCGTATGCAAACTAAAAGTCAATTTATAAATACTCAAGAATAATGGATGCTAGACAAATGTAGGTTGAGTTTGAACGTTTAGTTCAACTCGCAAATCCTGATTTTATAATAAACAATAAGATAGATTCTGATACAATATTTTATTTTTTAAATGCTTATCAAGAAAGATATTTAAAAGAGAACTATATTAGTTTAGATTCTACCAAAAATAGTGTAGAGACACTACATAAAAACTTAGATGCATTCAAGGCATTGATAGTAACAACTACATTAAAAAACGGTTATACATTACCGGATTATAATTATGCAAAAAGATTTTAGTTACCAAACAATGATAATAGTAAATTCTTTTTATACTTAAGATCAGAAAGTGATGTAACTGGTACATATATGAATTTTAGTGGTACAACCACTTAGTATAATATTGATATAAATAGTGCAGTTAGTATAGTCGGCTTAACAATAAGCGGATTAACTTTTACATATGCTGATTTTAATGCTGTATTACCTGGTTATGTTATTCCGTCTACTTATAATGGTACTACAGAAGGACCTATGTATGATAATGTGAATAACAAAATAGTATTTTTCTATCAAGGTAAAATGTATTATAAGTGGGAAGCAAATTCTAGTTTTAAACAGTATACTGCCTATGTTAATATTGATACTACAAAGGATAATACTAATTTAGCTACTGTTAATAAAACAATATCTGGTTAGATATATAAGTATTTAACTCAATATTATGATTCAAACATGTCTGTTTTAGCGGTTAATCAATCTGTTACGAATAAATTAGTAAAAGTACCGAACAAGTTAATAAGTTAGGATGATGTTGAAAAAGTATTGGTTAGTTATTATAATCAACCAATATTAAGATAGCCATGCGCTGTTTTAGATGCTGATTCTGCTAAAAACAATTATATAACATTGTATACAGATACATATACTATTGTACAAGATTGCGTTATCACTTATATTAGGAAGCCACGCACATTTAATGTAATAAATCCAAACAATGATACAACAATAGTAGACCAATGTGAATTGGCTGAAAATGTACATTAGGAAATAGTTGAAGGTGCTGTTAATATGTTTATAACAGAAGGCGCATATAGATTATCAGTAAAACAAGATGATAATCAACAACAAAACAATAATCAATAATTATGACAAATATAGATTTACAATATGCATTTGAATTAGAGGCTGCTAATATTGATAATGTTACTACTGACAAATTAATAAGTTCTGATATAGTTTATTGGCTCAACCAAGCTGTAGATAAGTTTATTAAAACTCGGTATGATGGTAATAATTCTAATTAGACTTCTTTTGAATAGAATGAGAAGCGTACTAGAGATCTTGTTAATCTATTAACTACTGTATCGTTAAATCTAAGTGGTATAGAATATAAAACTACTTATACTCAATATAACATAACATATCCTGCTGATCTATTATTTGTATTAGATGAAAATGTAATAATTTATCCAAACAATGATATTTCAGATAAAAGTGTTAGTGATGTATTTGAATGTACTTTGGATAATTATATGGGTAGAATTACTAATAGTTTAACTGATTTTCATATGCATAATGGATCTGCTAGACCATTACGTGTTCATACATCAAATGGTTGTTTACTGTTAACAGATGGTACATATTCAATATCTGAGTATGACATTACTTATATTAGAAAACCTAATAAAGTGTCATTGTCAAATCCATTTGCTGATTATACTGATTTTTCAGATAATATATTAAATGAAATAGTTAAGTTAGCTGTTGCTATGTATATCGAAAACTCTAAGAATTCTAGATATCAAACAATAGAAAACGAAATTAACACAATGGAGTAAACCATTTTAAATCAGTCTAGCTTAGAAATATTATAGAATAAAGTAGTTAGACTTAAAATAAAATTAAATAATTATGTTACAACATGTAAATTCGGTCCTAGTTGGTGGTCAACAACCTTCAACTGTTGGATCTCTTAGTACTGCTGGTAATATTGTAATGGTTGATAATACCGGAGCTATAATTACTACAGTAAATGCTGCTACAGCAGCTGACAAAATGAAGTTGGGTTTGGTTAGTTCTACTACATAGAATTATACTAATCCTGCAACTGGCACAACAAGTTCTGTTAATCTAGTACAGTATACACCGCTTATATCTAAAGAAGATATAAAGAATTACGATGCATTCGTTTATTCTGCTCCCTATGAAGATATAGTTAATATTAGTGGTGCATCGGCAGTAGCTGTTACTGGTTATCGTTATGTTTTACGTATAATCTATAGAGATTTATACGAGCATCCAGGACAATTCACGCACACATACGAAGCTTTCGCTACGACATCTAGTATGTCTGATTTGTTTACTGCTTTTATGATTCAGATAAACAAAGATACACGTAGACGTTGTACAGCATCTGTATCAAATTCTATATTGACTCTTACTGCTCTTGCAAAAGATGATAACAATGGTAAAGAATCAATAAACATTTATACTAGAGTAAATATGACAGCTGTCATGTACTACACTAATCCAAATGCTGCAGGTTTTGCTTCAAAAAATAAGTATGCTGTTGATAATCTTGTAATTGCCAAAACCCCAGGATCTGACGGTAAAGGTTATAACAAGATAATTAGAGATCGTGAACAAGCAGCTCTTGGTTATCGTGGAATTACATTCCGTACATGGTGGCCTATAATTAAACCTGAATTAAATGTAGATCTTACAAAGAACTACGATGGCGCTATTATAGAGTTTGAACCTGTACATGCTACAGCAGAAGACGATTTCAGAAAAACAAAGCAAACTGTTGAGGTTTATGTTGACAATACAACCGCTTTAGCTAGCAGTATGATTGGACAACAAATCGCAGCTTTCTGTGCTTAATATTAATTAAACATTAAAACTAAGGTGAGCTTGGAGTTTAAACGGTTCCTTACTCACCTTTTTTACTATAATAAACAATGAAAATACGAATAGGTAACGATGTAAAAATGATATGTACTTTAAAGCAAGGTATTACTACTGTGGATTTAAGTAAAGTGTAGAATTTTATTGCTAAAATATCTTTAAATAATGGTGATGACTTAGATTCAACAACTACTAAAATAAATGATTATATTTCTCCTGGAGAATATACTTATAATTTCTTTTAGTACAAAGCTCCTTATTATTTGAATGTTAGCGGAGCTACAATATATATATATTTTCCAGCATCAGAACAAATATATTTAGGAAATTATAATTTATTAGTAACATATGAAATGTAGTCTGATACCGATAGTACAGTAGAAAATAATTATACAGTAGACGCTGAAAATGTATTTACTTTGGTAAAAAATACGAAAACATCAACAGACGCTGGTGATATGACAATAACTTTTGATAATACAAACTAGGCATTCCCATATACTTTTGATTTAATATTAAGTTAATATGAATGATATAATAAGTATAACTACAAAAAAGACAGGAGACGAATTATCAGCTTCTGAATTTAACAATGTCGTTTCTTCTATAAATACGACATATCAAGATATAACAAATAATAAATATGTTACAGTATCGCCATCAAAAAACATATTTACTATAAACTTTTAGAGCACTCCATTTGCTGAAATAACACTTAGTAGTGGCTATTCTGTCTATAATTTAGTTATAACTAATTATTCAGAAGGATCTTGTGGAAAAATAATAGTAAATCAAACTGGATTCAAAACATTAGTAGCTGAAGGAATAATTGGTAGCATAGATCTTACTATAGCTGAAGGTACTTCGTCGTTAATTACATATTATGTTCGCAATGGATCTATATATGCATATACAACTACAATTGTTTCTGATGGAAATGCGTATATACCAACTAAAATAAATGATTTATATATTGTATATTCTAATCTAAATATGTGTACAATAACATGGGCATCTCCTAAATCTGGTGTTTCTGGTATTCCTGTTACTGATTATGATATACGTTATAGTAATTCACTTTTGGATGATGTTGATAGTTCTTGGAGTTCATTGACTAGAGTAACAAATGATATAACTCCAGCAACAGTAGGTAATACAGAAAAATTTACATTAGTTAATTTAAAATCAAATCAAGATTATTACGTTTATATCAAATCAAACAAAATAACAAACAATGTAACATATACATCGGACGCTTCAAATTATGTTTATTTTCAAACATCTGGTACAACCGACAATACTTCTTATTATTAGATACCGTTATCTACAAGTAATATAGTTGATATGACATAGTTAGATGGTACTGATGATGATGGAAATTCTGTTGTTGGTACGGCTTTATTAATAGATGAAGCAGATAAAACTGTATATTTAAATAATGGTTATCCTGACACTACTAGTAATGGTTCATATTCTACGTATTGGTCTCCGAATGAATATTCACGTCCTCACATTTTTTATAATTTAATTTTTGATTTAAAATCTATATTTAAATTAGATAAAATGTATATAACTGGTGGCAATAAAGGCAGATTCAGGGTGTATGCTACAGAAAAAATTGGTGGAACATGGCAGTTAATATAGGATTGTTCCGTATATTTTAAAGATTGGATTATAGTAGATTTTCAAGGCGGAAACTATCGTTTGTTTAAAATTGCATATGATACAATATATTCAAGTGGCGATGGTACATATAGTTGGCCAGATGATAGTGATTATAATGGTGATATATGTCCAATAGCAAATATATTATTATATGGAAACGCTAATGGTTCAAACATATCTAAAAATAAATTATTACCGCAAAAAAGGAAAGCTTGGCAGCAAAAGACAGTAGATTAGTTTTTTTGTGTAAATGGCCATTTGTATTAGTAGGGTAGACTACATTCTTTAGTATCCGGTGAAAAAGTAAGACTTTATGTACATTATGGTCAATTCTGTGCTTAGGATATTAGTGGAAATTTGATAACTACTTCATTTAATGATCTTTCCGATGTTAAATTTAAATTCAACGATATACCATGGATTACTGGTAACAATGGTACTGGCGAAGGACTAACTGCACATTTATAGAATCATTGGAAAAAATATGGGTTAAAACCATATTTAACTAATACTGGTGTACCTGACTATTTTTCATATTCGAATGGCGATAGAGCACGAATGGTAGATGACATATGGTTACCAAATACATGGCGTCCTATGCCAAAAAAACAATTAGATGGTTTTATACCATACTATAAGATAACAGAAAATCCATAGCATTACGGTACAATAGCAAAAATGTGTTATGGTTTAGCTGCAAAATATGGTAGTATAACTGTATCTGCAACCAATATACCGTTATATATAAAAACGACAAATAGCTCTGATGAGAACACGGCATCTGGATTAGATTTAATAAGCGGAATAGAACCTGGAAATGAAATGGATTAGACATGGTCTGAATGGATTGGATATATGAATGATTCCGAACATTTTGCATTAGTTTGTGGAATTTACGATGGTAATAGTAGTGCAATATTAGGTTCAGATAATATAAACAACTATGGTGTAAAGAATGCGGATTCTAATTTATTAGTAATAGATCCTGGTACTGCTAGTATAGAACCTTAGCACATGTTTGATTATTATTAGTAGACTATCAACCTAAGACCAAATAAGGATGTCCCACTTGATGTTTTTAATTTTCACATGTATCTT
>JGI20214J14112_1000002_pt1 | contig 57354 bp, 74 predicted proteins | sample WetSurMetagenome_FD_14112 | JGI IMG/M metagenome (IMG submission 14112)
CGGAGTCAAGTGTAAATGGCAGGGCGTCAATGCTGGCGGACACGGCGTCGAGCCCTTCTAACGTCATCCCCGGCTTTGCCAGGGATGAGATAAATTGCCCCACCATATCAATCGGCGTCCACTTATCCAGCAACCAGTTATAACAGAGGAGCTTGTCAAACGTCCCCGCCGTTCCGCCCGCCTTCGATCTGTACGCCCAGATGACTTGATTGGCTGTCGGGTCCGACACGCCAATCATCAATTCTGGGTGGCTGTCGTCATAGTCGGCGAAAAACGTCTTATCGACTCGTTGCGTCCCAATCGGCGTAAGCTGCCCCGTGGCGTCCGTTTGCACAAATCCCTGGGCGGATAACAGGAACATGCGCTCGCCAGCGGTGACCAAGGAATAGGGGGCTAGCGCCCCGCGATCTTTGGCCAAACGGTCAATTTGGAAAACAATGTCTGATCCTGGCGAAAAGATCATGCGCCGCATAGCGGAATCCTGGCACACGATTCCCATTTCTCCGCCAACGACGCCGCGCACGACGCCGCCGTCTGGAAAGTCCTGATAGTCGGAATAATCAAGCGCAGGCGTCCACCCCGTCACATCATTAAGCGCGCTCCACTGAATGCGGTAGGGATAGGAAAGCAGGCCCGACAGCACAACAAAACGGTTAACAATCGCGATATAGGCGGCCTGGGGAGGGCTCCCGGCAAGGTCTGCGAATGCGGTTGACGACGACAGGTCGAACACTTGGGGAACGGCGTTTGCTTGAACCGCAATGACGAAATTATTGAACTGCGCGAATTGCCATTGCGCAGAGCCGGACACAGCGGAATAGGCGGCCCCGCCCTTGGATACGTCAACCCACGTTAAGTTCGTGTTGTTCAACGTATAAACGCGCGTTGACGTAGCCGCGAAAATCACAACGGAATTGTCTGATTTGTGCGCGAAAAAACATCCGCGACAGGGGCCCGTCAACGCGGCGGCGTATCCTGTCCAGCTCTTGAATGGGGCGTATCCGTCCGCCGTAGGGAGCACGTTTTTGATGTATCCGGACGCGCCAGAGTTCAGATTGCTGAGGTCTGGCATGTACTGGGCAAAGGGTATCATTTTCGCCATGTGCTAGAACCCCATAGCGTCGACGCGTGACTTACGCGTCTTGGTTTTACGCGTCGTCAGCGTTTTGAGATTGGCGAAGGCGTCAGCGATCGCCGATTGCATGCGCTGTTCAAGCGCGCTGTCATAAATTACGTGCAGCGCGAGCTCCAGTTTCGCGCGCGAGCGGATGAGGCGTTCAGCCTCATTCATCCAAACATTATCAATCTCTGTGTCCGACGCGGGGGCTGGGCGGTTCTCAACAACCCCCGCGCGGACTTTCCAGATGTCAGTGGGAATCGGGTAAAGCCTAAGGGTTTCGTCATACCACCCAAATTCCCCAGGCTGTCCTGACATGGTGCCGTTTTGGGAAGCGCTCTCCAGCCTGATTTGGGGGCTTTGACGGAGCTCAAAGGGCGTGTTGCCGACGTATAAAAAGACAAAGTCAATTTTCATCAACGTCCCGAGCGAGGGAACGTCTGTCGCCGTATAGAATTCTTTCATAGCTGTTGTCCAAAAGACAACATCCCGCGACTCGTTAAACCAAAACCTGTCACTATTATGGACGTCTATTGCGTCCATAATAGCTAGGTCTATTTGTGCGTTGATAGTGCTTCTTCGAATCTCTGACGCTATGCGCGCCCGCATGGTCGCGAGAGTTCTTGTGCCAGCCATCTTTAACCCCCCGCTGTATGCGGTTTATGCGTTGGGCATTGTGCGCCCGTAGGCTGTTACAGTGATAGCCTGCCCGGAGGCTATCGAGACATTATCAATAGTCATGTCTCCTCCGCCGCCTGTGGCTGTAACGGTTCCTTGCTCGTGGCATGTGGTTCCGGCCGTGTCCGTTATGCGATAATGGCCCGCCGTCCCTGGCGCCGCGCCAGCCCCCGCCCACGTCCCGGCCATCGCTACGGCCCCCGCCGACGCCGTGGCGAGCCAATCAGAGGGGAGCGCGATATCTGCGAGCAGCGTGCCCGACGCCGCCGCCGCGCAGTTGGCGGGGGGTGAACCAGAATAAATTTTCAGATAAGGCGACGTCCCTATAGTAACCTCATAGGTTGCAGCCATAGCGGTTCTAAGAACTGTCGATAGTTGAATAGCCATATGTGTATTTCCTTAGAGTATTATTCCATTATGCTCTGTGGGCGGTTACGCCGCCGCCCACGACGCGGCGGCTATCCCCTTGTACAGGCCCGCGCTCGTGATAGACGCAGCGGCGTTTGCAGATAGGCCCGTAGCGTGTCCGGCGTAGACGCCCCAGCTAGACCCGTTTGTTGTGATGGATGAGTCGTCTGTGGTGAGCGCTATATCGCCAGTGATCAATAACCCTGTTACCTCAAACGCAGACGCGCCACCAACAACTATGCCATTGGCTGGCACATTTAAGTTATACGGCGGGGCCTCTCCCGCCACAGAGGCGTGAGGAATTTCTGAGGCTAGCCCAGTAGCCGCGTAAACATAAACATCAGTTACTTGAGTGCTCCCCGTGTCCCCTATGGCTAGTGTCGCCGTCGCGCCGCTAGGATATGGGATGGTGAATATTGCTGGATAATTCCAGGTGTCCCCCCCATGAGCTCTAAGGGTGGCTGACGTCCCCCCAACCGTAAGAGAAGGATTTGGGGGGCGAGCGCCATGGTAAACTACTGTAATTATTAATATTCTGTCCGCTGAAGGTGTCCCAATGGCGACGTCGGCGATGGATATCGGCAAAACGGCAAGTGATTGGCTTTTGCCAATATACGTCAGGACGCTCCCAGCGGCGGCAGTCCCTGTAAACGCGCCCGTTACCGTCGCCAGGGTCGCAGAAGAAGCCGCCTGCAGGCCGTCCGCCACGGTCAGCGCGCCCGTTACCGTCGCCAGGGTCGCAGAAGAAGCCGCCTGCAGGCCGTCCGCCACGGTCAGCGCGCCCGTTACCGTCGCCAGGGTCGCAGAAGAGGCTATATGCGAAGAGTTAATGGCGGTAAGCGCTCCCAGGATAGGCCCAAGCCAAGATGACTGCTCGCCCCCTGTGGACGATCCCCGGAAGCCTTCTAGGATAACGCTCCGTGCAGGCGCATGAACGGCGTTTCCCACAAAAGCATGCGCAACAGACATGTGCTTTACCCCCGGACATTCTTAACCGCCAGAAACGACAGGGAAAAAGTCAATAGTCACGGTTCCTGTGGTCACAACGACGTCAACACGCCATTCCATTTCCGCGCCAGCGTCTAAAACGCCAAGATCACTAACGCTTGCGTTTAGCATGGTTGCTGTTTTGGCCACGTCAGCAGGAAGCCATATGTCAGCGTCTTTCCACGGCGCGCGCGCTGGGCGGAACATGAGTTGCGCTGATCCTGTCCCCGAAAGAACAGCGTAATAAATGACGCGGCGACTCCGCACCGTATGCGTTTGGCCACTTGCATTGAAAACTGTGCGTTCGCCCATAGAAGGCCCCCTTATTTGAGACTCTAGCGCGGGCGGAGCCACGCGCAACCCCGCCCGCATGAGCCTGCTACGAATGGTGGAGCCCTTCCCACAACCGCCGCAAGCTCAATTCACGTTAGCTGTCCGCTGCAAACGCCTTAACTACCAGATAAGAAACGACAATCGTTCCATTAAAGGCGGCGCTCCCCGTGTCCTTGTTATGGACGAGGAAAACACAGCTCCCTGCCGCTGGCTTAACCGTCCCCAGCACAGGGACGCCTGTTGTAGCCGTGCCCAGAGCGACGGAGGCCAGGACAATATCGCCCGCCGCAATCTCTGTGTTGGTCATAGTCAGCGTATAGACGGCGTCTTTGGCCGTCGTCAGGCTCTCTGACGTGATTTTGCCAACTTTGCCGGTGACCGTGACCGCGCCAGATGACGCTGTCCCGTCGACAAAGTCGCCGCCCAGGCCCGCCATTCCCAAAACCTTATTGCGGTTAAAATTTTCTTGACCGCCCGCCCCGTGACTCATTGCCTACTCTCCCGTTTTCCATTTCCCGGCCTTAAGCCAGTCTCCAATTTTCCCGGAAAACGTCTTGTAGCCGACATGATGCAGCTTAAGCTCCGGGTCCATCCACACACTACCGCCTGTATCTCGATAACGCTTGCAGAATGAGAAATCCTCTCCCCAATAGGCCCCGTGATCAGGCTCCTTATGGGAGTCAAAAACAGCCCAGGCTTCGCCATTGGGCGACGGCGGACTTGCAAACCGCAGATCCGGATTTGCGTCAACGATCGCCTGCACGGCCTTGCGTGACAGACGGAGAAACCCGGCCGGAACGCCTTCAACTTCGATAAGGCCGCCATTTTGGGGCTCACCTGTCTCTGGATTGCGCGCCACGAGGCCGCGCCCGTCAGCGTCAGGAAGCCAGCGGACGGAATAGCTCTCCGGGTCGACGCGGTGAGGATAGACGCCAGCGACAAAGTCAGCCTTGCGCTCCAACAGGGAGACAAGCGCGCCCTGCTCCCACGCCACATCAAAATCTATCATCACGATGTCTGTAGCGTCGGACGCCAGGAACTGCGCCAGCATGATGGCGCGGCAGTGGGCAATCAGCGCGTTTCCGGACTCGTCGATAAGGCTGAAGCGCCATCCATGCTCAATCAGGCCCAGGGCGTCGACAAGGAGGCTGCGCATAGTGGCCAAGTGCACTTGGCCGGTGTAGCTTGGGATGGCCAGCCAAACGTATTTGGCGGGCTCGCCCTGGGCAAATTCAACAGTAAGGGCTTCGTCGTTCATTGGGGGCTCCAGCGAGAGGGCTTCACGGCGCGCAACACAAAACGATGCTGCTGGTCTACCGCGATATTAGAAAATTCAAGGTCATAGTCCGCTTTGTAGCAAAAGCGGTAATCCGTCATCGGGGTTTTTCCGACGTCGGCGTAAGCGGGCTGATGCAAAAACAGGAACGACTCGGGACAGATTATGCGCGTGTGCCCAGGATCGCCCCAGGCCCATGGGGAAGAGCGGTGGGGCGAAACGCCCAGGAAGCGCCCGCCAGGGCGCAGGATGCGCCAGAAATCAGACCACTGATCGAAGAAAAAGCGAAAGTCGCCTTGCTGGCCCATGTGCTCCAGCACATCGTAAGCGTGGATTTCGTCAAAGGAATCGTCGGCGAATGGCAAGGGCAGTTGCGCCATGTCGTGAACGACGTCAGGCTTATGCGCGTCTGAAAAATCAAGCGTGGTCAGGGCGGACCATGAGGTCCGCCCTTCAACGTAAAGCTTTTTCTCGCGGTTCGAACCACAGCCGAGAAGAAGCTCTTTCATCAAATCGAGCCCTTCAACAGCCCGAGCGTGACAAGGTCCGCCCTGATCTGGTTGACGAGCGTCACGACGGCGGCCTGACGCGCGATCAGGCTGTTTACCGCCGCAACGACGGCGTCGCCCTGGGCGGCCGTCGCAAACCCATAGGGGGCTGTAGACGTCGCGGCCGTGGATACGGCCGTTGTGATCGCGGTTGACGCCACGACAGACTGCGCCGTTGTGGCGGGCTGGGCGACGGGAGTCGCGCCGTAGAATCCTACGGTGTCAGTCGCCGCGTCGCCAATGATTCCGCCGCCTGTCAGGGTGACGGTTACGCCTGCTAAAGTAGCCATGTGCTCGCCCTCCCTTAAGCGTCGTTGTCAGGAACGTAGGAGATGACAATCACGGCTTCGCCGGTTGTCCCTGTCCCTACGTTGGTGACCATGGCGTAAACATCGGTGTCGGCGGCAAACGACAGGTCAGACCCGCGAAGGACGGTAGTCGCCCCTGTTGATCCTTCCGCGACGTCTGCGGCGGCCACAATGTCGTTATAGGTGGACGAATTCTCGCCGACTGTGAGAATGGGCGTCCCGCCCGCGAAAGCCGTCGTGATGTTCACCATCGCGCTCAAAATCTGCGCCCCTTTCGGGAGCGGATTCGGGAACTTAACCCCGGTCGCAATCCCAGAATCGGCGTAGGTGATTTTCTTGCGAAGGTAGTGAACTTGCTGTGTAGGCAGCTCACGAGCGGTAGTGCCAGCTGTGTTAGTAGTCATTCCGGCCCTCCCTTAGCTAGAAGCTGCGGCGTAGGTGTGGATGGTGACAGTGCCAAAGTCGGCGCTGTTGAAGCGGGACTTCTTAAGACCCCAGATCGCCCAGCTGGATACTTCCAGCTTACGTTTGTGATCAAAGAGCTCCTCATTCCAGCGGTACTTCCCCTGTCCGGGGTTGTTCTGCTGGCCGTAAGCGATCATCGCAGCCTGGGCTCCAAGGAGCACAGCGCGGTGAACGGAAGTAAGGGCGAGGCTGGTAGACTCGCTGACGCCGGTTGCGACGTCCTGCGAAGAACGGAGAATCACCCCGTTATATTCGCCCAGAGCGCCGGTATAGATGGGATTGTCAGTGACTTTACCGCCCATCATTGCGGCCTTCTGAATATCCATCCACTGCCCAGAAGAGGCGTTTGTGCGCATGGAGGTGACTTGATATGGATGCAAGTAGCAGACGTATTTAGGCTGTCCGCCAATCCGGATTGGCCGCACCATGTTGTTGCCAACTTTGGCAAGTTCCACAGCCTGATCAATCAAGTTCAAAGTGAACACGTCCGACGAAGTAAGACCGTCGTCAGTCGTGCCAGAGCCCGCCGTGATCTTACGCGTCGACGACGGCGCGACAGTAGCGTTAAGGCCCGTGTATTTAGTGTTGGTCTGCGCCGTATTGCCGCAAACCTGATTGAAAAAGCTGCTTTACCTTCGCATCCGCGCGCTGGGCGAACACCGCTCTTTCGAGCTGCTCATGGTTTCCCATGAGAGGAGATCATATCATCATCCGCTTTCGCGGAGCCGGGCGCTTCCAGCCGCTTGGCTGTACGGGGTCCCCCTGATCGTTGCGCCTTCCCTCGACTCGGCGATCCTTTACGAGGATTCCGCCGTTTTGCCGTTTGCCAAAGTTGCAATTATAACAAAGCACTTCAAGATCATCTCGCATACCATTCCGTAAGATATCTATGTACAGCCCTATGCCGAATTCACGATAGCCGTTTTCTTTTCTAAGCTTCCACCCATCATTATTTATATGATCGATGGTCAAAAACAGTCTTTCTCGTTCTCCGCAAGCTCTGCACTCATCGCCATACAAATCAAATACTTTATTTTTGATTCGCATGTATCTTACACGGTCTAACTCTTTTGCCCGTTGCCGCCGCTCTGGCGTCCACACAGCAAGAGGATTCTCTTGATACCGTTCCCGCGCTTTCTGGAGTCTTTCTACCTTATTTGCCTGATGGTGCGACTCAACCCTTTCGGTGTTGCACTCTTTGCACTCGTGGCGGCGGTAGCCTTTCTCTCGATTGTACACAGGGAACGTATTTAAAGGCTTCGTCTCATTGCACTTTTTACAGATTCTGGTCATTAGGGCTCCTGGAGTTTTCTAACCACCAGAATTTCTAACCACCACAACCCCGACTGTCAAGGGCTTGGTTCAGGATTGCCGCCGTCTTTCACGCTGCGGTGTTCCCTGAGTTCACCCGGTTTAGAGTCCACCAGACTTAGTTAATGGACTTTCTGTCGCTCCACCACTCGCCCAAAGCATCCTTGCTCTGCTGGCGGAGGTCGAACGGAACGCGCTGGGCGTCAATCGTGTTGTCCGAACGGACGCCGACGACGTGGCCGAGCTCGTTGATTGTGATGGCGTCGGAATAGATCGAGAGCGATTCGCCGTTGCCTTCAGCGACTTCGCTTTCGCTTTTGCCTTCGCCAGTAAGACGAGCGCGAAGGCCAAAGGTGACCTTATCGCCCGGACCTTTCCGGGATTCGCTTTTGAGTTGGATAATCGAGTTATCCCCCTCACCGATCAAGGGAGCAATGTCCAAGTACTCGCGCTCTGCGACCGCAAGCATTTTGCTCCATAGCTTGATCGCCATGGCGTCATTAACGCCAAACGATGTAGTTGCCATAAAGGCCCCTTCAAGTAATGGGTGCAGTTATTATTTTGAGGATTTGCGCGGTATCGCCAGCGCGGCGGATTTGGTCTTTAAGGCGGCCAAGAGCCCGGACTGCTCCTCTGTAACGGAGAGGCTCCGAACACCCATTTGTGAGCGCTGGGCGGGGCGCTTGCTGCGTTCCCTCGTTAGCGGAGAGGGGCCGAAATGAGACAAGCTCACGAAGAAAACGCTATCACGCGCGCGGTGGCTAAGCAAGTCCCCCGCGCGCCGTGGTTTTACTCGTTTTCGCGCGCGTCAACGACAAGAACGCCGCCGTTTCGACGCCTCCCATATTTGCAGTTGAAGCACAAAACTTGCAGCTCTGGCGGCATGCCCAGGCGGAGGATATCGAGATAGAGCCCGTTCCCGTCCGCGCGATAGCCGGGGACACGGACGAAATCACGCTCCGTGAAGTCGACGGGGACGACAGTCAGAAAATACGGGTTCGACTCCCCACATGCGACGCAGCCCCCGGCATAGCCAACAAGGCGGCGCAGAACTGCCATGGAATATGCAAGCTTCTCCCCCGCGCGCTCCCGGCGCGCCGCTTTCGCCGCGTCCGGATCGTAGCGTGCTCGCGCCTGGGCAAGCCGCGCCGCCATGTCCCCGGCGTGGTGCGCCTCAACGCGGGCCGTGTTGCAGACCCTGCAGGCGTGGCGGCGCATGCCGCTTTCGCCGCGCACGAAGGGAAACGCCTCAATAGGCTTGACCACTTTGCATTTTTTGCATTTTCGTTGCGCCTCCGCGATAAGCGCACAGGCTTTGCATGTGTGCCGCCTTTTCTGGGCGGCCCCGAAGTTGTAAATCGGGAACTCCGTTAACACCTTCTTTTTCTTACAGACTTTGCATCGCCGCTTGTTCGTCGCGTCGACGGCCGCGCTAATTTCGGACACTTGGGGCCCCTTTCCGAAATTTTCAGGAGTTTTCCGATATTTTCCGAAGTTTTCCGATATTTTCCGACGCGCGCCAGAAATTTGGCAACAAAAAAGCCCACGCAGACCTCTCGAAAGAGATTCGCATGGGCTTCTCACGCCCCCTCATCAAGAAGGATTAGCTTGCCGGATTAGGCTCAACCGGAATCGGGTCAGCTGCGGGAGCGGGCTCAACCGGCGCAGACGGCGCGGCCGGAGTGTTGGCCACGATCGCAGCCGCCAGGGCGTCAGACGACGCGCCCAGGGAGGCGACAAGCGCCTGAACCTGGGCGATATCCTCGGGAGTGGTCGCCGAAGCCAGAGCAGCGGCGATCTGTGCAGTAAGCGCCTGCAGAAGGCGGACAGCTGAATTTTCGACGTCGGTGTTGCGCTGTACGGCGCCAGTTAAAGCCTGGATATCGGCCTGCATAATAAGCTCCTTTATTGTTACGGTGTTTAACGCTGACAGGACCTGCACAAGCAGGCTTGACACTGCGTCCAGCTTGGATTCTATGCGGTTGAATCGTGTGGTGAACTCAACGCCAGGAATAGCCGTTACAGTGGAATTGCGAGACATGCAAGGGGCTCCTGTTTGAGGGACAGCGAGCGGGGCGCGACTCCCGCGATGGGCCTAGATTCCCGGCATGGCCGGTAGTTCCTTATCAATAGCGTGTCTGCTTCCACGCCGTCGCCGTCTGCGGAGGCCCTCCATAGAAGGGGCTTCGAAGGCGGCGCAGCTCCCCGGAAGACAAAAAACAGGAAGCTGCAGCCCTCACGGAACGCGAAACGAATCCGCGTCGCCTTATCGTATCCCGCCATATATCAGGGGGAGGCTTGTTTTTGTTGCCAGCACCTCTATTTTTTCGCGCGTCGCTGCGAGAACGATGGGTTCCAAGCGGTGAAATTTGACTTCAAAACTCAGTTTACTATTTGTGATTCTATACCGGAAAAGCAAGGACAAATCAAAGGTCTCTCCCCCCTCAAAGAGGGGAATGCGGATAACCACGGCCTTAGGCACGACGATGTTTTTACCGTTCGACGACGGGCTGTCCTCCTCAAGGCATGTAAGCTGTGTGCAGCCGTTCGACAGCTTTATTTTGCTTTTTATGGACGATACGCGCGTCACGCTAAGATCGTTGACGAGTTCCGCCAGCGTCGCCGCGTCTGGGCTAATAACGTCCGCTCCGTTCTCCTCCAAAAACTCTGCAAATGCGTCCTGCCCAAGGAGCCTATTGTTGATTAGGCTCCAGACTAAGAACGAAGGCGACGGCTCAAACTCGTAACGAACTTTATGCTCTCCGCGCCCAACGCCACTAGGCCCAGATTCGCTGCTGTGGTAGTCGAGAACCGCGATTACCGACCCAGACTGCCCTGTGCGCCCAAAGATCATTGACCGCTCAAGGCTCTTAAAGGCGTCGACGTAGCGGATAAACGATTCGTCTGTGTCGACGTCGATGGTCTGAGAGATAAATTCCTTCTGGAGCAACACCTTGGGCAAGGTCTGCAACGTCGTCCCCTCCGGGACGGGGACGACAATGTCTCCGTTATCCCGGCGAATGGGAGCCACGAGCGTTTTTCCCGTTTCGAGTAACAGTCTGATCTGATCTGCGGATATGTCCATGTGTGGGCGCTCCTGGGCGTAAGAAGGCGTGTTTTTACAAACTGGCGTATTGAATGCAGGGGTAAACCGAAAAGGCATTAGTCCTTATGCAGCCGAACAGACGCCAGGGACGGGCGGTCTAAGTCAAGCCTCCCTTGTCTTGGGTCATTCCTGCCCAGGGAGTTATCATCTTGGACAAACATTATCGTCGTTCCCCGCGCGGGGTCTGGGATAACGGCTTTGATTTTGGCGACAACCTGCACGGAGCCGTCTCCGTTAGGCGTTACTTCAATAGTAAGAGTCAAGGACCCCTTTTTATCAGTCGCCATAACGCCCTCAACCACACCAGCGAGACGACTGGTTAGATCGTCGACAACATTTCCGTGGTTTATTTCAGATAACACTTCAACAAATGATCTGGCCATGATGTTCCTCACGATATGATGGGCTGCTCTGTTGTTTTTTTGCTTTCGTCAAGTTTCCAATATGAAAGCAACATGTCGCAAGGCACAAGCCCTTGCTCCATCCGGTTAAGCCACGCGCGGCTTACGCCAGCGGCGGAGGCGATCGCGCTTTGCGACAGGGCGGAGCGCCAACGCATGAGCCTACACCATTCAGGGGGCGTCAAAATCTCCTCTTCTGGGCTTTCTAACGCCTGCTCCCGAAGTTGATATTCCCAACGTGGTTCGCCCAGGGAGCGCGCACGGGCGCGCTGCGACATGTTGACTCTGTCGCGCGCTATGCGGAGACGCTCTCCCGAAAAGATGGTCTCTCTGACGAAAAATTCTTCAGACACTCTTTGAACTCCCGCTTGTTGAATGTACCCCAATATCCGACAGCGGCGCCCACAAGTCTCGATTTGTCAACTTTCCCCAAACACAGAGCCGCCCAAGCCCCATCCAAGATAAGCCACTCTCTGCCAACTTTCAGGACCACGCACACGAAACCCCCAAGCCGCGCGCGCCGCGCAATCCATGCCCTTTGTTGCGGTGAAAAGTGGTCGACCGCAAGCGGCGTCGCTGGGCGGGCGGGCCAGCTTTCGACGTACTTAAGCTCTATCCACCCCAGAGTGCAATTAACGTCCGGGGTCCCTAGCCGCGCGCCATTTTCAACGGATATGGCGTCAAGGGCGCGGAGGGCGTCAACAACAACCCTCCGCATTTGTGTGCGCTCATGCTCCGCCATTAGATCATGGCCCTTTTGGGCTCGCCCTCTGAAGCTGCAGAGGCGCGTGGTGTTTTCGTATTTGGCCGCAAACGAACTGCTATATACTCGAATATTCCAGCTTCTACAGAAACGCGACGTTGAAAAAGCCCCACTTCTCCGCGCGTGTACAAATCCCAGGCCGCCGCGCAGCTCCCTAGCTTATCCATGCCAATTGTTGCTGTCTGCCCCTTGTGGTATATGAAGCGCTCTCCTGCTTTTGCACTTTTCGCCCACGCTATTAATCTTGCTGTTGTCGAACAGTCTACTTTCATATGATCCTCCATTTTTTTAAAATGTAACGCATAAAAAACGCGCTGATCAGGCACAACACGCATGCGTGTCAAACTATTTCGCCCCAGTTGGGGCCTATCTCAAGGTCAATTTTGAACGGGACAGAAGCTGTTACGGCGTTAGCGACAATGCGCGCGATAGCCTCCCCCTCTTCGCGGCTTTCTATCGACAGGTCCACCTCATCATGGACCTGCAGTTGCAGGAAATGCCCCGCGCGGTCAACGTCAATCATGGCCTTTTTCATCTGGTCTCCGCTGGAGCCCTGAATCAGGCGGTTGAGCGCTTTATGCGTCCACTCATAATTAACGGCGCGTATTTCGGCGACTTCCGCGCTGGCGTCGCCCTCGTTCGCAGCTTTGATTACGCGGCCCTCAGCTTTTTTAAGCTGACTTTCTTCCGGAAAGCGGCAACGCCGCCCAAGAACAGTAGTAAGATACCCGTCTCTGCGGGCAACTTTTTGGCACATCTTAGCCAACTCCCGAACAAAAGGGACTTTGCTATCAAATGTGTCAATGATGCGCTGGCCCTCTTCGCCCGCCACCTCCATTACTCTGGAGCCGTTCGCGATCGCCATTCGCCCAGCGGAGGAGTCAGGGTCAACTACGCTCCCCTTGTAGTACACAGCCCAGCGTGTTGGGAGGCCCATGTCACGGCACATCTTCGCGCCGCCCTCGCCATACATCAGGCCCAGGCCAAGCGCCTTGGCGTACTTCCTGGGCAACCCGCTAATCTCCGCAATCATGGAATGGGAGTCGGTGGCGGGGTCCTCGTTGTAGCGGCGGACCATTTCGGCCGCGCCGCGCAGAGGAACGCCACGCCGTCGCGTTTTGTACGCGAAATGCACGGCCCATCGGGGTTCCTGCTGGGAGATGTCGGCGCAGCCCCAAAGGCGGCCCTCCTCCGGGATATAGATCGATCGCCACGCCTTCGCGAAATCGTCCCGCGATGGCTGCGCCTGCAGGTTCGGGTCCTTCGACGACAACCGCCCAAAGCGCGCGCCCGCTTGGCCGCCTTCGCCGTCCTCGCTGTCCCCCTTAAGTTGGTTGAACGTCGTATGGATTCGGCCGTTCGTCGCGAACCGGCGAATACTCGTGGCGAACGTCGTCCGGAGCTTGTTCACTTTCCGCGCGTGGAGAAGCGCGGCGGCAGTTGGGTTTCCTGCGGCCTTCAACAGCGCGGAGTCTATCTTGAGCTGATTCGTCTTGTCCGTCCGAACGAGCTTCATTCCGATTGCAACAAGCGCCGGGGCGACGGCGTCAGGCTTCCACACGTCGCCGACTTCGATGCTGTGGCCGGTGACGTCCTTTATCCGCGCCAGGGCCAGCGCCTCTTGTTCATAGGACCAGCTTTCAACGCGGGACAGCTGATCGAAGTCAATCCGCACTCCGCGTCGACGCATGCGCACAAGGACAGGCAACAAGTCGGACTCCAGGTCAAAAACCTGCTGGAGATTCTGAGCATCAATGTCCTTTTGTTGATGCGCCAATATTTTCATCGGCAGCCGCGCGTCGTCTTCGCCATATGGTCCGACATAGCGGGCGGCAAGCTTGTACATTTCCCCCTTAACGTTCTTCAACTGATAGACAGCGGCGGCCTCTTTCAGGAGCGCTTCGTTTTTACCGACGAACCCGCGCCGCTTGGCGATGGCGTCGAGCCCGTATTCGTGATGCAGCTCATAGATTAATGAATCCGCTATCATCACGTCGCGGAAGTGGCTGACTCTCGGAAACAGGACGCCATAATTTGCCGCCCAATCCAGATCATAGGATAGGTTTTGCCCAACGATCTCGCCTGTGAACGCGTCAGACTGCGCGCGCAGGTACGCCCAGGCTTGCGCCTCGTCTTCCACATTGTCGCCGCCCTCATGGCTTAGCGGGACGTAATGATAGGGACCGTCTTCTATCGCGAAGGAAAACCCGACGACACGGCCGCCAGGGCGCCGGGGGCCTGGGCCAAGCCCCTTGAACGTTTCCTTGCCTATTTTATGCGACCGCAAAAACGGGTCTTTGGTTTCAACGTCAAATCCAATGCGCCGCGCGCCTGCCCAGGTGGGCAAATCAGCGATGCGCGGAGGCCGCCAATCGGAGACGGGGGGAAACAGATCAAACTGCATGGACGCCCCCCCTCTTCGTTATTGCCTTTTTAAGCTGTTTTGGGGGGACGTCTGAGAACATCAAAATATGCGTCTCCCCGTCGCGGAGTTCTTCCCGCAACCCCCAACCATAATCAATGTGTTGCGTCCGAATAAGTTTGTACGCGCGCCATTCGATATTATGCGGGGCTATGCCTCTCATAATATCGAAATCTTCAACAATATCTTTTATGCGTTCGAATGTTTCCCCCACCGTGAGGGCCATTTGCACACGCCAATATAACGTATTAGGGGTGGATAGCGCCGGGGCGCCGTCATGTCGGCCGTTCGGCGGGTAGCGCCAAACCTTTTGGCGGGGTTTTCTGCGCCTGACGATGGCCTCCGTAGCAGAGATAAGGCCGCATAGCGCCATGAGGCGCAGACAGCGCTTTCTCCCAGAAGCCAGCGACGAAAAGCGCTTCGTTTCTGGCTCGCCACACCTAACGGCTAATGTGTTGAAATACAGCACTAGCTTTTTTCCATGAAGGCCATCCAGCTGGGCCTTCGCTTTTTCGTGGCTGATCATATTCGATTCCCTCCATGCGTGGAGGGTGCACTTTACAATGGCCGAAACGGTTCGGCAAGTGTAAATTTACAACGGCTGAACGGAAACAGGATCGTAATAGACCATGTATCCGGCGTGTGATCCCTTTGTGATGACAACACCTATATCTTTCAAAGCCTTACGCATTTTTGACACGGTCACGCGGATGCACGCAGAGCCATTCCCAGGCTCATCACGTTGGCCGTAAACATATCCAAGGAGAGATAAAATTGTTAACGGCCTACCGTGCGACCACAGGGCGTAAAGAATTTCCGCCTCCATGGGCGTTAGGCTCGCGCGCCCCATGGGAGTCACGACGGAGTTGCGGTTAATATCCACTTTGAGGGAAGGAGATTCAAAGGGCCGGCCGCAACAGGGGCATGTTGCAGCGTTAGTGTTGTAGGGCATGGCTCTCTCCGGTGTTTTTCGGGAAAACCATGCCACTTTGGCGGAGCGCCGTGCAGGATAAACAAGCGTGTGCGGGTCAGTTGTCGCCAAACTTTATGTCTGGCCATGCATCAACAAGGGCCTGCATGACAGCCTCCCCCTGGCGCTGCATAAAAATATCCCGAACAATTCCGCCTTTCTCCGCCATCCGCGCCGCCTCAAGATAAGCGCCCAAGATGGCGGCCTCGTTGAAGGGGGCAGGGCCTGATCGCCGGTTCCACGGCTTAAAGTGAAGTAGCTCCCTCGGGTCTGGCCACACGCCCTGAAATTGAACCACCCTGTCGTCGAGGCCGACGAAGGCCGGGGGCTTCTCTCGTGGCCATTCCACTTGCGCGTATACATGGGAGGCGCGATCCTCGCCCAGGGAGGCCGTAAGCCAGCGGAGGAGGGCTTGTCGCATGGCGTCGCCGCCGCCAGGGAGATTAGAGCGACTGGAGAAAATCCCGACGCGGAATAGCTCCACGGCTTCGTCAAGAAACTTCGCCATGCCCTCTGTTGGGCTGTCGTTGATGACGGCGGCGCCCTGCCAGCCGTTTCCGTAAGCCGAAACGCAACCGTCCCAGTCGAGAGACAAATAAGGCTTATGATTTCCATTCATTTCAGGGCGTCCTTCCTGGCGCTTATCCCAGCAATACGCTGGTCCGCCTGCTTTCCTGCGTCATCAACGGCCTGTTGCGCCTCGCCAATAAGCCACTCGTCGTTATGGGGGGATGTCCCCGCATCGGTGAATACGGGAATTGTGCGCTCACCTGGGCCTATTCGGATTCTACCGATAAGCCGTTCTCGTGTATTGGTTGTTGTCATATTGGGCTCCATTTCTAGTTTAGAACACGTTTGCCGTAGCGATAGCCTTACTTTCGTTAAGCTCCAGCGAGAGTTTTTGAATAAGCATCACGTCGCCAGGGACAAGATTACCTTCTGGCATAAAACACAGCCCCCGTACGCGGCGGCCGTTTTTGTCAAGCTGGTAAACGTTCATTTGCCTACCGCGCGTTATGCGATAGGTTTTTCCAGAGCTCCCGCCCATGACGTCAAAGCAGCCGTTTGCGTCGAGCTGGGAAAGCTGGCTGTCCGACAGGTTTTCGCGGAGAAGCTTTTCAGCGCGCGCCTCCGCCGCAGTCTCCCGGACGCGGGCGGCGCCGTAAAACGACGGAAAGCGCATGAGCTGCTCACGCGCAATGTACCCCGTGCATTCGGGGCCGTTGTTTACGATTCCCATGCCATACGTCGCAGCGTCTTCCATGGCGCGGAGATGCGCGTCAGACAGACCTCCTTGGAGTTCTCCCGGCGTAAGGGGAAGCTGGCCGCCCATGAGCGCCGCAAGCGTCTGACGGTTAAGGTCACGCGCCAAGTTGCGCAATAGGTCCTGCTGGGCTGCTACAGGATCACGGCGCTGATACGCCGCCGCCATATCCCAACGCTGTTCATATTGCGCGCGCCACCCCTGGCGATCGCGCGCCGCATTCTCTTGCCTGCGCGGCTGGCCGGGGCCTCCGCCCCAATCGCAAAAATATGGGTCCGCCAGCGCTATGCCCATGGCCGCCTCCTGCTCAATGTCCGGCGATGGGAACACCTGGGCAAGCATGGCGCGAATGGTTTCCGCCCAGCTGGCTGTCTGCGGCGTGATGTGCGCCAGATCGATGGCGCGTTTCGCTACGTCGCACGCCGCGCGCAAATAGAAGTTGCGGCGGCCCTCATGGTGAAGCAGCGCCTGCATGAGCGCCGCAGGCGTCGGATGTAGGCGCGTGAACACATCCTGATCCGGACGCCAGGACCACGCGGAGGCGTCCCCACGCTCACGGTGAAACGCCGCCCCCACGTCCGACAGGCGCGAAACGTGGGAAGGGGAGAGCGGATATGACAGAATAGCCGCAGTAGCAGAGGGCGCCATAATGTCAGAAGAGGGAAGAACAGCCTCGCTATGCGCTCTTTCCGCGCATCTCCGCATTTCACGGATGTCTGCCCTGAAGTCCTGATTGACGTGTTTGGCGTAGGCGCTTGACCAAAGCGCCAGGATGGCAGGGGCGGAGACGAAAGCGAAGTCGCGCGCGCTGAACTCGAACGCTGTGAATGATAGGTCGACCCGTTCGCCAGAGGCAAAAGAAACCCGCGTGCAGACACGATACTGCGCCTCATCCTCCCACACATCGAACGATGCAGGGGGAGGGAAAAACGTGATTCCATCTCCCCCTTTCCTATCGATGTATTGACGAAAAGCGTCTTCAAACGCCTGTGCAATGTGTTCTGTTTTCTCCGCACGCGACGCCATGTCAGCCCCCAATGAGATGGGGGAGCATGATTATTTTCGTGGCCGTACGGTCAAACGCCTGGATTATGCGCTTGTTGTCGGGGTCCGAGACGTCGGCCGCCGCGTAACCTTTGGCGCGCAGATCGTTGAAGACGGCCATGCAGCTGGAAACGGCCGCGTCGTCATCGGCCGTGAACTCCATGCGCGTGTCTCCGGAGGCGTCTGGGATTATGAGCTGTGGCATGTGGCGTGACTCCTTTGTTGAGTGGCGAGAATGGCCCTGTTTTCGGCCATTGTAAAGCATGCTTTACGCGAACCCGTAAAATCTCCCAACGCGCCAGAGATTGTTCGCCGCCGCCTTCGAGTGGAAAACCAACAGCGGATCAAGCACGCCCTTAGCGAGCTCCTCCGGCGTCGGGGCCTCAAGGCGGCCGCCGCGCCGCATGACGTTAACCGCCGTGCACGCCGTGCAAACGGTAAGATCGCCGGTTTTCGGTTTCTGTCGGGGAGTCCACTGCGGAACGTCTTTGCATACAAAACAATGAGTTGTCATCGTTGCGCCCCTCCCTTTGGCGCGTTCTTCGCATAAATGATGCGCGTCACTTTGCCCAGACTAACGCCAGCTTGACAGGCTGTGCCCCTCAAACTGAGGTGCATGTCAAAAAACATGCGCCGCACGTCCGCCGCTTGCGCAGCTGTATACATGGCGCGCTCCGGAACGCCCCTATAAACATCAGGGTCGCGTTTTCCAAAGATGTCGGTCGTATAGCAAAAGACTGAGCAAAATCGCTTTTGATGACGCGCCAGCTTGTTAGAACACCCCTCGCATTCGCAGTAACGAGGGGCTTTGCGCCGGTCAGCTTTGGGCAGGCGGCGCGCGGCGCGACGCGTTTCATAATAGGCCCTTTGGTGAGCCTGACAGCAGAACAGTTTATTGATCTTTCCCGCGCTTGTTTTTTGCAAGGGCGCGCTGCAGTGGTAGCATCTTGGTTCTTGGAGCATGGGATAACCATAAGGAAACGCCCCTAAAACAGGGGCGCTTCGGTTTAATTTTAGGGCTACGCGAGCTGGTCCGCGGTGGGGGTGGAATCTATCTCCGCCACCAGAGGAACGATAACCACGGCCGGAGCGGCGCCATTCGGCACAGACGGCGCGCCATGATCGCCGACGACGTGGAGAGCTCCGGCGTCATCGTAGTAGACGGAGAGGCGACCTTTGCCGTCCTTCAGGATTTTTCCCAGGGCGGCGCGCGCCGTAGAGGCGGCGATAGCCAAGCGCATTATATTGGAGTTCACTGAAAATTTAACTGGTTCGTCTGCCATGTTTTTAGCTCCTATCATTGTAGTCTTTAATTACGGTAACCCTGTTTGAGGCCCTTGTTATTGCTGTGTAGAGCCACTTATTGCGATCGCGCCGAAACACTTCGCTCTGATCTGCAACCATAACAGACGGCCACTCGCTCCCCTGGGCTTTATGGGCCGTCAATGCATACCCAAAATCAAACTCGTCTTTGTCTCGGCGGCCCCAATATGGGACGTCAAGCCCAAGGAAATGCTCTCTGTGCGCGGCGACTTCCCGCACGAATGACCCGTCATCAGCCTCTATCGTCATATTAACCGATTCTCCGTCATCCTCAGCGGCTATGACGTTGAACAACATGCCATTTAACAGGCCGCTTTCCTTGTTGTTACGAAGACAGACAATGCGGTCTCCTTTGCCCCCCTCATTACGCGGGCCTTGCGGGAAATCCCCTGTGAACCCCAGCTGGGCGCGCATGGATCTATTTGCCGCGCGGCGCGTTGGATTGGTGCCAACCAACGTTTGATCGTGGGCAAGCCCAGAACCGCGCGGAAGGTCTTTACGCCGACAAACACGGCTTTCGCCATATTCGCCCAGGCGCAGTTCTTGCCCGTTGCGAACCTGCGTCGCCAGACGGAGAACGGGGGAATCAAGCGCCGTCCGATGGACCTCCGTAAGCATCACGTCGGGGTTGTCTTGCGGGAAAAACCCAGACCCCTTGACCGGGGGGAGCTGAAACGGATCGCCCAGGGCAAGAATAGGCGTTCCGAAAGTCATCATGTCGTGACCGATGTATTTATCGATCATACTACATTCGTCGACTATGAGCAGATCGCAGTCTTTTATTGGGCTGTCAGGGTTTAAGGAAAACGACGGTTTACTATGCCGTGCGTTCTCTTCCGCCAACTCCTTTTTTAGAACGTCAAGCTTTTCAGGGTCTGTTTCTTCCTCGATCTGGGCGCGCAGCTCGTTGATGCGCATCTGTGACTTTGCCTTGGGGTTGTACAAAAGAGAATGGATCGTAGACGCCCCAAGACAGCCCTTGCGGTTGAGCACAAGGGCGGCCTTGCCCGTGTACGCCCCAAAGAGGACGCGGCCGTCTACAGCCTCAGCAAGACCTTTGGCGATGAATGTTTTTCCTGTCCCTGCAGGACCAAACAGGCGGAAGAACTCTCCGCGCGGGTTTCCGCTGAACCAGCGCTGAAACTCCTTCAGCGCGGCGTCCTGTTGTGGTGACCATGTTGACATGTTGGGCTCCCTCTGGTGATAGCGCGCCAGCACGCGCCTTGGCTAAGAATCGTCCATTGGTCTGGGCTCTGCGCACACGTCGACGCGCAGGAGGGAACCGGCAGCCGTCGACGTATCGGGAAGATACACCGTGCTGGCGGCGGAGCGCAAAGCCCAGGCCAATGGATGATTTAAGGAGCGGGGGAGGACAGCAACGCCAGAAGCAGAACCTCCCCCTTTCTGCGCGGACGGATGGGCCCGCGCAGAATTACAGTTCTTGTGACAGTCAGAAAGGCATCTCTTCGTCGACGTCTTCAGCGTCGGCCTTACGGAAGCCATTTCCGCCTTCAGAAACGGCGGCGCCCTGGGCGTCAAGGCTCTTTTCCGTCGCTTCCGTCATTCCCCCAGAAGCGCACAGATTGTAGAATTCCTTAACGGCCTGAAACAAAAGGCTCCCCGTGGGGATGCAGCTTTCAATCGCGCCCGTCTTGGCGTTGCCGAATGCGAGATTCCACGCAATGTTATAGGAGTCGCCTTCAGAATGAGACTGGGCCTTAGTTTGGACGCGCCAGACATGGGAATACAGAGGGAATGACTTTGAAGTCCCAGGAATACGCATGAGGCGCTTACGCCCCAGCATAGTTTTGAACACGCCTATCTTCGTTGAGAAGTGAGGGATAACGGCCTGCTCAAATTCGTAAGTGTCCCAGTTAACTCCGTCTGCGGTGATAAATGCATCTTCATCAATACTCACGCCGTATACGGAATACGTATCAATGAGGTCGTTTCCTTCTGGCGAGGAAATCTTTCCAAAGGGCTTATTTTCAGCCTTCGCCGCTGCAACGGCGTCTTGCACGAACGCGTCATGGGGCTGATGAATTCCAACAAACCCCCCGCCAAGCTTGCGCGGGCGCCACTCGTTAAATGTATGGATGAAGTAACAGGGGACAAACAAAATTCCCCGTTCCTTCTCCTTCATGTCAGATGGATACGCGACTCCCGTAACTGTATTGTACAGCATGCCCTCACGGACAGAACCGTCACGACAAGCCTTGACGGGGTCAGACAACGACTGAAGGACGTTGAAAAATGGGATTTTAAAATCGCCAGCTTCCGCGTTTTCGAATCCAGCTCCCTGATCATCATCGCCGTAATCGTATCCGGCGGGCAAACCAGCCGGGGCAGCTACGGTAAGGGACTTATTCTCTTCTGTTTTCTTGGCGTTCATGTCATTCCTCAAAAATTGTAAATGGAGGTCTCACGAGGCTAGGCCGACTTTTTCTTACCGCCGCCCTTGCCCTTCGCCGTAACTATAGCCGCCCGCTGGCGTATGAACAGGGATAACAACGATGCGAGTGATCTCTCATCGCCGCGCTCCGCCATCGCCGGAGTTGGCTGGCTGAGGTCATAGCCTTCCGCCAACAACTCCCGCGCCAGGGCGCAGAGCGTTTGCGCGTGGACGGTCGACACGTCGGACGTAGGGAACCCTAAATCACCCAGCGCCGACCGCGCCGCCTGCACGTCGGTGACGCTGGTTCCCCGGTCAATGCTGATCGCCAGCCCCCACTTAATGACGTCTCCCTGATCAATCTCTATGAGCGCCTCCAGAGCGTCGAGTCGATTTGCATGCGAAATCGCCGCCTTGACGTCGTCCTTGAGTTTGATGGAGCTGTTGTCCGACAAGGCAAACGAATCGAGCCCCGAGTCCTCCATAATCTCCGGAATAACATCCGTAAGCAGGCTCTCCGCCAGGGCGTCGACAATCTTTTGTTGCTTGCCCAGAGCCTCGGAGAGCGCCTCCGCGTAGACGGCGACGGCCGCAAGGGCCGTCAGCTTTTTGATCACGTCAGGCCGCCTGTACGCGGCGGACAGCTCCGCGCGCGCCTGGGCAAGGGAGTGCGCTCCGTTAAGGAGCGCCGCATCTTCAGGTAAATCGTCCATGTGAACAGCCTCTCTACAGCTGGTTTGCGAGGGTCAGTCTTCGCGGATGTGCGGCGCCCGGCAAGGCGTCGCCATCACAACAAAGCGCGGGGTTGTCTGACCATCAGGGCGCCAAAACTTCCGCCGCTGGGCGAACTCCCACACAGAGAAGGACTCCCCATGCAGGCGGGCGGCGGAGCGGCTCCATTCCAGTACGGCGAGGCGTTTGGCCTCCTCCAGTGTCCGCCCAGGGGAGCCGACGGCATGGACGGGGCGCGCAAGACACACCGACGAGCGCGCCTCCGCAGCGGTGGAAAGAAGCGTCAGCGAAATAAGGGCTGACGCGATAACGATATGATTAAGCAAGGGGGCCTCCTGTTGTGAAAACAATATAGTCAACGTGCGGCGGGATGCTGTCGGGGTTGTCCACGCCCTCATCAGACACGCCGTCCGGCGTGTTGTAGCCGAGCATTCCGATAACGAGGTTTTGGACAAGCGCGTCAGGATCAAAGTCGGATGACGCCCCGTTCATGGTCGAACAACGCACGGCGTAGCGGGCGGCGGCGGACACTTTCTCGATAAGCGCCAGCCGCAGGCGGAGGTTGTTCCGGCCGACGCGGAGCGGCATGGGCGGAATGTTCGGCTCACCTGGGTTAGCCGTAAGCCAATGATCATCCGGGAGCCCGGAACCGTCTGGGAGGCGCGCCGCGTGCTGATCCGCGCGGATCGCAGGGCCGCCCTGGGCAAACGCCCTGACATAATCGGCGTCCGTGGCGCCGCCGAACAATTCGCACGGATCATAAGGATGTGACGTGTCCCCCTCCGTGGCGAGGCGTACGGCCATAGCGGCGGTTTGAACAGCCTCTTTCAAGATGGCGCGCGCATCGCCGCCTTGATGTTTATGCTCAAGAACAGACTTAACTGTCTCGCCTGCCTCTTCCGCCATGGCCAACACTAAATCTTGCGTGCTCGGCCATAATTTACGGGCGCTCGATAACTCATCACGCACCATATTGAGAAACAACTCATCATACGGCGTTGGTCTACCTGTCATGCCGTGATCCAATCCCATTGGCTAAGTTAAGATAATGCTGCGCGGTAAACCGCACGTCTGGTTTATCCTGGATGTTTTTCAGCACCCATTCATAATAGTTTGGAGGGACGTTCGCCCAGAGCTTCCCCTTGTGCATGCCAAACCCCACCTTGTGCAGGAGAGACGGCCGCGTGCTCCACTCATGGAGAAGCTTCATATGGGGCGCGCTCACGTCACCCAGGCCCCTGATATCGGCGAACCCCATCTCGCCAAACGTCCGGCCGCCGTGGTCCGTGGTCCACATATGCTGGAGCGCGGCGCGGAGAATATGCGCTGTCACGTAGGCGTCAGGGCCCGCCCTGTGCGCCATGTTGGCGTATTTGCGATCAACACCGCCGTGGGGCGCGTGCATCCGGCCTGTCGCCGCCAACCAGTAGCGAAGGACTTGATTCGTATGGGCGGGGGCGTCAGGCCATAGCTCCCGCGCTACGCGCAGCGTATCGATCACAGGGAGGCCGCCCGTGACTTCCGGCGTGACCCACTGCTCGTCAAACCGACTGTTGTGCATCGCCACGTAGTCAAAGCGCCGGGGCGCGCCGTTTTCGTCATAGCCCAGGAGGCGCGCCCCATAGCTGCTGATGATCGCCGGGGCGGACTCCCATGACGGCGCGCCCATAACGTCGTCATTCACAATATGATGGACGGCAGACACCTCCGGAGGAATGGCCACGCCAGGATCAATAAAATACGACTCCGCGAAGTCGATTGCCTGATCGTGGCAGCTTGGCCACGACAGGCAACACAGCCCAATGTCAACGACCGCCGCGCCAGCCGCGCGGCTAAACCCTGTCGACTCCGTGTCAACAACAAGAATCTCCGTCATAGCGCGTCAACCTCCTGCGTGGGCGCGCTGGCGGCTTCTACTGGGGCTTCGTCTTCTTTAACGCCGCCTACCTCCGTGGGGACGGCCCCCGGCGCAGCGCCATAAGTGTTGTATGTGACATGGTCCCCGTCAATGCGTATGCCACAACACATATTCTGCTCTCCAATGGTATTTGCAAGAATACGTGCAGATGTGGCCATTTCAAGAAGAGCTTTCGCTAAAGTCTCCGCCGCACGCGTCTGTGGTGTATTCCCAACTTCTATGTTTGTATCATTTATAGTCGTATACATTATTAGTCCTCCTTTTCAAACCATGTAAGTTTCTCATCCCCAAGCACTATGTCAGAGATATTTTTCTTCATGCGCAGAGCGCGCAAAATGGCGCGGTCCATACTCCCACGGGCGACGATATCGGTATACGTCACCTTATTTACTTGCCCAATCCGGTGATTGCGGTCCTCGGATTGGAGCCTGTCGCCAAGGCGGTAACTGTTGCTGTAATAAATCGTCTGATTAGCGGCCGTCATGGTCCAGCCTTCCCCGGCCGCCGCTGGCGTCCCCACGAAAAACTGTGCGCCCCCGGCCTGGATGGCGGCGACGGCGCGGACGCGGTCAGCCTGGGGGACAGACCCATCTATTTTTACGGCGCGCTTGCCCAGAAGGCTCATGATCTTATCGACGTCGCGGCGATAGCGCGCCCAGATCAGGCATTGATCTGTCCCCATGTCCTCAATAAGCTCTCCCAGGAGGTCAAGGCGCGGGTTGTCCTTGAGGTCCGTTATTTCGTCTTCGCCGTCGAGCCTGACATAGCCAAGCGTAATCTGCTGCATGCGCATCATGCGCGTTATCGCCATTTCGGCGGACACAGCGCCGCTGTCAGGGTCCGCGCTCTTGAGCCATGTCACGAAATCGGCTTTCAGGTCCGCGTACATCCGTTTTTGCTCCGCGCTCATGTCATAGGCCATGACGCGGTAGACCTTAGGTGGCAAGTCCAAAACGTCGGACTTAACGACGCGTGATGAAATGGGGCGGACAAGGCGGCCAAGCTCCGGAAGGTTGACGCATTTCTTGAGCGTCTCATATTGGCGGCCCATGCTGTCCTTCCGCCGCTCCCACTCGCCAAAATAGTGCTTGAACGCGGTGAACGATCCAAAACCCTGCGATTTCCAGTAACCGGGGAACACCCACTCAATTTGCGAATAAAAATCAAAGGGGCTTTGAGAAATCGGCGTCCCTGTCATCGAGCGCCTGTACTTCGCCAGATGTCGGATCGCCATCAGGGCCTTAGTCCGTTCCGCCTTTGGGTTCTTGATTCGTGCGCTTTCGTCCACGATCATGATGGAGCGCCGGACGGTCAGGAAATCAGCGAGCGCCTCTTTCGCCGCGTCCGTCGCCAGGGCGCCGTAACCCATCATGAGCCAGCTCATCCCAGGATGCTCAAGCGTGGCCTTAAAGTCGGCTTTCACCGCCGCCCGCTTGGCTGTCTTGGAGTCCCACACATGCGACCGTGTGACGCTCATAACGCGGTCTGGGAGATGCGCCGGAAGTTCGTTATCTCGCCAATTGGAGTGCACGCCGTTCGGAGCTATAACAACGCCGCCGTCTATAAGGCCCTGCAAATAGAGCCACGCCGCCGTGTCGACGCCCAGCTTGGATTTCCCGCAACCCTGTTCCCAGTGTATGCAGAAACCCGTCTGGTTTCGCGTCTCCGCGAACAGTTTCCCCTGATGAGAAAAGGGCTTTGTCTTGAATGGGTAGTCTGGCATTGGCTCCTCCTAAGGAAACCAATACCAGACCAGCAAAAGCCGGAAACCGCAAAACATCACTGCGCGGCGTCATTTTGCATTGACCGCCCACGAAGAATCGAGCGGGGAAGGCTGCGGAGGGCTTCGTCAAGTTTGCCCTCCGCTCGCGACAGCTGCGCGCCGAACTGAAACACGGCTCCGCGCTGCTCCTTGAGCTCCGTCGTCAACACCTGGATATCACCTGATATCCGCGCGTCCGCCTCGGATGTGTGCTTCTCCAGCTGCGCAATCTTCTCCACGGCCTTGACAACGTCGTCCTGCTTCGCCGGGGCTGACAGCCAACCCGACGAATGCAAAAACGTCCCGATCGAAAAGAGCGCGGCCACGACGGCGGCGGCGGAACTCCAGTTCCGAAAATACCACGGAGGTAGCACACCCTCAGATGGGGGTGGACTTTTCCGACGCGGCGCCCGTTTTTTCATTGGCGGCTTTCGCGCGTCAACCACCCATGCGGCCCCGACGCCGGTGGCCGCATGCATAACGCGTTGCACCTTGGGCGTGAGTTTTTCGGCGCCGTCCACACGGCGCATGTCTTCGAATTCCATAGCGACTCCCCCTGTTTGTCGCGTTGGCGGGGGCCTGCCCAGGCTCAAACTGGCGGCCCCCATTAACGTGCGTCCATCCTCACAAAATTGCATGCAACTTTCACCAATTTTACGGCGCAATCCCGCAAAAGAGGGGGGTGCATACAATTTTTTACGCCGCGCTGAGGTATTTTTCACAAGCCCGAACAACGCCGCAGGACCTCCGCCCACGCTGCGCCGCCAGTCGCCTGACCCAAATCCCTGTCAGCCGCAGACGTCCTCGGCCGCGGCCCAGGAGGCACGCCGTACAGGCGCGGGGGCGGCCGTTACAGCGAATTGGGCAAGCCTGAAGCGTGTGTTTCCATCGTTGGGATAACGTCATGTCGCGCCTCATACATGCGAGAGGTAGGCGTTGTTAATCCAGCCCTCCGCCAGCGTCGACGTCTCGCGAGCCAGCGTCCAGACCTCCGTTTTTCCGTCGTTCACGAATTCGCCGCTCCTGAGAGGCTCAAGACTCGCGCCCACGGGGATAGCTGTCACGACGTTGTCGGCGTAGCTGGGCCATCGCCGTAACACAGCGGCGACGATCGTTGTAACGATGGGGGCGCCGTCGTCATCGTGGCCGCCGAACAGATGCGCGCGGAGATACTCCAACGGGAAAAAGGGATTCGTGTCGACTTTACGGCCGGGGGCGATCTCCCAATGCGTTGTTATCGCCTGAATAGGGTAGGCGCCCTTAAGCGCACGGCAGATATCCGTGATCATGGCGATCTGTTCCGCCGTATAATCCATCCACCATGCCTCTGGGTGGTGCTCATCCTTGGCGCGGCGGATGTTGAACGGGATCAGGTCATAATTCTTACGATCCGGCCCGATCGCAGATTTTCCGTTGGCGTGCAATGTCATTTCGCCAGGGTTTACAATTTCGATTCCGACGCTAAACGCGTTGCAACCAGAACGGCCTCGCCAGGAGGACTTGCCCGCGTGCCACGCCACGACGTCAAAGGGGACAAGCTGTGTGATGGAGCCATCCCGCCCAACGACAAGATGGGCGGAAACCTTGGCGGCCGGGTCCGTGAGCCAGCTTATGGGGCCGTCAGAATTGAGGCCGCTGGCCGTGTCGTGGAGCACGATAAGCGTGGGCGTGAGCGCGCCGCCGTGGTTCGGGCTCCGTTTGAAGGCGATGGGCTGGCCGCCATCGCCGGTAAGCATGTGGTTTACAATTTTCATAAGCGCCCCCGTGGGTTGTGTGTCGGATACGTCATGGTAGCGGGGGGCGCCAAAGACTGCCAGAGAGGATGCTATTGACAAAATTTCTGTCACGGTACAGTGTGGCGCAGTAGTGTAGAGTGTTTTTAATGAGTGGAACCCAAAAAATGAACATACCAGACGTCACAGATGTGGAAGCTCGCGGAAGCGCCGCCGTCGCCGTGGGGGATATGCTCCTGACAACAAAGCAGGTCCTATCAGTAGTAAACATGTCGCGCACATGGTTGGAGGCAGCGCTTCGTGATGGATCGTTCCCTAAGCCGTTGCCCGTGTCGGCCGGTAAGGGTGAGTTTAAAAAGGGCGGCGTTCGCCTGTGGAGCGCCAAGACGGTGGCAAAGTGGATTGAAGACCTTCAGGCAAAGAACAGCGGTGTATAATGACCGATGCTTCAGCTAAATCTTCTTTTACACATGTCAGAATAAAAGAAGACGACCAAGGAAGACTGATACCTGCCAATACAACATGCTGCCCATATAGCGGAAATGTACCATGTAAGGCTAAGAGTACGCTATGCAGCCGATACAGAGGAACAAGAAAAAGCTCTATTGGGCTCACATGCGTTCTATGTAATACAGTCGGGTACGTGGATCATGTGTACATAGAGCTATAGGACTGATGTATAAAGGCAACTGTAAACAAAGTTTACAGTGTGGCCAAGACGACTCAGTCAACAAAATTCGTATCGAGGCGCAGGAATAAAATATTGTCGCACATCAAAGTTTTGCCTAGACGGCGGCCGGAGGATAGGCGCAAAAAGGAGTCCTTGGCCCTGAAAAGAAAGAACCCGCCCCACAGACATGGGACGGGTTCAAAGACTTAATCAACGTTTTCCAAGGACGAGGTAAACATGTCCGAATCAAGTTGTAAAGTAAAAAATTCACCCCAAGATGCATTAAGTTTTTTGCGCCTCCTGGGCGACGATTGGGGGCAGCGCCTCCACTCTTTCGACCAAGGGCGCAAAGACCTCAAGAATGAAACTATTTTCGTAGGCGGCGCTGACGCTTTGGCGGATAGCGACGTTGTCGACGAAATAACAGCGTGGCTGAATGCTCGCCATGCCGCTGGGCAAAACATTTACTACGCCCTCAACCCGATACTGCCAAGCCTGCCCAGGGAGCGCAAAGCGACAAAGGCGGACGTCGCCAAAGTCAGCTGGTTCCACGCGGATATTGACCCAAAAGACGAAAATCTTGCGGGGCCCGTGGAGGGCCAGAGCGAGCGCATCCAGAAAGAAACAGCGCGGCTTAACGAGCTCGTGACGAGCGAAGAACGCCTGAAAGCTCTTGGAATTGCGCCAGGACTCCCCACGATAGACGTATCGAGCGGCGGCCGTGGCGGAAGGCAACTCCTGTGGAAGCTTGCCGCTCCTATGGAGACGGCGGGGCAAGAGGCGATCATAGCCCTTGTGGAGAGCCACACGCGCGCCATAGAAACCGCGCTCACAGGAAGCGCCAAATGCTTCAACATCGATCGCGTGTTGCGCTTGCCGGGAACGGTGAACTTTCCCAATGCAAAAAAGAAAAAGCAGGGAGCGCAGATCGCCCTGGCGTCGCTCGTGTCCCATCACCCAGAGATCGCCCCGCCCCCCATGTACTTCCCACGCCTCCGCGCCGACGAAACCCTGGCGGATACGGCGCAGGGCGCGGAGGGCATAGCCCAAGGTGCGGCCAAGCCAGCCAAAAAGGAATGGTGCAAGGCGGAGCCGATTGATGGAGTCCCGACAGACCCGCTGGAGCTGGCGGGCTACCTGGAAAAGTGGGGCGTAGCGCTGCGCACGGTTGAGCGAATCTGCTTCGGGGGCAATGAAGACGAGCCCAAGATGTATGATTCGCGTTCCGAGAATATGTTCGGAGTTTGCCGGGAGCTGGCGCGCAAGGGAGTCCCTGACGATGTGATCATAACGCTGATCACAAACGAGGCTTACGCCATTTCCGGCCATGTGCTTGACCCTGAAAAGAATAAACAGCACAAGGGGCCTGTCCACTACGCTCAGAGGCAGGTTACGCGGGCAAAGGCGGCCAACGCCAAAAGCGCGGCGGAGGAAGCCAAGGCGGCCGACGCGGAAAAGCCAGCGCAGGCGCAGAAGGCGGCCGACGCGGGAGAGTGCGGCAAGCCGCCAGCCGGCGACGACGGCGACGGAAGCCGCCCGCTCAAGCCGATATTCAACAAGGGCGCCTATTCCGAAATGGCGCGGGCCTATCGCGATCGCGTCCGCCCCACAATCCTTGTTGGCCCGTCCGGTGAATTCCTGGCGTGGGAAGGCGCGTGCTATCGCCCGATAGACGCGGCTATGGTTGACCACGAGATTCACATATTTCTCGAAGGCAGCCGCCTGCGCATTCCCAGGGGGCGCGGGACGACGGTAATCGATACGGTCGACGTGTTGGACACGAAAACCGTCAACGAAACGCGCAACGCCCTGACTCGCATCCAAACGATATCCGCCGACAAGCTTGATTTGCCGTGCTGGCTCAAGCGCGAAAAAGGCGACCTTCCGGCGAACGAGATTATTTCGTTTCCGAACGGCCTGCTCCATGTCCCATCCGGAACGATGCTCCCCCCAACGCCGCGCTTTTTCACGCGCAACGCATTGGAGTTCTCATACGATCCGGAAGCGCCCAAGCCTACGCGGTTCCTGCAGTTTTTGCGGGAGACATGGGGCGAAGATTTAAGCTGCGTTCAGCTTGCCCAGGAGTGGGCGGGCTATACGCTCATCCCTGACAACTCGCACCATAAGATTCTGGTCCTGACTGGCGTCCAGCGCGGCGGTAAGGGGACGTATGCGCATATCCTGGAAAGCCTCGTGGGAAAGACAAACACGAGCTGGCCGGAGGCCAATGACCTGGGGGAAAAGTTCGGCGGGGAGGCCCTGATAGGGAAGTCCCTGGCGATCGTCCCTGAATTCGATCTGGACAGGACGACGCCGGTCAAGCGGATTATCTCCCGCCTGAAGAGCTATGCGGGCGGCGATAGCTTCTCCGTCCAGCGCAAAAATAAGCAGAACTGGGAGGGGCGGCCGTCGACGCGCGTCGTCATCCTGTCCAACAACGTCCTGTCGTTGCCGGAGGCGTCCGGCGCCATGGCGGGCCGGTTCATGCCCCTCCCGATCGAAAACAGCGTTTTCGGCAAAGAGGACACGAAACTAGGGGAAAAGCTCAAGGCTGAATTGCCGGGGATTCTGCTCTGGGCCATTGAGGGATGGAAGCAGCTTAAAGAGCGTGGGTCCTTTATTCTTGGCGACGCCAGCAAATACGAGCTCGATAAGATATCCCGTTCGTCGTCTCCGTTGTTGGGCTTCATGGAGGATACGTTCACCTTCGACCCACGCGACAAAACAGCGTTTACGCCCAGGAGCGCCCTGTATCCCGTGTATCAGCGCTGGGCGAAGGCCAACGGCTACGGCGTGATGGGCATGCAGGCTTTCTGCAACGCCCTTGAAGCCGCTACAGGCCGCCAGCTGAAGCTTTCCCGCCCAGCTGGCAAGGAGCGCGGGTTTGTCGGCGTGACGATCACAGATGATTGCCAACCAAAAGACGACTTGAGCGGATATGAAGACAACTTCTCAAAAATGAGCCCGTCCATGAAGTTTGAGATGGATTTGGACAACCACAACAACCGCGTGCGGCCTGCGATCAACGGCGCCGCGTACGATCCGCCCTCCTAAGCCGCCGCAGTCCGGCGCAAAATCAGTCCACGGGCCGTTTTAACGGAATGAGCCCTGCTGTCTAAAAACCTCTCGCCTCGCCAGCGGAGGGCTTTCGCGTGTCTGGAATCCATCGACCAAGCCAAAAACGAACGCTCTGGGCCCCCAGCTCCGGGGCGTTTTGGCGTGTTTTCGGCGTGAAGCAGGCGCAAAACCAGCGTGCTGGCGCGAAATTGGCGTGTTCTTGCGTAATTTCCGCGTAAGACGTATTTTTATTCTGTTTCGTTCTTTTTTCAAACCACGCCAAACCAAACTAGGCCCCTCAAAACCACGATTTCAGGCCAAACCAGACCCTGCAAACCAAGCTTTTGGGGCTCGCCCAGGGGGCGGACGGTCATTTTTGGCCTCGCTACAGGTTTTTTGTTGAGAGGCTCAGCAGCGGTGAAAAGGGCGGAAATCGAGAAAAAGCTTGGATTTGAGCTCCGCCGTTTGGATTTGAAGGGCCTATTTTGGAGCGAAACCAGCCTAACTTATTGTTTTATATACCTCCTCCACAAATCCACACATATGAATAGGTACTAGGGGGAGTGTATAGACATTAGTCTAATGATTAGACGTTAGTCTATATGCGCCGTATATAGGACGGATTTTGCGCCTTGGATTTGTGGAGCTGCAATTTAGACCTATTCCAGGGTTGGCCGGTGTTCTCCCCTGGGCAAGGGGAACACGCCGATTACCCGCCGCCCCGCGCCTTGACGCCGCCCCTACTCCCCCCACGTTTCGTAGGCGGCCACAAAGGCCGTACAGCCCCCTTTACGCGGGGGCGCGCCAACCCACAGCCGATCCTATGAATGGAGCCCCTATGAGCCCGATACCCAGCCCCAGAGAGTATGTGTGCGGCGACAGCCTGTCGCTCGTAGCGTCCTACGTTTATCCCCGTGGCTGGAGGCGTACGAGCGAATCGACGTGGGAGCGCCCTGGGCGAGACGGCGCGCCACCTGTCCACGTCGTCTATGTTTCAGACCCCCGCCGCCTGATGGGCGCGCTGGGCGGCGTGCTCCACATGGCGCCGTTCGTCGGCTCCAGGCCGCGCGCACGCCAAGACTTCCTGGATATGGCCGGATGTCGCCGCATGCGCGTCTCCCACCTGTTCGATATGGAGCGCGCCATTCATGAAGCGCAAAGGCGCTCTTCCCCATGATGGGGTAAAACAGTGGTGCGCGCCAAAAACCCACTTTACAGCGGCCGAAGGCGCTGGCATGATCCGCCCTGTAGCCGACGCGGCGCCCACAATGCCAAATCAGCGACATACGCCCCAAACGCAACCCGGAGGGGCTGGCTCCCCCCAAAGCCGCCAGCCCTTCCAACCCAAAACAGTAGTGTATGAAGTCGGAACGCCGTTCCGTTGGCTCAGACACCCACCGTGCTTTTTCTGATAGGTAGGCGCGCCGACTTCACCGACTACTGCAACGCATAGCGCCATATGCGCAAGCACATTTCTGTTTCCGATGGTTTTGTCTGTGGAGTCGGCGGCGCGGCCTGGAATTTGGAACTCAAACTGATTTCGCCCAGCGCCGCCGACTTTCCGCTTTGAGCAAAAATGCCTGACTACAGACGTTTTTGCTGAAGGAGGCCCCGCTTAGCGTGGGGAGTCATGCTTGCCTCTTTCTGGCCACGCTCCGGATAAGTCGCCAGAAAAACAGGCGTGATTTTGTAGCATAGGGGTAGTGCGGCGGATTTGTAATCCGTGTCTGCGCCGGTTCGAGTCCGGTCAACCACCTTCATCCGTTCTGGAGCGTCGAGGCCCGAAAATCTTGTGTTTCAAACAATTTTTCAACCGCCTCGGCGCCTCAGAAACCCGGTTTATGGAATGCCGCCCGGAGACGAATGAGCACGGCTCCAGTAGTCTCGCCAGGGTTAACCGCTCCCCTCCGTCTCATGGGGAAACGGATGAAGCATAGACGGTGACAGCGCGGAAAGACGGCCCGGATTTAAAAGTTTCCTCCCCGGCGCAAGGTGCGCCACTCGATGCGCGATCACGCATTTGAAGGGCCGGTTAAACTCCGTGGGGGAGGGCCAAGTTCCGGTAGCCTCCTGGATTTGAAACCCTCGGGGCACGCTAAAACCGGCGCCGCCCTGTTAGCGTGGGGCGGCGATAAATTAAAGCGTCGGCGAATGCCCAGGAAACTACATTTGGTATGACGTTTCCGAATCACTTGTCGCCGACGCCTTCGAATGCCTGCCCCAGGAAGTAAGCACGGGGTTTCAAAGCTGTCTGCCGGGTCTCAGCCGCCTTGAAACCACCACGCGACAGGGGAGCCCGCGCAGAGGCTTCTGTAAATATCTGCGCATTTTGGCTGGTGGCGTAGCGGTTCCGCATTTCCCGTTCGGCCACAACGAATCGGAAAGACGCAGGTTCGAATCCTGCCCAGCCAACTAACCGCCATCGTTGCGGCCCGTCGTTCCTCATGCCCTAGCAAATCGCCTGAACCGATTTGCGCCATGGGCTAAACGCTCAAAGCAAAGGCTGACAGCGGAGGAGTTCAGGCGACGGGCCACAAGGACGGCGGCCATAACAGGCGGCGAGACGCGGGAATCTGCACTACTTACGGCCGGAAGGTTTTGCAGACGATCAAATCCGCCGCGCGCGGCGCAAGGGCCTGGGCCTGATGAGGGTCTTTCGTTTCGAGACGGAGCGCGCCGAGTCCTACCGTTCCCCGCCTTCTCGGGGTCACAGAATCAGCCATGAATGACTTTCTCCATGTGGGGGAATCGCTCCGGCTGGCCCTCCCTGGGCAAGGATCAAAAGGCCCAATCTTCCTTCTATGCACGACTTAGGCGCGCTCCGTATGGGGCGCGCCCTTTTATTGCGTGGTCCTCGCCCATATCCGGAGCGCACCGTTGTTTTCCGTTATCCACGCGTGGCGATCCTGGCAAACTTCGGGTTATCGCAGATTACAGCACACAAACGCAGGCAACCCTAGAGCAGAGGTAAACCATGGATAATGTTGACCTAATCAATCAAACATTTCGATCAAACGGTTACAGCTATCACGCGGAACACGCGCGCAACGGCATGATGAATGTTTACGACGGCCCTGCGTTCGTCGTGCGCCTCCCAGTAAGCACATCAGCCGCTCAGGTGCTCCAGACGCTAAACTGCGGCGGCTCAACGACTGTTGTCGTGGATCGCGGCCCATCGTTTGGGCAATGCGTCGCGGAAGGCGTTGGCAACGGCTTGGGCTTTGGCCTTGGCGTCGCGGCGATCAACAGCATGTTTGGCCACGGCCACGATACGGTCATTCACGAAACTGTCGTCTATGACGACAGCGACGGCGATTTCTTCGACGACTGACGACGGGAAAAACAAGCGAAACCAGCCAGGGGAGAGCCACATGTTTGGATTTTCAAAGAGAAAGAAGCGGTTCACCCCTGACCGGGATTCCGTTGTGTCTGTCTTTCAGGCCATTTTAAACAGGCTATGTGAAGGCCCCGGAGACGCGGATACATTTGATGTCATCATGATCGATGAAGGAGACGGAACGACTGCCTCTATCTCGGTTACGCCATCCACCAGACACGCTGTAGTTTCGATTAATCCAATTATCACGTCTCGCCCAAATGAGGACCTGTGGACGGCGCTCGCCCATGAGCTTGGTCATAGCTATGCGGACGGAAAGGGCCACGGCCCGGAGTGGTTCGCATGGATGCTAGATCGCGGAATCACGGTGAACACCGTGACGATTGAGGGCCGAGAAGTCCAGGGCGAGCCCCACCGCATCATTCGCGGAGGGAGGTTAGATCGTCTCCGCAACAAGTGGCATGAGGAGCACGGTGTAGAGCCGGACTCCATGTCAGAAAAGTTTGAGCCCCGAATGATTGATTTTCGGGACGTCTCCCCCACGCGCTATTCCCCCCCGGTCCCGTTTACGGAGAACCCGGCCGCGATGGCGTACATCGCCCGCAACCCCCCGTCTGGGCCGACTACCCCGGACGTTTATTCTCGTGGTTATGCGGCGGCCTCTCGGAAAGCGCAACAGAAAGGAATGGAGAATATGACAGGCCGCGCGTCGGGGTGGTCCACGCCACCGTCAGGAACGACACATCTTGACCAGTCCGGAAATATCAGCGCCCCGGTAACCGACCTGACGGGGTGGACTGTGGCGCTCGATGTCTCTGCTTCCATGGATTATGCCGTTACAGGGAGCAACAGTTCCCGCTTGGGCGTAGCCAAACAACAGCTGCGGAGCTATTGGCCGGAGGGCGGAGGCGCGCGTCTCCTGACATTTTCTCAAGTTATTTCAGAATACGATTCCCCAAAAAAGATTCCCATTCTTGCAGAGAGTGGGACGCTTTACGGAATACTTTTTCACGCTATTGCCGATAGCGGAAACAGCGAACAAGTATTGATCATATCTGATGGAGATTTGGTTGATGATGATAAGTACTCCTCCCAGGAAACTAGGGAAACGGAAGAGTCCGTTCTTGCAGCGCGCCAACGTGCCATTGACTCCGGCGTACGCGTTATCTCCGCAATATTCATCGGGGAGATAAATGACCCCGGCTTCTCGTTCATGCGCAAGCTCTGTTATGGCGGGGGCGTGTGCACAGCAGCCCTTGACCCTGGCGCCATGGAGCAGGCGCTTAACGCTTCAATGAAGGGAGCCCGAGCAGTGGCGAATAACCCTCTAGGCGCCCCCTCCGTAACGGCGGCGGCGCGCCATATCGCTGACCTGACCCCATCCATCCAACAACAGGCTACGCATCTAAAACACCGTGTGGAGATTGACTCCCGTGTCGTCGAGCTTGGCCAAACAGTCGCCGACGTTGTCGCCAACGTCCACGAGCTTCAGGGCCGGACGATCATCAGTGAATCATTCACTGGTCTTCATGCCCAGGCGGCGGGGATGGCCGTGGACGCCATCCAAAACCAGCGCGCCCAAGAGGCCGTTGACGCGACGGCGCAAGAGCAGTCGTTAGCCGCTCTGCGCGGGAGCCTGCAAGAGGGCGGCCAAAGGGCGCTTGGGCAGGTCAAGGCCGGATATGAGGGCATGATTCTCAACCACGCTGCGAAAGTGGCGGCGCTTCCTGTTCATGGTTCTGCTGGAGGCGTTTATGTGAAGGATACAAGACTTGACGAGTCCGTGTACGCCAAGGCGAGGGCGCTCCTCAGTGCGCAGAGACAAGGGCAAGCGCAAGAGTCCCGTGTGCTCCCTGCTCCAGCCAGGGAAGCTCACCCGCTCCCTCCTCCGGTCAGGGAAACCCGTATGTTGCCTCCCCCAAATCAACATGTCGCAACTTCGCCGATCCTTGACGGGGGGCGTCCCCTATTCAGCGTCGCCGCCAGGAGGGTTCGCAATGATAGTAACTGAGGCGATGGTTGTCCGCCGCCAGCACGATAGGGAGCACCGCAGGCGGGGCTGGCTGATGGTTCCTTCAGACTACATCGATCAGGTTAAAAAGATCGTGGCTGATTCATTTGACGCTATGGAAGACGCCATTGAACAATACGAATTAATATCTGATAAAAAAATAGACCGCCACCCTGCTCTTCTGAAGCTGACGGAAAGCCTTGAAGAGAAGATAATAAAACAAGTCGTGTCGAAGCTATACGCCTGGGGCTGTAAACAATGGAATTCCTCCCCAGACGAAGAAAACGTTATCACTAATGAAGCTGCGTATACTTATATATCGCAACTTGTCGCGGGCCTGTTCGCCAATGATACAGCGAAAATATATGATTTCTCTCTTGTAGATAGGAGTGACCCCGTCAAGGTGTTAGCTCTTCTTGAACTTCAAAATCTTGAGGAGAGAATAAGAGACGATTTAATATCGGTTATTGATGGGTGGCGATAGTGGCGACGGATTTTATTACAGGCGTTGTGCTCCCAACAATGGGGGCGGCATGCGTAGCAGGGACAGCAATGTTTTATGTCGCCTCTGGGCTCAACCACGGCGGCGCGCAAGAAAGAGGGAAAAGAGATTTGGGACGTTCACTAGTCGACGCCACCCCGCCACCCAGGAAAATTGGGCGACGCCGAGAGCTCATTCTTACGCAGACCGAACGCTATGCGCGCATAGAGGCAAAGAAAGACGCCACGAAGCACGGCCCGCGCCTTGACGCGCACGACGTGTTTTACCAGTGGTTTGCGACGCATATCTTGTTGATAGCCAACCCTACGAACGCGGATGTCATCCCATATGATGACTGGATACAGAGTTACGTGGGCTACTGCAACGCGCACAAACACCCATTGCTTGATAGTGACGAACAGATCGTGGAAACGATTAAATCCTATGCGCAGGCGAGTCGCTGTTCTATTGGAAATCTGGGAGAGTTTAATGGCGGCAGACTTAAGGGGTGATAGGACGCGCACCGCGCCTGACGCCGCTCAAACGTGCACATTCATCGAAGCGCTTGACCCAGACAGAACCATTTGGCAGTTGGGGGCGTACTTCGGGCGCACATGGGGCTGGGCGGGGTTCTACGGCCCGTCACGACGGGCGCAAGCACAAGAATGGATAGCGGGGCGCTATCGGGCGGGGGCAGGAGTGTGGCTCCTCTTGGGGGATGTCAGCGCGCCACATGCTCATGGTCTAGCCCCGTCATCTATCGTGGGAGTCCGTTTCATCGCCGCAACGGCCGGGAGCTCCGTCGACCTGTTGTCCCCCTGGGCAGGAGATCCCCTTACAGTCTATCAGGATCAAACGGGGCAGTTCGTTGGAATTTGGAAGCTCCCCCGCGCCATCGCCCAGGAAGACGAGGCCGAAGAGTGCGGCAAAGCCGCCGCCCGTTGCTGTGTCGGGAGATTGTCCGCGTCCCCGCTTCTCCGCGTAGCCCCCCTCCCCGGCGATTTCCGCGCGGCGGGCGGCGGCCGGGGGTCTATCGTTCGCATGCCGCTTCATGGCCGGACGGCGACTCCGCTTGTTCCTGCGCTGCCGGTTCTCGCCCAGGAAGGCTATGCAGCGACCGCTCTTGCGTTGCCATCCGCAGAGCGAACTGTGATTGAGGATCAGGACCGCTGGTTGGCGCACTCGATAAGCGAGGCCCTGGAGTCGCAAAAGATCACAGGCGGCCGCATCGTTGGAATGACGCGCGGCCCGCTCGTCACCGTGTGCGACTATGAGCCCGCGCGTTCAGAGAAGAGCGCCCGCGTCGTCAAGTCATCAAACGATGTCGCGCGGCTCATCAAGGCCGCCTCCGTCATCGCCCGCGAAGACACGGCGCGGGGCGTCGTCTGTTTTGACGTATCCAATGAACGGAGAGACATCGTCCATCTGCGCGGCGTCCAGGCGTCGGCCGAATGGGGGAGCGCCAAGCGCTCTATGGCGCTCCCATATATCCTGGGCGTAACGAGCGCGGGAGAGCCGCTTATCATAGACTTCGCCAAGGCGCCCCATGTGCTCAAGGCGGGGTCGACAGGGAGCGGGAAGTCAACGGGCATGAACTCCGGAATCGTGTCGCTTCTGGAGGCGCGCGGACCCGATAAGCTGCGCGTGATCCTTATTGATCCAAAACGCGTCGAGCTATCGATTTACGGCCGCCACAAACAGGCGCCCTCAGATATCCCCCACCTGCTCGCCCCTATCGCCAACGACGCGACCAAGGCGGCGGCGGCGCTTGAATGGGCCCTGGGAGAGATGCTCCGGCGCTATGAGCTATTAGAAGAGGAGGGCGTCTCCAACGTCGCAGAATATAACGAACAGTTGGCGGAGTTCCGCGCGGCCGGGGATTCCGGCGTCCCTGACGATATGCCCCGCATCCTGATCGTGATCGACGAATATGCGATGCTCCTCCAGCAGGCGGAGCGCCGCGTAAAGGACGTTGTTCGCCGCCTGTCGGCTGAAGCGCGCGCGGCGGGAATACACATCCTGCTGGCGACGCAGCACCCGAGCGCAAAAATGATGTCCGGCGATCTGCGGACTAATTTTCCTGTGGCCGTAACCTACCGCATGGCCAAAAACGAAGGCTCTATCGTGGCCACGGGGTCGACGATCGCCCGTCGTCTTCTGGGCGATGGAGATGGGCTCCTTGACCGTGGCGACGGCTTCGAGCGCATCCACGCGCCCTATATTTCGAAGGCCGAAATAAGGGAGCGCCTCGCGCCCGTCCGCGCCCTGGGCGAGCCTGTTTTCGCCTTCGACTACACGGGCGCTCGTCCAGTGAGGCCGTCTGACGCCGGGTCTGGATACGACGATTCAGGGCCTGTTTTCGACGCCGGGAGCGGGGATTTCACGCCGGAAGAGGAGAACGAACACGGGGTGAAAGAAAGCCCAAGAGGGGCGGCAATGTCAGAACTTTGTAAGATCATGCCCAGGGGGCAGCAGATGCGAAGGGCCGATGTCTGGCGCGAAATGAAGGCGTGCGGCCACTCAAAAGGAACCATGGACAGGGCGTCCGATGACATGGGAATCGACAAGGTCGACGGCAAGGGAAATGACCAACTGTGGACGCGCCCATAACGTCCCACGTCCCACGGGCCAGCGCCAAACTAAGCGCAGATTTTGCCGAAAAAGGCGCTGGCCCGTGAGACATTTTTTGAGCCATCCAAATAAAATCAATGGCATAGCAAAATCCCGCACCGATGTTTAGGGGGGACAAAACGGCCGAAAACATGGACTGTTTAAACTCCGGCGCCATGCGTCTGGAGCCCTTAAACACGACATGAAGGAGCCGAAAATGCCGTCTGCAAACCGCCATAGCGGGACGCCGCCCTTGTTCATATATGGCCTTTTCGCCGTCGCCTTTGTCGCGCTTGGGCTCACAATGTTTATGTCGTTGGCATGGGCGAAAAGCTCGCCAGACGGGATGGAGCGTTACGCCGCATACGCCGTTGTCGCTATCACAGGCCCAGGGTCTTTGATGTGTTTCACGGCCGCAGTATGGGCCCATAGACAGGGCGGGATGGGCGTCACAGCCCTCTCTGCGGCGTTCTGGATCGCCCTTAGCGCGGGCGAAATAAACACCGCTGGGAAGTGGCTGGAGGCCCGCGCGCGTGGCTCTTCAGCTCCTTTCGAACAGGCAAAACACGCCGCGCAGGAGGCCCAAAAGGACCTCGCGACGGAGCGCGCGGCGCTTGATTCCATCCGAAAAAAACTTCTGGACGAACGCAGGGAGGCCAAAATAGACGAGCTCCGAAAGGACAAAGCGACGGCGGAAAAGCGCGTCTTCGAGCTGTCCACAAGGTCCGTTGAGCCTGTCGCTGGGCACGTGGAGAACTGGTTCTCCGGCAATGGGGCGTATGCTGCGGCACTCCTAATGGTTGTAGGTCACGGGTTCTTTGCGATCGCCCTTTTCTGCCGGGATTCCCATCGTGGAGCCCCTGTTCAGTTCGACCCGCGCGCCCTCCGCCCAGAGGAGCTGGAGGCTGTTCGCAGGTTGCTGGAGCTGGGCGAAACCACGCTGACCATTTCGCCCACTCCGCCCAAACCCGCCCAGCTGGTTGCGCCTGGGCGAACTGGTTATAACCACGCAACCAGTGGGCGCCCAACCACGCCCAACCACGCCCAACCAGCCATAACCAGCGGCGCCCACGCCCAACCACATAACCAGCTGGTTGACGCGCAAGCCCTTGGTTATGAAGAAAAACCACTTGGGCGCCCAGACGCCCAACCAGCTGGTTATGTGGTTGGCCCAACCAGTTTGGGCGCGCAACCAGACGCCCAGCCAACCAGTTTGGGCGAAGTGGGCGGAAGTTTGGGCGCCCAAATCCGCCCAGTGGGCGCCCAGCCCCAACCAGCCGCCCAACCAGTTCCGCCCAAACATGGAACGGCTCTAAGATTGGTTGAAACCCGCCCAGCTCTAACGGCGTTTCAGATCACTGTTCGGGACATGCTAGACGCCGGGATGACAGAGCGGCCGATAGCCACAGCGACAGGCCGGAAGCGCCACGAGGTTAGGTCGGCTAAGGCCGCCATCGCAGCGCATGCAACTAAAAGTAGCAAAGAGGGAACCTAAAAAATGAGCCGTAAATCGCTGACGCCTGAAAATGACAGGTGCGGAGAGCACCCCATATTTGGGGAGACTTCTCCGGCCGCCGACGCTTTCGCAATGTCAATCCTTACCCCAACGCTAACGGCGTTCGTGACGCTGCTCGTCTTCAGCCTTTTTCTGATGGCCTATGATCTGGCCTATGGGAAAAACGGATATCTGGAGGAGCTGGATTTGATCATCCCCGCTGTGGCGGCGTTCGCTACATCAACGGTTGTATTCGTGAGGATTCGTCATGTCGCCTTCATCCCCGCTTACGCCACCGTCGCGGTTGTCGCCGCCGTGCTCCTGTGGACGCACCCCATGAACCCATATTCCACAAGAGAGGATAATTGCTCTTTCTATGGCGTATGCGAGGGATGGGGCCCAAAACCATAAACCAGCGCACCGCTATTTTCCCTTATCAACCCCAGCGCGCTCCGGCACGCTGGGGTTTCATTTTTGGACAGCTGGGCGCACAGACATGGACGCAGTGAGAGACGCCGCTTTTGTATTGCTGGTTCTGCCTCTCGGGGGGTTCCTCATTTCCGGCGCCGTAGTGCTCGCGTTTATGGTGGTCTCCTCCCCAGTGCTAGGGCTTATGAGGCTGCGGAGAATGCTGGTTCAGGAAGACGCGGAGGAGCCCCGCGAAGGTGTGAAACAACACAGGAGAAGGCCAAATGGAAAGAAACCAGGCGCCGCGAAAGCGCCAATTCGTAATTCCGCGAATTCATGATCCGCGTACGTATGATTATGAAATGTCACCGGACGGAGCTATGACGCCCAGGGAGCAGGAGCGGCGAAAGGCCACCGCCGCCAAGGAGCACGACGAACAGGTCATAGAAGAACTTGGCCGCCGCCTCCGCGCCATAGGGGCGGGCCTATGACGGAAACCCCAGACAGCCCCTGCAGGGAGCTCCGGATGCGCGTCGCCCGCGCCCTTGAGCTGGCGAGCCTGTGCAGCAGCATTGACAGGTTTGAGCATAGCAAATGGATCATTGATCAAATGGTGCGGGCGCTCTGTGGTTGCCCGTCCGTCAAGACGTCCATGCTTGGCGCGGACGGAGAGGAATACGAGCTGGAGGCCCTGGGCGATAATGACCAGTACAGGGCGTTCATTGAAGAATACGAGGGCGCGGAAGGTGAATACGAATGGGAGCTGGGGACGCCGCCATGAGTGAACTCAGCACAAACAACCGTTTCAGCGCCGCCGTCGTCTTCACAGAGTACGATCTGCGCAACGCGGCGGAGAGCGCATACGAGGGCTATCGTGAATTTGCCCAGAGGCGCTTTGGCGCGGCGCTCAAACCCTGGGCGGAAGTCGACGGCATGGATCGACTCGGATGGGTTATCGCCGCCCGTCTGGCGCTCCGAAAGTACGGCGGGGAAATGGAATACGATATCCCGTCGCAGGAAATGAAGCTCACGGACTAACCACGCCAATATGGACAGTCACAATGCCAAGATGGAAACAGCACTCTTCTCGGTTCGATAAGAACCCAAAACACTATACATCTCTAATAGAGATACGCAGGGGAAACTGTGTGTATGTGTTTGATATCATAGTGCAGAGGAATGAGGCGCGGTGGTCATTAACGTTTGACCCATTTTTTGAAGTAGAGTTTCCGCATGACCTTGGAGAGATGACAGGGGGAGACGCCAAGACAGCCGCCAAGATTCTAGCGACGGAGGCCGTACAGGCGCTCATGGCGGAACTAGACGAACTTGTTCAGACAGAGGGGGAAATCCCCAAGTCTAGTAGATACGCCGCCGCCGAATGGATGGGCATTAGCGACGATAATTTTAGGGCCAACATGGACTCCTTTGGGCGCGCTGTATTTGTTGAAAGCTTGGGAAACGGCGTGTGGTGGGTGAGGAACCCGTTTGATGAGTATGGCGGCGGCGTGCAGATAGAAGCTGGCGCGGCAAAAGAGGCCCGCGAGATAACAGCAGCGCTGTCTCAGGTGTTTGTTCGGGAACTATTGGCGGGGGTCCAGTCCATAGAAGACTGACAGGCGTGCGAGGTAAACAAAGGCCGCCAGGGGAAACCTTGGCGGCCTTTTCCGTGCGTCGCAGCCTTAAGAAATGGAGCCAATCGGAGAAGCGTCCGACGGCGCGGGAGCCATGCGGGCGGGCTCTGCGGTCAACACGACGTCCGGAGCGGTTCCGGCCGCCAGCGGGGCGCCAGAACCGCCCAGGGAGACGTTATCCGCCTGTAGCTGGCTAATCTGCGTCAGGAGCGTTCCAATCGTCGACAGCGTGTTGTTGTCGCTGGCGCTGATGGCGTTGGAGTGGCCAAGCGCCGTAGCGATTGCCCCCACGCCGCCCAACACGAGCATGGCCGTATGTGTGATGTCGCCGAACCCGGCCGCGCCCAGAGTGGCGATCGCGGTAGACGCCAGCATGCCGATAAGGGACATGTTGACGTTAGGGACGGTGACCCCGGCGCCGGAAGCGCGCTTTACGGCGTTGTCTGCATGGGCGGGAGCGACGCCGCCAAGCCCCGCGCTGTTGATGATTGCCGGGAGAAGACTCCCAAGCAGAGAAATTGCGATGTTTGGAAACATGATAGGCCCCTTGTGTGTGAGCTCCGGGCCCCCGCCCGAAGATGTATGCACTTTACCGGGGGACTATGAACGGCGCCAGAAGGATTTATTCCCTCTGGCGCTTAAGTTGGTCACCATAAGCGGCGCTCGCTTGTTTCCGCTCAAGGTAAAGGCGCTCTTCCCGTAAACGCCAACGGTTTAAGAAGTGGTCGCGCCAGTTGACCGCGCCGAAAATCAAAACGTGCGCGGCGAAGAGCGCGCGGCGAAGCATCCTCATGGTGTGGCTGTACCCCCGGCGCTTAACTTAACGAACACAATGGCAGACGCTGCGGCCTCCCACATATTCACATACGGGGTGCGAGCCGAGAGGGCAGGCAGAGGCCGCCGCAGACGCGAACGCTGCGAAAAGAGTGATCGCAATAATGGTATTCCTAATCATGCTGTTGTCTCCTTGTTATCGGCGTGATCCACACGCCCTCGTCTGTTTCGCCCAGGAAGATGCGCGCGGCGTCCCCCTTGGGCAAAACGCCCTCCGCCCCCGCCGCCACCCTGGCGCCAGGGGAAAGACCGCGCGCAACCTTCGTCGACGGTGCGCAAAACATGTCCGGCGTCACGCGCGGCGCTCCGAATGCTATGCACTCGCCAATGGTCCGGCCTTTGTTGGGGCCGTCCTGGATAATGGCGTTAACAAAACCCATGGTCACCTCCCCAAAATCTTGTTGACCTTGTCAACACCGTGCTTGTCGAGAAACGACTCGAACTCGCGCTCGCCCATGTTCGCCAGGGTCTCCGCCGTAATGACGGCCTCTGACGATCCGCCTCCGCCGCCCGACAGCGTCGCCGCCGCGCGTTGCGCCTTCTCCGCCGCCGTAACCGCGCTCATGGCCGCGCCGTTCTTAGCCGCCGCTGGGGCTGGTTTGGCCGCTGGCTCCGGGTCTGCGACAGGCGGCGCTTCCACGCCGCGAAATCCCTTTGCTTTGGCCAGATTGTAAATCATGTCCGCTGGGCGGCGCCCCGTCCTCACGGCGTGAATCACAATGGCGCGCTCCTCTTCAATGAGCTGCTTTTGAATGGCCGCCTTGTCCATCATCCCCATGATTTCCAGCTCCGTGCGGCGCGCCTGCGAAAGATGCTGATAGGCGGGTCCGAAGTCAGGAACGGACTGGGCATAATGCAATGCGTCGTCCTGATACGCGCGCTGCAGCTGCTGCTCCGCCAGCTGCGTTTGAGACAGCTGCGCGGTTTCTGTGGCTCTCTTAACGCCCTGATCGCGTTCCGCACGCTCCTTGACCAGCTGCTTTTGCATCTGCTTGAACGCGCCGAAAATGTCAACTTCGGGGTCGATAGGCTCATCTGAGTCCGTGGGGTCCGCGTCTTCAGCTTGCCCAGGCGGCGGGGTAGTCCCCTGGGCAAGCGCTTCATTCATGATCGCAAGGCGTTCCTTAAGCTGGGCGAGCTCGATTGACTCCCTGGCGCGATCCTGGCGGAGCGTCTCCACCTGCGCCGCTAGCTCCTTGCGCGCCATGCGCTCCTGATGCAACGCGGCATGGGGGACAAAGCGGCCTTTGACGTCGCGGGCCTTGCCATCCTCGTCCAGGGTAATCTCTCCGGGCTCCGCGTCACCGTCCGGCGCAGGGGCGGCGGTCTGGTCCGGCCGCGTCGTCTGGTCTGGAGCTGGCGCGCCGCCGTCCGGCGTCAGAGGGGCCTTGGCCTCCGTCTTGTCGCCGACGGCTTCTGATTCAGACAGGCCCTTGAACAGGCCCTCCGTTTTTTCGCCGCCAGACTCGAAATATTCGCGCTCCTCCGGCGTCAGGACTTCGAACGCGGACGACGGCGCGGGGGCTTCCGCCTGGGCTGGCGTTGTCGATTCTGCGGGGGCGGATGATGTGTTCTCGCTCATGTGAATTTTCTTTCGGCTTCCATACGCCTTAGGGCTTGTTCAATCGTTTCATCGGGGAGCATTTCCCAACCGCAGCCTGTACAGCCACCCTTCCACGAGCCCGCGCGTTCGCCGACTTCGTCAGAAAAGGTTATGCCCAGGGAGCGCCGCTCCCACTCGAATAGGCGCGTCCACGTCAACCACTTAGGACGCCACGCCATGCGTTCGGCATAGCACGTCGCGGTTACGGTTTGGGCGCCGCCGCCGCGCAGCTCGTAGCGGTACGGGAGCTCTTCAACGTGGCGGCCGTCCGGGTCTTTCAGGGGTTTTCCGTTCCATGCCGCCATGGCCCCGTTATGGGGCTGTTTTTCCTCCCACGATCCGACGAACGGCGTCCATGAGCCATCAGGTCGTTGAACCTCGTGGCGTTGGTGGATGTGGTTAAAAAACGGAAAGTCCCATATTTTACAACGCAGCCCCCAATGGAAAAACACGTTCGGCATGTCGCGCTCAAAATGCGCCATCACGCCCCAGCGCTCGCGCTCTCCATACGCCGGTTGATTGCGCGTGTCGCGAATGGCGCGCCTGGGCAACGGAAGATAGATAAACACATCAAGGGGGAAGACCTGAATATTCAGAAACCACGGTCGCCGATAGTCTGAATCCTCGCCCTCATTGACGAGCGTAACGCCAAGGCCCATTCGCCCAAGGAAGATCTCCACAACGCCAGGGGCGCGGAGCGAACGGCGCTCCACGAACACGCGGCGACGTATAAAGCGAGGGACAAGTTTTGTGAAGCTCATGGGGCGACCTCGGAAGCCGTCATCCGCTCAATCTGCAGGCGCAGATTGGTGACTTCAGCCTCAAGGCGCGCGTTTTCCGCCTGTAGGGAGCGGATAATTTCCATCTGGTGATTGATGGCGATGTTGGCGCGCTCCGTCCGGTCTGCGAGCTGGGCGGACTCGGTTGTTTCCAGCAATTCAACCCGCGCGCGAAGACAAGCAATCTCCTGTTCGGGCTCTGTATGGGGGGCGTCTGTCATGTTTTGGGCTCCAAATTATGCGCGTGGTTATGCAGGCGGAGGGGCTCCCGCGCCTGTGAGCTGGGCGAGATGCGCCAGCAATTCGGGGGGCAGGTGGCTCAGGCCAGAAAGCGGGCCGCCCAGGGGCTGCGGACCCCGAAGGGGACTGACGGGCGGCATGTGGCCGTCCATCGCAGGAGCCACAGCGGGGGCCCCTGGATGGGGTTGCCCAAGAACAGTCAACGCCAGCGGCCCAACAGGCTCCTGGCCCATATGGCCCCCCATTGGCGCCTGATGAGGCATTCCGCCCCCGAGAGGGGTATTCATGTGCGCGTCTATTTCGGACGCCAGCAAATCGCGCTTGGCGTGGGATACGGCCGTGTCTCCTGCGACGCCAGCCGCCTGGGCGAGCGCCAAAACCGTAAGCGCCCGGATGCGGTCTGTCTCCGCCGCGTCCTTTTCCGTTGGGGCCGGGGGAGGCGTTGGCCCCTTGCCTTGTCCCGCCGTCGCAGCCTTGGCCATGAGCTCGTGAGCCTTGGCCTGATCCAACCCAATGCCCGCAATCGTCCGCTGCGCCGTGGCCTGATCCTTCGCCGCCTGCGCCTGCTGTTGGGCGACGGCCGCCTGTATGGCCGCCAGCTGCGCCTGCGCCGTCTGCTGGGCGACGGGGTCAGGCGCTTTCTGCAGCAAGCCCTTGAGCGATTCGATAAGCCGCGATGGCAAGGGGCTATATTCGAGAATCATTACAACGACTTCAGGCGTCAGCATCTGCGCGAACATGGGGAGGATCGTCACCAGCAACGCCCAGGTCTCTTGTTTTTGATTCGGCGACGTCGGCGCGTCGTCAATAATAACGTCATATTTGCCCAGGGTTTTTTCACGGATAAGCGGAACGAGTTCGAAGCCCTCTTGCCCAGCGATGCGGATGATCCGGCCGTCGCTCAGATATTCCTGAATGAAAAACAGGCGGACGCGGCCGACCTGCTTGCGGAACCGGCGCAAGGCGTCGAACAGGCCCGCCAGGATCGTCATGGCCGCCTCTTTCCGCTTTTGCTCCAACACTCCGGGCTGATTTATGTCGCGTTGCCCCAACAGCTCTGGGTTGAGCCCTGTCACGGCCGGGATGCTGTTGACGGCGAACTCCAACAGCTGTTGATACGCCTGGGGTATCCCCTGCCCAGGCTTGGCCGTTATCTTGCCCTTGCTGATCGCGCCATTCGCAACCCACGTGATGCTGTCAGGCTGGGCGTATGTCTCCTCCGCCTCACGCTGATCTGGAAAGGCGTCTTCTTCCGCCAGCACGCCGCCCTTGGCCGTCGTGTTGAGGATGTGCAGGGTCTGTGACAGCCACTTATTTGCCCACATTTGCGGATCGCGCATAAGCCGAACGAGGCCAAACCACACGCCCCGGTTTCTGTCTTTTTCCCCGGTTATACAATTGAAAGTAAAGCGGTCCTCACACGGCCCAACGCGCACGCCGTCAAGGATTTGAGCGCCCAGGAACGCCTGCTTATAGACGCGGCGCGTCATTTGAATCGCCTTGATGGGCATGCCCAGGAGCGCCGCGCGCCTTGAAAGCTGTTGATACTGCTTTTCATCCAAATCCACAGGGCGAGCCGCGCGCGGATCAGCGACGCGCCAGTATTTCTCACGCTCCCACCACTGGACTTGCACAATGTGAACCTCTGTGCGGCGGTCGAAGTCGCCCGCTTTTGGTTCTGTATTGCGAAATTTCTTTTCCTCGTACGACTTTGTCGGCTCTGTCTGACCGGCGTATCTCGCCCAGGTGCAATCTAGCTCCTCCGGGGGATAGTCCGGAAAGCGCGCCATCGCCTCATCTAAGGCGAATTTTCGAACGCGCCAGAGGCGCTTGGCGTCGGCCAAATTCTTAGCCCGCGCGTTCTTGTCCCAATACATTTCGAGAGGGTCAATTTTCTCTTCGATGTAGATTCCCTCTGGGTCCTGCTCGAAGTCCAGCCGCGCCTCGGTGAACCCCATGCCGCAGATAACCGCATCCTGAAACGCCTCGGACTGTTCGTCCTCAGCGTCGCAGCCGTCGCTCATCCACTGGGAGGCTTGGTTCAGGAGTTCGTTGGCTTTCACCGCGCCCACGTCGTTGCCCCTGGGGAGATAGGTAGTCTCGTGGCGGCCGTTAATCTCGATCCCAGCCACGCTTTTGATGATCGCAATCGCCCGGTTAAACACAATCGCCGGGCGCCGCTGCTCCTCCAAGACGCGTTTGTCTTCAGGGCTCCACTGCTCTCCGGCGACAAAATCATATTCTTCATGAGCGCGCTTGCGCCACTCCGCGCTGTGCGTGGCGTCGTCTTCGAACCAATGCCGAAGCACCACATACAGCGTCTCTTCATCGAGCCCGCTGGGCTCCTTACGCGTATCGTGCTCAGTGTCCGGGTCAAGCTCCGTCGCCGGGTCTATCGTCGCGTCAAACGCGGGAAATGAAGACTTAAGCGCGGAGGAATCCATGAGGCTAAACCTTTTCCTTGGCCTTCCTGGCGGGTTTTTCCGGAGGCGTCGCCTGTTGTTTTACAGCAATGACAATGAGCTTAGCAATGCGTGAGGCTAAATCCGCGCGCGCATTTGGGTGCAGCGGCGTGTCAAAGTAGTAGCGGTTCTCCGCCGCCCACTCCGTTATGAGGCGCTCCGCCTCGCCCAGGGGGGATGTCTGGGGCTCCTGCCAAGCGTCTATCTGCTCCTCCGTGAGTTCGGGATTGATCGCCATGCGTGGGGCTCCATCGGCTGTGCGCGGCGTGGATCGCGGCGCGTGGATCGCGATGTTAGGCGTCGGCGCGGCGGGGGGCAAGGCGTTCGCCCAGGGGAGGGCCGCCCCTGGGGCAATCCACAAAACCCCGGTTCGCGAATTGATTCCCCTATATGCTGCACGTATAGACTAACGTATATATGATATATATACCACTATATACGTTAGTCTATATGCTCCCCTCATATGTGGATCGATTTACATATATATGTGTGGATTAGTTACTCATACATATACATATCAATAGGTTAGCTTGGATTTCAAACCAAAAAAGGCCCCAAAATGACCCTGAATCGTGGATTTGCTCCAAACGATCCTCAAAAAACCGTGGATCAAACCAAACCAAACCAAAGGCAGAGGGGTTTTTGGCGTCCGGAGGCGCTCCCCCTGGGCAAACAGGGCGGGGCCGTATGCAGCAATGCGGCGCGCCGAAGAATATTCGTTTGTGCTGATATTTTGGATCGTTTGGATCAAATCCCCGATTTTGGAGCGCCAAACCAAACCAAACCAAACCAAACCAAACCAAAAAGCGCCCCGTAAAAGGGGCGCTGGTTGTGGCGTCAGGCTGACTGTTTGATAATCACGCCCGACGCCCTGGCCAAAACCGGCCTCAATCTGGCCAAAACCGGCCTCAGTCAAGAAAAGAATCTCATTGAAATCAACAGATTGTCTCTTGAAACACCCTTGCCGACGGTCGCCAGTCAAATAAGCCTTAAATAAATTCACCATTAGTCAAAAAACCACTTTACAATGGCCGAAGCTCCCGCTAAAAAGGTGTTGCAGCCAACGCCAGCAGGGAGCCCACAACATGAGCCGATACATCACTTTAACCACTGACGCCGCCGCCTTCCGCGTATCCTTCGACTATGACGCTGCGCTTGTCGCCGCCATCAAATCGGCGATCGACTACAAGGCGCGCAGCTTTGTGAAAGAGAACCGTGGCGGCCATTGGGTTGTGAACACGTCTGCCGCCGCCATCCTGGCCAAGTTCGCCGTGGATCACGCCTTTAGCGTCGAGGAAACGGCCGCCGACAAAATCAAGGCGCTCCTCTCCGCCCCTGCCGTTCCCGCCATCGCCCTCCCCCACATAACCGCCCGCACGCTCCAGGGCGAAATCGTCGCCTTTCATATCCGCACGCCAGGGTTTGACGCAGAGCAGAACGCCGTCATTAAGTCCGCTGGCGGGGCCAAGTGGAATGGGGACGGCAAATATTGGGACGTTCCTTTTTCCCGCGCCGCCATAACCGCCGTTGAGGCCCTCGCCCACGGCTTTGGCCTGACGATCGCCCCTGACCTCGCCCAGGCCGTAAACGCCGCGCTGGCGGCTCAAGATAGCGTCATTGGCCTGTCCGCCGCTCACGACGCCGATATCCAAATCCCGGCGCCGGACGGCCTCGCCTACCTGGGCTATCAAAAGGCGGGCATTGCCTACGCCGCCCAGAAAAAGAGCTGCATAATCGGGGATGAACCCGGCCTGGGCAAAACGATCCAAGCCATCGGCGCCAGCAATCTGGACCCCGCCGCCCGCCGCATTCTCGTGATCTGCCCCGCCTCGCTTAAGATCAACTGGGCGCGGGAGTGGGATAAGTGGTGTGTAAAGGGCCTCCGCGTCGAGATCGTGAAGAACGGCAAGCCTGAAAGCTGGCCCGCCCGCGCTGACGTCGTGATCATCAATTATGACCTCGTTGGCAAGCACGGCGACGCCATTTTCGCCCAGAGCTGGGACATGCTGATCGTCGACGAAGCCCACAACCTGAAGAACCCGAAGACGAAGCGCACGAAGAATATCCTGGGGCTGCGCGCTCGTGACGGCGGATGGGAGGAAACCCCTATCCCGGCCAAGCGAATTCTCCTCCTGACTGGCACGGCTATCGTTAACCGCCCTATCGAGCTATGGACTCTCGTGTCGGCCGTCAACCCTTCGCGCTTCAACAACTTTTTCGCATTTGCGAAACGCTATTGCGATGCGAAGCAGGACGGATATGGCTGGAATTTCAGTGGGGCCAGCAACTTAGGCGAGCTGCACGCGGAGCTGCGCGCCAACTGCATGGTGCGGCGCAAGAAAGCCGATGTGCTGACGGAGCTCCCAGCTAAGACGCGCCAGATCGTCCGTGTCGAGTGCACGGCGGCCGTGAAGAAAGAGACCAAGACGCGCGACAGGCTGACGCGCCGTCTGATCGAGCTTGAAGCCGCCAAGCTGCTCGCCTTCCTGGGCGATGACCGCGACGCCTACACATACGCGGTTGAGGACCTGAAATCAGCCCAGGCGACGGCGTTCGCGGAAATGTCGAAGCTTCGCCACGCTACGGCGCTCGCCAAATTGCCGGAGGTTATCGCCCTTGTGCGCGAGTCCTTGGAGCAGGGCAAGGTGATTCTGTTCGCGCACCATGCCGACGTCATTGACGCCCTTGCGGCCGAATTCGGGGACTCCGCCGTCGTTATTGATGGCCGTACGCCTCTCGATCGCCGTCAGGCCGCCGTTGACCGCTTCCAGACTGACGACTCTTGCGTGGTCTGCATCGCCTCTATCCAGGCCGCTGGCGTCGGGCTCACGCTTACCGCGTCGAGCCATGTCATTTTCGCGGAACTCGATTGGGTTCCTGGCAACATGACGCAGGCCGAAGACCGCGCCCATCGGATTGGCCAGCGCGAAAACGTTCTGGTCTGGCATGTCGTCGCCGACGGCAGCATTGACGCCCACATGGCGAAGATGATCGTCCGCAAGCAAAGGACGATAGACGCTGCTCTGGACGCCGGGGAGGTCGAAGCGCGGCGCGTCGACCTCCCCGGCGCTGTCGACACGGAGGAACTGTCGCCTGTGGCCAACGTGATCCCCGAGTTCGTCACTGTGTCGAGCGCCGAAGTTAACGCGTGGCTCGCCCAGGGGAGCGCCGAACGCGTCGACGCGACGGTTGCCCGCGCCACGCAGCGCGCCGCAGACAGGGGTTTTGGCCGCGAAGCCGCAGAGATGACGCCGGAGCAGATCGCCGCCGTGCGCATCAACCTGGGCGCGCTCGTGGCTGTCTGCGACGGCGCGGTTGAAAACGACGCCATGGGATTTTCCGGCGTCGACGCAAAGGTTGGTCACGCCCTGGCGCGGCTTGCCGAACTTGAGCCCATTCAGGCCGCCTATGCGCGGGCGATGCTGGGCAAGTACAAGCGCCAGTTGGGCGTGGAAGCCGTTAACGCAATGTGGAGCTAAACTATGCAGTTACCAGAAATAAACGAGCGCCGTTGCGCGCTCGTCGTCTTTTCCTACATGGGTCTGATGCTGGCGGTTGGCGTCGCCAGCGAGTTTGCCCAGAGCGCGGCCCTGTCCTGGCTGGCGCTTCGCCTGGGGCTGTTCTTCCTCTGGGTGGTCTATGTGTTCGCCATCGTCGTCTGCATGCTCGCCCTGGGCAAGATCCTGCAGGAGGCGTTTTCGTTCGCCCAGAGGGCGGCCGTGCGCTTCGCCGACTCCGTTGTCGACGTCATGCAAAAATTCTAACCATTAGTCAAAAAATCGCTTTACAATGGCCGAAGCGTCCGCTACAAAGGAGACACAGCAGACAACAACGCCAGACACGGAGCCCAACGAAATGAAGAATTTCCTCCTCACCGTCACCAGCGCCGCCAACGCCCTCCCAGTCACGCACAGCGTCCTGGCGCATGACTACGCTGAAGCCTGTCATGGCGTCTGGCTGGAGCTGTGCCGCGCAAACCCTGACCTGAATGTGTGGATGGCGGTTAAGAGCTGGTGTTGGGCCCCGTCCGTCGACGGGAGCGTGATCGATCCGACAGCCTTCGAAAATGTCAGCTTCGATCCATACACGGCGCGCATCACCGATATCATCCCGCGTGAGGATATGTTCGCCCACTAAGTCGACAACAGGGAGGGGCGAGGGCCTCTCCCACAACTCACACAAACGAGGCCCGCACGGCATGCCCGAACCCCAAGACACAACCCACCTTGTTGCGATCCACGAGCGCCTTTGCCGGGAGCGCCGCCGACTGGCGGAATCGAAGCAGCCAGAGGAGCGCGCGCTTCGCTCCGAGTGGGTGAGGCAGAACGAAAACGAACTTGCTGCGGAGCTGGCGCGCCTGGGCGTGCCTTTGGACGACTTGCCGGAAATGAGCGATGACGAACTTTTGGAGGAGCTTTTCAAATGAAAAAATCTAGGTTTAATAGAATTGTCGGGTACACTGAGGAGTACATGTCTAAAAAAGGGAGTCTTCTTGATTTTGACGGGAATATCACAGGCGATAACCGCTTGTATTTTCCAGAAAGGCGAAAGACAGCGTTATGTAAAAATGCTGATATCAGCATTCATTTTGGGGACCTAGAAACACCGCTTTTAAAATATATCGACGAGGCAGATTGTATTATTGGTTGTGTTGCATGGCTAACAAATAAGCCTGTACTTATGGCATTGTCCAAAAAGGAAGTCGTGTCGATAGTTGTACAAAAAGAAGATTTTCTTAGGCCGGATAGTGGAAAATGGTTCAGAGATGACCTGCGCAAGTTATATGCAAGACTAAAAACCACAGATCGTTATTACATAAGCCGTATTCCTCTATCCATATGCTGTGACCCAACGATTGATGCTATTAGGTGTGTAGGGGTTTGCCCAGATGGGCACGCCCCTGCTGTCCCAAGAATGCATCATAAATTTCTTGTCTTTTGCAAGTATGACGATACAGCGCGCTGCGCAAATACCTGTATTTCCGAGTACGCTGTGTGGACAGGGTCATTTAACATAACGCACAATGCAACAATGTCCATAGAGAACTCCGTGTATATTAGGGACACGGAAATAGCTGGTGTGTATAGAGCAGAGTACGAACATATATTGGCCATGTCGGAGCCTCTAAACTGGGATTCTCGATGGGTATCCCCAGAATATCGGATTGGGTCATGACAAAATCAAACCTCTCCTCTCGCATCCTCTCCGTTCCCATCGCCCAGGGGGAGGCCCGCGAGCGCCTTATCAAGACGCTGCAGCTGATCCACCGCGAGACGGGCGGAACCATGAACCTGCACGCCAGTTTCTGCGCCGCCGCCTTCAAAGCGTACGTCGAAGCTCAAGCCGCATGCGACGCCGCGCGCAAGGCGTACGCGAAGGCCCTAGACGCCGTTGACGCGGCCGCGTCGGAGACAACTAAGGCGCGGATTGAATTAGGAAAGCGCTTTCTTAAGGAGCCCAAATGAAACGAAAGCCCATCAAACTCATGACGCCAGACGAGCGCCGCGCCTACAACCGCGCCACACAAAAGCGCAGGCGTGAGAGGATCAAAGCTGACCCGGAGCTTGCCCGGAAAGAAGCCCAGAGGAACGCAGAGCATACGGCGCGATGGCTCGCCAAAGTCAAGGCGGACCCGGAGCGGCGTGCAGCGTATGAGGAGCTGCACCGCGCCAGGAATCATGAAAAATACTGGCGGCGTAAAAATTCACCACAAGTAGAAAATAGTTGTTTACAACGGCCGAAAAACCAGCCATAAAGGTGTTGCAGACGCAGACAAACGCCAGACACGGAGACAGCCACATGAAAAAGTTTCTCGACTCCATCCTCTTTGTTGAAACCCGCCTCCGCAGCATCGGCGGAGAGCAGCTTATCGATCGCGCCGATCAATGCGCCTCCTGGGCTCGCCAGATCGCCGCAACCTCTGGCGTCGTCGACGACGCGCGCTTTGACGAGATTGACGCCGCCCTGGGCGAATTTCTCAGCATGGCGCGCGACGCTGACCCCCAGCTGACGGGGCTTCGCCGCGTCACGTTCCGCAAGGCTGGCGGCAAAGCGCATAGGGGAATCGTTCACGAGGGTTGCGAGCGCCCGTCCGCCGTCTGTGGTTGCCCAGGGGCTTCGAACGGCTCCCTGACGCAGGGCGCGGAGATTATCGCGGAGGGCTGGGAGAAGGCGAATTGCTGCCCCAATGATCGGCCGCGCAAGCGCCGCGTGCTGAAGCCCCTGAACGCTGTAAAGGCCCCAAAGGAAAAGGGCCCGATTATCCCGGCCGCCGCCAAAGCAGAAATGCGTTTCGCTCGCCAGTGCAGAGAGGCGGCGGCCAACTGGGCGAACGGCCACGGGTACAGCAAGAACGAACACGAAATTCACCGCAGCGTCGAGCATTTCAACAACGAAGCCAACGCCCACGAACAGCGCGCGGCTCAGATCATTGCGGAGGCCGAAGGCGTGAAGTCGATTGAAGACGAGCATGCGGAGAAAGCGGCCAAGGCCAGCGCTCCAAAGGCCCCACGCGTCCCCAAAGACGCCCAGGAATGCCAGAAGCGCTCAAAGGCGGCGTACGCCAGGGCGAAGGACTATGCGGCGGCCGGGGAGAAAGGCGCGGCCCATGAGGCCCGCATAGCGGCCGGGGAATGGGCGCTTAAGGCGGAGCGCATCATTGCCCAGAAGGCGGCGACTTCCGCCGCCAAGGCCGAACGCGCCGCCGTCAAAGATCGGCTCGCCAACGGGAAGGCGACGCTTCGGGAGAAGCTTGGCGCCATGAGGCGCGCTGATCTGATGACGCTGGTCAAACAGCTTGGGTTCCTCCGCGCCGACGGTTCGGATGATCTTTCCAAAATGCCGGTTGAGTGGCTTCGCCGTCAGCTCAATGGGGCAGGCTACACAAGCACGGGCTCTGTGCCTGCGTCGATCATCCTTGGAATGGTTGACGGGCTCATTCAGGAGAAGGCGCGCCTTGCGGCGTCCATCGAGGCGGACAAGCGCGCCGAACTGGCGGCCGAAGACAAGGCCAACGCGGACTTTGCCGCCTTCGCTGAAGAGCAGGCCGTTTATGTCGCCCGGCCGTCGAGCTCCGTCAACTGGGGCGTCTACAACACAGAGCGCAAATGCTTCGTCTACAGTACGCATTGCGAGGATGCGGCCAAGACGGAGGCCGCCAGACGCAACGTCGCGTGGATTATGCAGGAGGACGACGCGGAGGATGTTTACGACAGTATGTCGTCAGAGGAAATCACGGGGAACAACGGGTTCGGAGGGCTTTTCTAATGGCCACACGCTTAACAAAACTGCAAAAAGACGCGCGGCGTGACGCCTTTATGGGGTCTAGCCTGTTCACTACCGTGCGGGAAATTATAGCAAAACACCGATTTTGGTGCAGCGTCGCGCAGAATAAAGATCACGCCAATATTTTTTCTGCATACGAGGACGCCATTACATGTGTTGACCGAGCTTCTATTACGCGCTGCGCTATGCTCATAATCGAATACGGGGAGGCCATGCAGCGCGTGAAGAGCGCCGGGGAGACGACGCGCGCCATGTGGGCGAAACACTGCGCAGAGCTGCGCAAGCTGATTGGAGAGTTTCAAGAATGAACCAGAGCAACGGCAAGCCCTCCGCGTACACGCATATCCGCCTCCCAGAGCGCGACGAAAAGCTGCTCGCCCAGGTCAAGCGCCTGACGGCGGAGCAGTCCGACAGCGAAGTCTTCCTGAAGGCGCTCCGCCTGTACGCGGACGCCCTGGGCATACGGAAATAATTTCCCCTCTAGTCAAAATAGTTGTTTACAACGGCCGAAAATACCCCCATAAGAGAGGGGCAGGCAACAACGGAGGGAACGAGCATGACGGATTATCGCGAAGCCAATTATGATGAAGAAGTAGCCTACTCTTTTGAGGCTGGCGTTGATGATCCGCACATGTCCGTGAAGGACGAATTCAGCGGCGAATGGATGCACTATTCCTACTGGGCTAATGAAGACGCCGGAACATGGTGCTATGTCGAGCACGACGACTCCGGCAATTGGCTGGCGCCCGTCTCCCGCTGGGATTGCGCGGCGGTTGGCCTCCGCCTTGACTTCCCCATCCAGGACAAGTGGACGGTCAAAAAGCTCCGCGCCATCGCCAAGGAGCGCGGCCACAAGCGCATTTCCAAGCTGAAGAAAGCGGAGCTGGTCAAGCTCCTCCGCAATGAAGAAATCGAACAGGCCCGCACGATTCCGGAGCGCATCGGCCGCGCCAGCGCTGAAGAGGCCCTTGACCAGATCGCCCTGTTTTCCAGCCTGGAGGAGGCGCTTGACAACTATCTCGTGAACGCCAGCGACACGTTGGGCGAACAGGGTTTCCTGACGGAGCGCGACGCCAGCGACATGGCGCACGGCTTTGAAGCTGTTCTGATCGAACGCCGCATAGCAGACCGGCCGCACGGCCTTTGATTTTAGCCCAGGGGCGGCCAAGCCGCCCCACAACCACCCCC
>JGI20214J14112_1000003_pt1 | contig 38195 bp, 38 predicted proteins | sample WetSurMetagenome_FD_14112 | JGI IMG/M metagenome (IMG submission 14112)
TTTAAAAGCGCCATCGGTTTGTGTAGCTCCAGACTGTGGCAGGGATGGACCATTCGAGTTCAGTCAAGAAGAATCTACATTCATCGATTCCCAAGACCTAAGGTTGCAGGAAAAACCTGAAGATTTACCTCCCGGACAGCTTCCACGCGTATTAGCTGTGAAGCTTGTAGGCGATGAAATAGTCGATGTAGCTAGACCAGGAGATCATGTTTCCATCGTTGGTACAGTACGCGCATTTGCACCTTCACTGATGGGCATGGGAAAACTTCGCACTTTCATTCTTCAACTGGACGCAAATTCCATAGAAGTATTAGGTAAAGAACCAGAAACCTCACCACCCACACCTGAAGAAGAAGCAAAAATGGTCACATTATCCAAAGATCCAGAAGTACATCGCAAAATCATGACATCCATCGCGCCCTCAATCTTTGGTTTAGAGCACATCAAAGAAGCAATAATGTACTTGCTCTTTGGTGGGGTTTCAAAAAGCCTACCAGACGTGAACGTTAGAGGCGAGATGAACGCTTTACTCATTGGTGACCCAGGAACTGCTAAATCACAGCTATTGCAGTATGTTGCAAGAATAGCGCCAAGAGGTCTCTACACTTCAGGCAGAGGCACGACAGCAGCAGGCTTAACCGCTGCGGTTGTTCGGGAAAAGGGTGGAAGCATGAGTCTTGAAGCAGGTGCATTGGTGCTTGCAGACAAGGGCATTGCATGCATCGACGAAATGGATAAAATGCGTCCCGAAGACCGCGTTGCCATACACGAAGCCATGGAGCAACATACTGTTTCAGTTGCAAAAGGAGGCATCGTCGCCACACTAAACGCGAGAACCGCTGTCCTTGCCGCAGCGAACCCATCGTTGGGCCGGTATGAACCCAACCGAACTGTTGCAGAAAACATTTCCCTACCAGTAACAATTCTCTCACGTTTCGACCTAATCTTCGTTCTCCGAGACGTACCAAATAAAGAGTCCGACGGCAAAATGTCCCGGCATATTCTAGAGATTCATAGAAGAGGAGTAAGCCCCGTTGAAGCACAAGTCGATGCTGAGCTTCTGCGTAAATATGTCAGTTTTGCCAAGAGCATCCAACCAGAACTTAGCATGGATGCATTGAACCGCCTAAGCGACTTTTACTTAGCGATGCGTTCTGCAAGTGAAACCGAGGGTTCACCAGTTGCAATTACAGCACGCCAATTGGAATCTTTGGTTCGTGTTGCAGAAGCCAGAGCACGAGTTGCACTGCGTAAGGAAGTTACCGCGGCAGATGCAGACGCTGCCATAGCAATTATGAAGCGGTCATTGGAGGAAGTTGGAATCGACATGTCCAGCTACAAAGTGGACATTGACCTAATCATGACTGGTCGACCTAAGAGCATCCGCGACAGATTATCGATTGTGTTGTCTACACTGATGGATATGGAGAAGGTAACGGGTATCGTGGAGAAGGATGCGTTGGTTAACGAGTTGGAAACCAAGAATAAGATTCCAAGGGGTGAAGTTGAGCGTATGATCGGGCAGCTTCTGCGGGAAGGAACGATTTATGAGCCGCGGGAAGGATGCCTGAAGAAGACTTAGGAGTTGATAATGGTTTGAAGCCAGTTGTAGTGGTTGCAGGAATCAGACCTGAAATATCAAGCTGGCACTTGTTATCTGAGCCCCAAGTTGGTTGAGCCGAAAAAGCCGTATTTTAGGTGCCATGCACGAAGCCCTCAAGGAAAAGAAAAAATTGCCTTCTGTGGTTCCAATTGGGGATGGCACAGCTGCAACGAAAACGTCGAAGTGATAAGGAAAGATTTTATTTAAGAAATGTAGGTTGTTTTTTTGTCTTCTTGCTTTCGGGTTTCTTCAGCTTGCACCGCTCGTTTTTCCTCTATTTGCTGTAGGCGTGTCACCATCGTTTCTGCTTTAGCTATTTCTTCATTTAAGCCAGTCAGGTCTAAGTCAAAGTTAAACGTTGATTTCAGCACTTCCAAAACGCTTTTAGCCGCCAAAGGATCGGGCAGATAACCACGTGTTTCACCTAACAAGCAAATGGCGTCGATTTTCTTGAATTTAGCTAATCCGAGAATTAATCCTGCGGTACCCACGATTGGACTCCCTGATGTACTTAATGATGCGCCTGATTGGATTGCCTTCTGTAAGAGGTCTTGGCTGGTGGCGGCTATGAAGACTTTGGGTTTTTCTTTGGATTCCATTCGGTAGCCGCCGATGGTAGCGATTGTTTTAACACCATGTTTTTCACTAAAGTCTAGCATCCGATCGGCGATTTCATATTGTCCTTCTATGGTTTGACTTTGGCTGTCGCCTGTGAAGAGAATTAAGTCGTTTCCTTTGGGGTTTTGATAGTAATAGAATGCCCCTCGCAAAAGTCTTACGTTTCCTTTCTTGTTGACCAAAACGAAGTATGGAAAGTGTGGTGAATAAAGATAAGCGATTTTTTTGGGTTTTAGCTGTTTGATTAGGTATCGCAAAGCAATTTTTCCCACAAGACCTAAGCCTGGTAACCCTTCGATAAGTACGGGGTTGTTGGGGTGGATTTCAACAAATTCCTTGATATAGGTTTCTTTCATTGGGTTTCAGCGCTCCTTTTCATAGCCATTCGGTACTTTAGGTATTTGTCGTCTGGGGAAAATTTGGGCGGATGTGGAATTCTCACAGCTCCACCACAGTAGGGGCAACTAGTTTTGTTCAAAGTGTATTTTTCGCAGTTTACGCATTTGCGCAGTTGCCAAACCAATCATTTATCCCTTCTAAAAGTGCCAAGTCGTCGCAGCTTTAGCTTACGCTTAGCCATTTGGGAATTCATCTCTCACTCTAGAACTGCTTGGACGTCACCGTTAATCTTTGCTCTTCCACCCGAAGGTTCAGCCAAGGCTTCTCCGCATACATTGCAGACTATCTTATTGACAGCATTGCTGAAGATGAGTTGTTCGTTGCCACATTTTTGGCATTTAACCCTTAGGAAGACGCTTCTTGGTTTTGGGATAAGTTTGTTCCAGTCAGACATATTTTTTTCAAACTCCGTTAATTTTATTGTATGGCTAATTTTCTTAGGCGGATGCCGTCTTTGTGACGCATGTAATTGCAAACTTTGCATTTTAGGCGCAAGGTTTGTTTTTTGGTTGTTTTAGCGAATTCATGTTGCAGAGGATATTTCTGTCCGCCATAACCTTCCTTCTCGCGTTCGTGGTGCCTTTCGCCTCTGGCTAATGCTCGACGTTTTCCTGCCTTGTAGAGGGTTACACTGTGAATTTGATGAACTTTACATTTTGGACAGTAAGTCTTTACTTCTTTGGGAACGTTCACGATTTCAACCAGCTTTGCATAAAAGAAACATACGCATTCTTATACTTTATGACTTTTAAAGCAAAAACCAGCAGCTTCTAGCGGTGTTAGTAAGTTTTTGTCAAGGAAGCGTTTACTAAAACCTCCTTAAGTACATCAACCAATAATTTGAGAGACCGCGCTATATTATTCTTAGTTTAGATCAAGTAAACACTTCTAAAGCTGTTTAAACAATAAAAAAGCTGAGTTTTTAAAACAAAAAAGAATATTTTTCAATCACAATCTGCTGTTTTTGAATTTTGAGAAAACAAAAAATAAACAAAAAAAGAAAATAGGGAGTTGGGTTATGCATGTTTCTTTATTATCAATAGCGCAAACACTAAGCCTATGACAATGATTGTAAATAGAAGATCTATGATTACGGTTATGAAATATTGCCAAATTGCCTCCGTTGTTTCGTTAACAAGAAAGAATTCGCAGCAGCTGATCTGTAGTAAACATTTAATCCAGAAAGAAGGTTACGTATACTATGAATTTACCTGCGATGTCGGATACCCTATTGAAGTGTAAGGCAAACATTCTGTTTCAGCTTGAAGCGCGTGTTTGCAAGTTTTATTAGGGCAAATTTATAAACAAAGAATGCAATGATAAGCTAATATAATTGACGTGTATGCATTAGGAACGAGGAAGAGTTATATGTTCAAGCTTAAAGTGTCTGACGCAAAACTCCTACGAGACATGGCAACTGCCATCTCAATTCTAGTTGACGAAGCAACTTTTAAAATCGACCTTGAAGGCTTAAAACTCCGCGCAATGGACCCCTCACGAGTCGCCATGATTGATTTTGAATGGCCAAAATCCATCTTCCAAGAATTCGTCTGTACCGAGCCAACAAAAGTCTGTCTTAACATAAGCGAGCTGCTAAAACTCCTCAAACGTGCGGGCAAAGAAGAAGCCGTTGAACTTGCCCTTGACGATAAAACGGGACGGTTACTAGTAACGATAACTGGCAAGTACAACAGAAACTTTACGATGCCAACACTTGAAGCCTCCGAAGAAGAAGTTCCTACTCCAAAAATAAGCTTCAACGTTAAAGCTAAAACCACAACCCAAGGGTTAAGCCAAGCAATCGAAGACGCTCAGTTAGTAAGCGACCACGTAAAAATCGAGGCGGAACCAGAAAAATTGACCCTCAGCGCTTCAGGCGACTTAATGGGTGCAACCATCATTCTGCAGAAAGGCAACGACGCACTGCTCGATTTGGAAGTTAAAGAGAAAGCTAAGGCAACATTCAGCTTAAGCTACCTCTCCGAAATAATAAAAGCAGCTTCAGCAACTTCAGATATCGCAACCCTCGAGTTCTCATCCGATATGCCCGTGAGAATAGACTTCCAGCAAACAAAAGAGGGAAAGTTAACTTTCTTCTTGGCGCCAAGAATCGAAACCGAGTAATGACGCCAATTGCAAGTGGAACCGGCATTATCTTCTGAAGATTTTGCCAAATACCCTTTTTTAAAAAAAGCATCCAAACAGATAGAAGAACTTCAATTTACTATTGGGACCTTGTCCTCAGAAGAGCCAGTTTTTGACCGTGCCCAAGAACGCGTAGAAAAAGCGATCTTGGAAGTTAATACTGGAGAGGCAGTTAGGGATAGAAGGGCTGAAATTTCCTCTTTTGCAGCAGCACTAATTTTAGTTATAGCGACTAAGAATTCTTGGATAAAAAAAAGATATGCTTTAGCTGTTGCAAAAACAACTCATGGACAATTGCTTGGTGAAAGTAAAGGAAAAATTTCCGCTATTGCCCGAGACTTTGATTGGGACATTTGTGAGGGAAGTGTAGGAAAGGATTTTCGTATAGGTTTTAATTTCTACTTGAAAAATGCTGCTCACATGCATGGTTCTGAATGGAAGCTTGTTAATCAAATCATGGATAAGGGCATGGTTTATCTAAATAAAGATAAAGTTGTTCGTCTGCTTCAGGAGGAAGTAAAGGATCGGGTAGAGAAAAGGCTCGATGTTTCAGAAATAAAAAATCTTCCCGAAGAAATTACTTTGATTGCTGAAGCGTTATTGAGGTTGGCACAGGAAATAATGGGACAAGAAATCGAGGAAATGCCCAGAGTTGTTGTCCAAGCGGCTTTTCCACCATGTATAAATGCGCTTTATTCAGACGCAGCCCAAGCACACCATCTCTCCCACATCGGACGTTTCACCCTAACATCGTTTCTAGTGAACATTGGAATGACTCCTGAGGGGTTAAACGACATGTTTAAGACTTTCTCAGATTACAATGAACGCTTAACCCGCTACCAAATCGAGCATATAGCAGGTGAACGCGGGTCTGGAACAAAGTACATATGCCCCCAATGCTCAGTTTTGCAAACACATAGCGTATGTAGAAACCGGGATGAACTATGCCACCGAATTTATCACCCGTTGCAGTATTATAAAAGAAAACAAAAGACAATGTCTAAGGTGGAGTGATTTGCTAGGATTTATTGGATCATCAGACTCTTGTGAGGATGGCAAAATTTTTTATGTCTTATCAATTAATTGGTAACCCCATGAGTAGCTCACAAGTCGGCGTGATTCTTCCAACTTATGGAGAGGCCGAAAACATAGCAAAATTAATCGACGACATTGAAAACTTAAAGATAAATGCGTCGATTCTGGTCATTGATGATTCCAGCCCCGACGGAACCGCTGACATTGTAAAGCAAAAGCAGAGTCAATACTCCAACGTCATGCTTCATGTTAGACCCAAAAAGACAGGGTTGGGCACAGCCATAACTGACGGCTTCAAAATCTTTTTGTCAGCTGAAAAAACCCCTAGATACGTTTTTACGATGGATGCTGACTATTCCCATAATCCCCAAGATATACCCCAGCTTCTAGCCACAATGACTGAATGCGACTGCGCAATCGTCATCGGCAGCAGATACGTCAAGGGCGGCAAAATCTCAGGGTGGCCCTTTTCGAGAAAAATAATTAGCAAAACCGCTAACTTCATCGCTAGGGCATCTCTTGGTCTAAAACTGAAGGATTGTACAAGCGGATTCCGTTGTTACTCCACAGAATTTCTTAAAGAAGCCATAGGCAACCTGCACAGCCACACTTACGAAATCCAAATAGAGACCGTAAGGCAAGCATCACTGAGACATTTCAACATGAAAGAAACACCTATTCTTTTTGTCAACAGAAAAAGGGGAAAATCCAAGCTTTCATGGTACGAAGTGAAAAGCTACTTATCGTATACCATAAAGGCTGTCTGGCGCTCATAATGATGAATTGTTAGCACTTTCCTGTTTTTATAACTGAAGAGAGTACCTAAACTTATTACCTAAAAAAGGAGAACAAGTTTGGCAGACGGGCATAGCTTAGCTAAAATTTTCCTTCTAGTTGCCTTAGTGTTTTTTACGCTAAGCATAATTCTATCGGTCGCAAGCTTTTTTCCAGTCGTTACGGGCACCAACCAAAAAAACACGGTTATAGACTATTCTTTCAGACTTAGCCAAAACGAAGTGTACAGACAAGGCATAGGCGCTTTCCATGGCGGAGAAAACATTACAGTAACAATTGAATGCCCAACCTCGTTCACGAAAAACTTTTCCATTGTAAACTCCAACTCAACAATCTATTCCAACGCTTTAGATCAAAACATCACCTACTCCTTTACTGCAGGTCCGAACTATGATGAAGTAGTGTTCTACTCTAAGGCATCAAACGCAAGCTGGGTTCACCTCCTAGCAACAGTTGAGAAACCACTAGTACTCTATCCATTCTCCTGGCTTGCCTTTTCAGCAAAAATCATGTTTCTACTAAGCGTAGGGGCCACCCTGTTTATCCTATTGAAATGGGCTTACCCCAAGCTCACAGAAAAATTGGATGGCCAACTTTCTTCACCGTCTACTAGCAAAACCTTCCGCAACCGATTATTGGCTCTTCTTTTGTTATCGTTGGTTCTTTGGCTCATTCTTTTATCAGTAAACACTAATCCTCTTGCGACATTCAATAACTGGTACACCGACCACGTTAGGGACAGCTACGTTTCCAGTCTGTTTCTTAAAGACGGCTTTTCAGTGTTTAGCCAACCTTTAGGAACACTAGCAAGCCAAGACAGCTCACACTACATGTTTGTAACCTGGCCCGAAATGCCACATCTTTATCCGTTGGGTAGTATTCTGCTGTTTCTACCGTTTGGCACACTACTTCAGAACGGCTTAGACCCGACTTTAGTTTACAAACTTGAAATAGCCCTTTTCCTAATCTTTGCCCACATTTGTCTCTACTTCTTCCTTAATGCTTTTCTTAAGAAAAACGCGCATTTATTCTGGAAAATTGTAGGACTCTACATAATTTATGTTTCATTGGTACTGTACGCCGCCGGCGGCATGTATGATTCAGTGGCATTTCTCTTTGCCTTACTTGGTGTAACGATGTTTTTGAGCGAACATTACGACTACTTCATTTTGTTTATAGGAGTTTCTATCTTTTTTAAGTATCAAGCAGGCATTTTTCTCCTACCGCTTATTATCGTTGGTTTTATGAAGGTACTTGAAAAGAACATTTTTGGAAGCTTCATTCGAAACAAAGCTGTCATTTCAGGCATCATATTGTTGGGTATCAGTGGGTTCACGGCTTATTTGAGTGCCCCCTTCATGATGCAAACTAGAACGGAGTTAGTTATGAATTCTGTCAACGCTTTCGCACCCCATTCTCAAATCCCCTGGTATTACCAAGCAACAGGTATTCTGATAACTCTTGCAGCTACAGTGATATATGCTGCCTACATGCTTAACAAGAATAAGTTTCTTTCCTTGTCAACGATTTTTCTGCTTTTGCCCAGTTTTATAATGCCTTACTTCCAATACTGGTATATACCGTATGTTTTTATATATGCACTGATTCCTCAGTGCAAAAAGGAGGTAGAGGTTACCATCCTCTGGCTGATCTTTATAATCTTAATGCTCTGTTTCAGCGGCAATCCCCTTCAGTTTTTTAGTTCCTTTCGAATAATATCCAAAATCTAATGCGACAGATTTTTTCGGTATAGGTTAAATTTAAGACAATAGAGTAATTACTTTATCAAAGAAATGGTAGGGTATGGAGACTTCTAGAGAATTCGTTTACCAAAAATTCGCCGAGTACTACCAAGATCCCTGCACCGTGATTCCTGCAGTCTCCATGCCTGGGCAGCGGGAATTCGGCTATCTTATGTTCAAGGAACACTTCATGGTGCGTCACAGAAGGTTCAGCAGCATGACCAACCTTAGCGCAACACTTGCCGAAAATGTACCCTCTGACGTTTACCACAGTTGCGCCTACTACGAAAACCCAGACTTCGACATGGACAAAAAAGGTTGGATAGGTTCCGACCTTGTCTTCGACATAGATGCCGACCATATTCCGACCACATGCAACAAAATCCACGACGAATTTAGATGCGTAAAATGCGGTTTCGAAGGAAGAGGAATCACCCCAGAAGTTTGCCCATGCTGTGAAGCAACAAAGTTTGAAACCAAAATTTGGGCTTGCGATTTGTGTATTCAATCCGCCCGTGATGAAACTGCCAAACTGCTTGATATGCTAAAGAATGATTTTGGGTTTTTCCAAGATGAATTGCATGTCTATTTCTCTGGGCACCGAGGATATCACGTGCACGTTGAAACTGAAAATGTAAGGTCGCTAGATGCAATGGCACGCAAAGAAATCGTCGATTACGTCACGGGATTGGGTATTAACATATTTGATAAAGAAGCCAGGGAAAAACGTGGAAAGCGTTCCGCGACCAAGAAGTTTAGTCTGCACAATTTCGGTTGGAATAAGCGCCTAAAGCTGGGAATGCAGGATTTTCTCTTGAACGCCACAAAAGAAGACCTCAGAGCTGTTGGATTAAAAAACAAGGCACTTCTGGATAACAAAGACACCATTATTAAGCGAGCCATAAACAATGGCATGTGGGAAAGCATCAACGGAATAAGCGTTCAAACATGGTTAAAACTAGCTGAGCATATCCGAGAGAAACAATCTTCAAAGATCGACACCGTCGTTACCACCGACATCCACCGCCTAATCCGCATGAATGGCACATTGCATGGAAAAACAGGACTTAAAAAAGTTGAGTTTCCAGCTAAAAACCTACATGACTTTGACCCCTTCACGGCAGCGGTAGCTTTTAAAAAGGGTAAAGCTAAAGTGTTGGTGTTTGATGCGCCAGAGTTCAAGTTGAGTGGGGAAACATTGGGACCATACAAGAATCAGGTTGTTGAGTTGCCGACTGCTGCAGCAGTTATGCTTATCTGTAAGAGAAGAGCTGAGGTGACTAAATAATGTATAATCAACTTTACGCGGCTTGGCAAAGAGAAATCGACGACCCCACACTTGGAGCCCTGCCACCCGACTTCTATTTTAAAATCAGTGAGTACCTGCGGCGAATAAAAGACGAAGACAAAATTCTTGACAAAAAATCCGTTAAGATGAACCTGCTTTTACACGAGTCCGCTAACGTTGAACGGATGCTAAAGGAACTACTTGAGACAAGATACCGAAAACTCATCAAAAACGTAACCAAAAACCAAAAGACACCAAGTGGACTGCTAACAAACGAAGAGACCCGGATGGTTGAAACCTTTACCGACTTCACCAAGACCTACCACAAATTCGCTGACGACCTAATGCTGGGACAAATTCAAATAACTGAACCAGACGAAGCTCCAATAAGAATTGTTGTTAAAACCGAAAATGCCTCCCCCTCAGTCTCCAAACGGTCTACAATTCGGTTTCTTAAGAGCATTCCAGCCATCATGGGTGCAGATATGAAGTCGTATGGTCCTTTTATAGCGGAGGATATTGCCTCTCTTCCTCCCCAGAACGCTCAGATACTGGTTAAGCAGGGTTTAGCTGTACTCGTCGAGGTTTCATAGTATTACTGCTTCTTATTTTTCCCCATAAACCAAGGCTTGCGAGAATAATCATCGGGTATGAAATAATCCACACCATCGCGTAGAGCGGTCCAAGGTAGAAGTGGAATGACTGCACTTGACTTGATTCTACTCCATATTGGGTTCCAAGGATGAAGAGATTTGCGATTCTCAAAACATTAATAAAGTATGTTACTACTGCGCCAAAGACAAAGAAACTTAGTTTTGCTTTCCAGGAAATGTTCATCCTCTTCAAAAAAAGCAAAGCCACAGCCGTGAAGATAAGAAGACTCTCTATGCCCGCACAGGGCCATGCGATCGCAAACTTCGCCGTTCCCAATGAACCCGTAACCTGTAGAGTCGGCATTCCAGTTCCAAACTCAGTGCCCGATATAACAGTGTACCCCATCAAACCCAAAAAAGCCGCGGCAAAAGAAGCAGTCGTTGGAACCAACAACTGAAACGGTGTAAACTGCCCATAAGGAAAAAAGTTATCGATAGTGTAGAGGAAACCGACTAACCCAACAAACAGGGCGGGTAAAGCAAAACCCGTCAATCCTTTCTTCCCAAAAGACAGAAAAACAGTCAGACAAAACAGAAGTGTGAAGACAAGGTATTCAATGGCAAGAGGCATTGAACCTGAAAAGGCAGCATTGCTATGTGCGGACAGGGTCGCAATGGCACCATTCAAACCTAAATAGTACTCTGAAATAATAAACAATGTTGGAAGCAGCAAAACAAAACCATAAGCAGCAGATCTTGTTTTTTGCTCTCTGGTTATTGAAAATTTAATGTTTTCCCAGCTTAGAATAAACTCAAGGGATACTAGCCAGATGAAGAATAATTGGAAGGTTCGTCCTTTCCACATTGACTGGAAAGAATCCTGTGCGGAAAGGTTTAGGTATGGATCCAATGGGTTTAGAATAAACAGAAGCACTAAAGGGATCGTGAATGCAATAAGCGGCAGAAGTTTAAGGAAAATAGCTGCATGGTTTTTTCGGGGTAAAATGGGGTTTTTCATGCCGCACACAAATTAACCATGCATTGTCAATTTAAAAACAATATGCCCAAGTACAATAAAACGCCGTCTAGCAAGCAGAGAGCAAACAAGAGAAAAGAGAATGTTTAGCTGTATTCTCTATAGGTGTAATTGCATTTTGTGCAACGCAGAAATTGAGTTGAAGATTCATCTGCCCCTCGTGTCTGTACCTGCCAAACATAAGCGGTATTGTTGCCGCATCTTGGACACTCAATATGAACCGTCGGTAACGTACTCAGCTTCTGCTCCTCTTTGCCAATTACTGCCACAAGCTGTTGAGGAGTATGCTGAATTACTTTGGGAGCCACTTTAGGCGCGACTTTTTTGTCTGCTTCTGGCTTCTTATAGCCACATTTAGGGCAGGCAAGAATTAAGGTTGCTTCTTTGCCGCTTTTAGATTTCTTTGGCTCAAGTCGTGAACCGCATTTTGGGCAGAATTCCATAGTCCGTTACTCCAAACGTTTTGGGATTCCCTTAGCATGGTACCTTTTAAACTTTTTCTAGATTAACCTTAGTTAAGGGCTAATTCCAGAAGCGACAAGATGAGCAACCCGTAGCGGTTCAGGCAAACAACTCTTTGTAGAAGTTAATCGGATGATTTTTTGGGCATCGGTAAGAGAAATTCCAGCTAACTCCAGGTAAATCTTAGTCCCATTATTGATGACTTCATGTATTTCCCCTGCCTCAACGACCAATCTCCAACGCTCCTCGGGATTTGGTAAATTTTTGAGCGCTTCATAAACTGCGACCATATCTGGCTTGTCATGAGTCAACGCTAGAACAGGAAGACCGGTAGAAGTATGCAATTTTTTAATATTAACGATGTTAAAACCGGCAAACGTTATCCCGTTCAACATTACTAGACGCAGTTGTTTGTGATGGGGCGAAGTGTTAATCATTGTGATAAACTTTTCTGTGGCGTCTAAGCCGTCAATCGTGATGTTCGTATGCATGACTCCATCGATGGAGTAGCCTCCTCGGAAGACAACGCCTACTACAATGACGGTGCCTTGAGTTCGTGGAATAAATTTTCCGTCATCTATGCCTAGCACTCTGATTTCAGGTTTTATTGTTCGAAACTTTTTTGGACAGCTCAACCTTTTCACTTAATATTATTAAAGTGTAGGGGATTAAAATAAAAATAGCAGAAGACTGCCCTTTGAGCAGATTCAAAGATTTATTAAATAACGAGAACTGAAAAAATGTAATGGGTCAAGCTTTGAGAACGCGTGTCAATTCTTTGCCGAACGCGTCATTCGCTTCCCGAACTTTCTCTGTGGCCTCAATCAAAGCTTCCTCAGGTTTGTTGTCGCCTTTCATTCTAAGGTAAATGATGGGGCTTGAAGCTAAAGGATGAGGCACATCATAGCCTGCAAACTCTACTTTTTTGTCTTCTAGAAGTCGCTTGGCTAAAAGATTACAGAGTCCATGACTTGAGCCTTCGATCTCAATCTTTAGCTCATTTCCTGATTTCTTTAATACTTTAATTTTCATGCCTTTTTGCCTTCTTAAAGATGTTCTTTGCCGTAATCTGGAGCTATTTTTCGTCTTTCAATATTTCCGTCTTTTGGGCATTTGAGGTCGTATCCTTGCTGTTCGAGCAAGGTTCCGCATCGCGAGCAGAAACCATACACAACACCTAAGCCCTTGTCATTCATTGATAGATGGAAGACTTGGTTTTTTTCGCTGATGACCTTGGCTTTTATGATGTCCCCTGGCTTGCATACATCACTTATTTGGTCAACATATCTGTCGGAGACATCTGAAACGTGAAGAATACCACCAAAGTTGCCTGAGAGTTTCTTGTCTCCAATTCTAAATATTTTAACCAAAACGTTGTCTGATTGAGCGTTGCCAATCTGGCCAATGACTACGGTGGAGACTTTTGGTACAACTACGCCTTTGACAACGGGGTAAACCGAAACTTTTCTGTTCTGCAAATCTACGAGTGAGCGCCCGATTATCTTTGAATAGATAACGCCGTCTTTAACGAAAGTTCCAGCGTCGGGAATAAATTCTTCAATAACGCCTAAGCGTTCGCCAGGCAATACTAAATGGCCGCTTTTTTCTTCTGGAGATTTTAGACTCATGATGGTTCCCTTTATTTTAAAGTAAGCTTGATTTTGATAAATGCATATGCTTAGTTTCCATTCTGCTCAATAAACCTTTTGATTAATAAGCAACAATACAATTTCAGGTGTTACTTAAGATTTTTTTGGATAATATACAAATCAATGACAAAATCATGCTTTAGTTTTCTGTGAAAATCAAACATGTGAGGAATCGTTATGAGCATAGCATAAACACAAACGACTAGACCACCGTTTTTTTCTATGAACCGTTGTAGAAACGGGGAAGACTGCACCTGCAAAAAACCACCACTGCCCTTAAGCTGCCCGATCAAGCGTTGGTCAACTTCTGGGTGATTATGAAACGAATAAACTGCTTTGCCAACATCAAGAGCTTTGGTCAAGAACGTGCGGTCAGCTTCTCGAGTCTGAACCCCAAAAGGCGGATTCATCAAAACAGTATCAAAAGACCCCACAACCGAGCTAATATCGGCGTTAATCCATTGAATACAAGCCATCAACCTAGTATTGCGAGAGTTTTCATGAGCAGTTTTAATGGCCAACGAGTCAACGTCAACGCCTATAACTTCTTTTGCTCCAAGATAACAGGCACCCAAAGCAAGCCTACCTGTCCCGCAACCTAGGTCCAGCACCGATTTATCAACGATGTCATTGTTTGAGTAAGCAGCGATGTAAAGCATGTTGGCGGCGACCTGCTCAGAGGTCGTATATTGTTCCAGATGAGCTTTGGGTGTAGGTTGAGGCTCAACCGTAGATAGGAACCGTTCGAGGTCTAATTTTCGAATAATCCTTTTTTGAGCATGTTCTCCCATGAATCCTCGCCGCAAACCACCATAAACTCGTTGACTGTCAGGATGGGTTTTTGGAATTTTCCAGGCGTGTCAAGCGAAATACGTGGACAAGCCGTGTTTACGTAGCTATCTATGCTTGGAAACTCTAGTAAGGCTTCAGGAGTGAGGTCTCTACCTGCCAAAATAAACGCTTCTCGTCCATTCTTTTCCGCCAACGCTTTAACCCAAAGCGCACTGTCAAGGCGTTGTTGACCTGGCTTTAACCCAACGAGGACACCGAAGGTTTTGGCGTTTGCGGCTTCTTGGATGCTTGCGAATCGTTGCTTTAGGAGCCGCTGGGCTTGGTCGGTGATTGAGTACGCCCTGCTATCGTAGGGGTCGGCTATTATAGTTGGCTTTGAAGTGCCTAAAGCGATGCCCAAAGCGTGGAACACTCCGCCGCCGATAAAGAGGAACGCGTCAACTTGGTCAGCTATGATTTTGGCGTTACTGTAGTTGCAGCCTATGACTTGCCCCGCATACTCCAGTTGGCCGGCGTTTCCAATTAGGACCGTTTTACCCGCTCCTTTAAGAGTTTGTTCCACTTGCTTTAACGTTTCCAGGTGCTGAACTGACGTGGTTAAACCAACTACGGCGTAGTCATTCAACAGAGCAATTGCGTGAACCACCGCCATGTCGACTGAAACATTTGCCCTTGCCTCCACATACAATGTTGGAATCCGCGTCTGTCTAACCATTTTAGTATGACCAAAATGAACAATTAAATCTGCACCCAAACCTTCCGCCTCACTAACCAGTATATCGCAGGCGCCGTAACATGGGTCAGCTGAAATAACCGCGATGGCACCGCATGCCTCCACAGTTTTAGCTATGGCGGTGGCTTGGGGTTTCAATCCCTGAGGCATCTGGAGTAAAACACGTTTGGCGGCAAGTTTGAGGATTTCCTGCTTTATTCTTTGCTCTTCAAAATCAAATCCCTTCATAAGCCACCCTCAATCAACAGATATCAGAAATCAAAGGGAAAATAGGATTTGCGGCTAAGCGACCTAGCTTTTAGTGTGACCATTCCCAGTCTTGCGTTGGCTTCTTGAGTGGTTGCCCGCGAGCTAAAGCGGCTTGCTCAGCCAATCGCTCTAGGATAATTTTTTGTTCAACACTTGCCACGTGTTTGCGTGTCTGGACAACGGCGTCGTTGTTTACGGATATGCTATCGATGCCGACGCGAACTAGAAACTCCGCGAAGTCTGGCAGGTTGGATGGCCCTTCGCCGCAGATGCTTACAGTGCAGCCGTTTTCATGGGCGGCTTTAATTAGGTGAGCGATGATGCGTTTGACTGCTGGGTCGCGTTCATCAAAGTATCCCATTTGCCCTAGGCGTTCACTGTCGCGGTCAATCATGAGCACGCCTTGGGTCATGTCATTTGAGCCTATGCTGAAGCCGTCGACGAGTTTGCTGAATTCATCAGCCATAATTCCGATGGATGGTGTTTCTGCCATGAACCAGACTTTGAAGTCTTTGTTGCGTTCTAAACCTTCTTCTTTCATGATTTGTAGGACTGCTTTAGCCTCCCAGAGGGTTCTTACCATGGGCAGCATAACGTAGACGTTTTTGAGCGCCCACTCTTTGCGGCATTTTAGAATAGCTTGACATTCCAGGCGGAAAGCTTTGTCGTACCATTTGCTTATGTAGCGGCTGCATCCTCTCCAACCTAACATGGGGTTTTCTTCGATGATTTCGTATTTTTCACCGCCTTTCAAGCCTCGGTATTCGTTAGTTTTAAAGTCGCTTAATCGAACTACGACGGGTTTTGGTTGGATTGCCCTTGCAACTGTTGCTATACCATCGGCGAGTTTGTCGACGAATTGCTGGCTTTGGCCTGCATCAACAAACGCCATTGGGTGCTGTCCGATGGCGCTAGCTAAGATGAATTCTGTACGCATGAGCCCGATGCCTTCAAACGGTAGGTTCTTGTATTGTTCAATCATCTCGGGGGTTCCGAGGTTCATGTAAATCTTGGTGGCTGTTACGGGAGCTGCCTCTGCCATCAATGCTCCGCCGCTGTTTGCTGCGGCTGGNGCAATTGCTTGAGCCATTATGCCGTCGTAGATTACTCCGTTTCTTGAATCTACGGTGTATTCTTGACCTGTCTTCATCAGTTGTGTTGCGTTTTCGGTGCCAACGACACATGGGATGTTTAGTTCTCGACTGACAATAGCTGCGTGAGATGTGATTCCGCCTTTATCGGTAACTATTGCGCTTGCCATTTTCATGAAGGGAACAAAATCAGGGTCAGTCATGCCTGTGACTAGAACGTCACCCTTGTGCATTTCTTTGTGGGCATCTTCAGGGTTTAGGACAATTTTTGCTTTGCCTACGCCGTAACCTCTTCTTCCGGCGGAGATACCTCGAACAACAACTTTTAGGTCTTGAGCTTTGTTTTCTTCCATTCTTGTCGCTTCCACTGTTTTTGATCCGAAAACGGTTTCTGGGCGAGCCTGAACCAGCATCATGTTTTCAGGGAAAGATAGATCCTGGTCGATTGCCCACTCAATATCCATGGGTTTACCGTAATGTTTCTCTATGCGTTTGGCAAGTTCAGTAAGTTTAGCGATTTCTTGGTCGCTTATGCAAACTATTTTTTGTTCAGCTTCAGGAATGTCTATGTGAACTGTTTTTCCTGTTTTGGGGTCACGGATATACTTGATAGTTTTGCGCGAGATGCGGCGTTCCTTTATTAGCATCGAGTTCTTGTCTACCACGAAGTCGTCAGGGTTAACGACACCTGAAACCACGGTTTCGCCTAAGCCGAAGTTGCCTTCGATTACGATTTCATCTCTGTTGCCAGTAACTGGGTTAATTGTGAACATGACTCCTGCAGCGCGGGAGTTAACCATTTTTTGGACGCCGACGCTGATGAAGACTTTTTCGTGTGGAAAGCCTTTCTCAGTTCGATAGAAGATTGCTCTTGGCGTGAAGAGGCTGGACCAACATTTCCTCACTTTGTCGATGAGGTCGTCTGCACCTCGAACGTTTAGGTAAGTTTCCTGCTGACCAGCAAACGACGCATCAGGCAAGTCTTCTGCAGTAGCACTTGAACGGACCGCCACAAAGGTGTCTTTTAAGCTAAAACGTTTGTTTAATTCAACGTAAGCGTTTCTTATGGCGGTTTCAATGTCTTTTGGCATTAGAGTTTTTTCTATAAGTTCACGGATTTTTTTAGATGCAGTATCGTACTGCCTGGGGTCGTTTGGGTTAGTCACTGTGTCTGTTATAATTTTGTAGATTTGTTCAGCGATTTTTTTCTCAACAATAAATCTTTCATAAGAATATGCAGTTACGGCAAAACCAAAAGGCACAGGTAGTGCCGCATGGATCATTTCGCCAAGGCTGGCGTTCTTGCCGCCAACNATGGAAACATCAGTATTTCTTAAATTATCAAACCATAAAACCAATTCTCTCTCTTTGACGCTCAAGTCGTCTCCGTCTCCGGTACGGCCGCTTCAGTCATGGTTGGAGAAGCATTGATTTTGGAGATGACTATTTTGCAAGGTATTGGAAGTTTTGCGCTTCCTCTTTTTAATGACTCTTTGGCTATTGCCTCTTGACCAGCTTTAACTTTAACAGTAATGATTGGTTGTCCAACTTCGACTTTTGCCGCAGTACCGATTGCTGTTCCGAAGGAACGTCTCATTCCCTGTTGAAGTCGGTCTGCGTGAGCGCCGAAAATCATCTTGTTTTCTCGCAGGATAATGTGCGGGTATGGATGAACAACCATAAGATAATCATTTATGAGTTTATCCATAAGGATACGGTTGGTGGCTACACGTGCTGCTTCTAAGGCACTGTGGCGTATCTGCGCCCGTTCTTGACCGATCAGTTGCCCTTCAACCGCATAGGTGCCTTTTGTGTCGCCCATAGTGAACTTTACAATTTTTGGTGGTGGAAAACCTCTAGCATATTTCTTTCGCGTATAGGCTCTATTTTTTACGTGCCTGTAGTTACGTGCTTGCATGCAGCATCCCTTTTGTAAAAGGGATTTGCGCCCAGCAATATTTAAACGATTTGTAAATAGACGACGATACTTCCGTGCATTTTCCACGTTCCAGTCATTTACTTAAAATAGCGATTTCAAACTATTGACTGTCACCAATTTATATAGTCAGGTTTACTTTTTGATTCCCAAATGCCAACATACCTGTTTATTTCAGGAAAAAACTGGATACTCTCACTAGCGGAGCTAACCGCCTACTTTAGCGCAAGAAACAACAAGTTCGAAGTACAATATTTTTCCCGAGAATTCTTCGTCATTAACTTAGAAAAAAGCATAACCCCTTCAGCTATGGCGGATTTAGGCGGAACCATAAAAATCGGTCAACCAAAAACCACGCTTCCAACCCAAATCGTCAAAGAGGCATTTCTTAACAAAAACAAACATACCCAAAAACAAATCGCCCAAACCTTAATCGCAAGCAACATCCCCTCCGACATGAGACCTGAAAAAGGCCTTTTTGGAGTAAGCGTATACTTCACTGATAATGCATTTTCCCCAATGTCAGGGCGGATGCAACGTTTCATCGGTGGCACCATAAAAGACGAATTGACAACTCAGGGAAAAAAGGCGAATTTCATGGGTTACTCGGCTGAGCGAAAACAAGCACAGCTTAGCCATGTAGAAGTATTAAAGAAGAATCTAGTGGAAAACCAAGCCGAAGTGCTTTTCTGCATCGGTAAAACAGAAACATGGATTGCCACAACCATAGCGGTGCATAACCCCTTTGAGTTCCAGAAAAGAGACGTCTTTAAGCCGAACCAACGAGTCATTTTTGCCATGCCGCCTAGACTAGCACGAATCATGGTTAACCTCTCGGTGTGTACTGAGGGAAAAACTTTACTTGACCCATTCTGCGGCGTCGGCACTATTCTGCAGGAAGCACTAATGGAGAAAGCAACGGTAGTAGGCATGGATGTTAATCCTTGGTGCGTTAAGGCAACTGAGGAAAACCTTGAGTGGGTAACCAGAGAATACGAACTTGTCGATGCAGATTTTAGGGTTCTGCTAGGCGATGTAGGTAGAATAGCTGAAAAGGTCGGGTTGGAATCCGTAGATTGTATAGTTTCTGAACCTGATTTGGGTCCCGCGCTCCGAGAGGTTCCAACAGGTCCTTACGCGCAGAAAATTATTGAAAAACTAGAACCATTGTTCTTTGGGTTCATCGAAGAAGCATACAGAACACTAAAGCCAAAAGGCCACTTGGTACTGGTTACACCCTACATTAAAACTCGCTCCAACAAAGCGGTAACAATGCCAATTGGCGACCAACTTGAAAGCGTGGGATTCAAACGTATCTACTCTTTCTCTACAGAAATGTTCAGTAAGAATTTGGATGTTGGGCGGTTAACTCATTCTGCCTCATTAGTGGAGATGGATGAGCGGCATAAAATCGGCCGAGAAATCCACATCCTCGAGAAATAAGCAGTTAGTTTGCGGAAACAATTTATTAATTTGTTTAGTGAACTATCTCTAAAACCGTTGAGGCAAAGATATTGAGCAGTAATCCAAGACCTAATTGGGACCGGTACTTCTTAGATATGTGTGAAGCCGTAGCTAGACGTGCTACATGTGACCGTGGAAGAAGCGGCTGCGTCATCGTTAAAGACAAACGAATAATGACCACTGGGTATGTTGGGGCTCCTGCAGGGTTACCGCATTGTGATGAGGCAGGACATGATCTGCGTAAAGTATTCAACTCTAATGGAGAAGTCACCCAGCACTGCGTCCGAACTCTTCATGCCGAACAAAACGCAATAATTCAGGCTGCAAGGTTCGGTATTCCACTTGAAGGAGCGACGCTTTTCTGTAAGATGACGCCGTGCAGAACCTGTGCGATGATTATAATTAACGCTGGAATCAAACGGGTTGTTTGTGAAAAAAGATACCACGCGGACGCTGACACAATTGATATGTTCAAGCAAGCGGGAATAGAGCTTTGCGTTATGAATTCAGAAGTCGAAAAGTACGATAAGCAATAAACGAGTTATTTAATTGTAAATTTGTAAATTCTTTACGGAAAGGGGAGGTTTACTCTCTGAGAAAAAGAGCTTTAAACTATCTTTTGGTTGGAACGACAAACCATTTTATGTTGTCGAACCCATACTTGGTTACCAGTGGGTCAACGAAATTGGGGGATAAATCGTCATCGATTTCCGCGAAAACTACTGTATCGCCTATTCTGTAGACGATGCATATGACTGTAGCATCTTTTAACGCAGCATATTTACCCTTGATTTCCCAGTAACCAGGCTCATCCCGTCCAGCCTCAATAACCCAAGAGTACTTGTCTTCAGGATGCTGCCCCTGCATGAAGTTAAAAGCACAAACAACGTCCCCAACAGCTTTTGGGTCTTCATTTGTTTTGACATAGAACCAAATCGTCATAATTAACACCAATACAATGAGTTAGTTTCTGTCTTTAAACTGTTTCTTCTATAAGCCAGCCTTAGCTTCGATAAGGGTCAAGATTTCAAAGAAAGGCAACTTATGCTCAGCCTTAACGGATGCTGTAAGACCTTGATCGGTAAATCCTCGTAGAGTTTCTTTTACACCTGTAAGTGTGGACTGCATCAGCAAGACTCTTCCATCGGGTTTTAAATGCGCTGGGGTTTGGGCGATGAAGCGATCAACAACTTTTCTTCCGTTGGCACCTCCTGCCCAAGAGCGCCCAATCCAAGAAGCGTCTTCACCTTCTTCTGAAGGCAAGTAAGGAGCGTTAAACAATATCAAGTCAAAGGCAGTGTATGGGTTTAGAGCCGTAAACATGCTTGCCTGAACAAAAACCATCTTATTTTGCACGCCGTTGAGTGCTGAATTCTCCTTTGCACAGCGAATGGCATAAGGGTTTAAGTCAACCGCCACCACTTCATTTGCTTTTTTTGCTGCGAGAATCCCAAGCATTCCGCAGCCAGTACCCAAATCCAAGACCCGCTCACCTTCTTTTACCTCAAGGTTTTCCGCAAATAGGAAAGTGTCCTCAGCTGGATCGTAAACCTCATCATTCAAATCAAAAACGTACTCGCCAAAACAAGTTCGCTTAGTTGCATAAGGCATTTGCTACAGCTCCAAAATCTTTTGGGTGTAATTCTCTTACACGCCTATTACTGTGGGGAAGGCTCAATGCCATTTTCTCTGCTTCTTGTTTGGTCAATTTGAAATTGCTTCTTAGGAAAGGTGAGATAGCTTTGGCTAAGTTTTTGTTTCGCTGCGTAAAAAGCCACTTAACCAAGCGCAAGAACAATGGAGGATTCTTTATCTCGAAGGGTTTGGCGTGCCATAGTTTTAAGCTGATGATAACTGAATCAACCTCAGGCTGAGGATAGAACATGACTTTGGGGACCGCATCTAAAAGTTCAATTTCTGCCATCTGGTTAGTTACAACAGTTAACCAACCATACTCTTTAGTGCCCACAGAAGCTGTTAGGCGGTCAGCGAACTCTTTCTGCAAAATCAAAACAGCACAGTTAACTTTACGCTCCAAAAGCCATGTCACCAAATGAGAAGACAAATAGTAGGGAGGAGCAGCGATAGTTTTGTTGAACTCGGGCAGGTCTACCTTCAAGACGTCACCTTCTATTACCGTAACATTTCTCAAACAACTCACCTTTTCACTGAGTACAGCTGCAACCATCGGGTCTTTCTCGACCGCTACCACAGCCTTGCATTTGTCAGCGAGAAAACAAGTTAGCCAGCCGAAGCCGGCACCTGCATCCAAAACCACATCCGCTTTGCTTAGCGCTGCATAGCAGCAGAGTTTAGGGTAGAGAGAGGGCTCAACCATGAAGTTTTGCCCCATAAGCTTGTTGGGGATGATATGGCGGTTTTGAAGGAGCTTCTTCGTTTCCTCAAGACTCATCTGCTATGCCTTACTGCGCCCGGGTAAACAACCGGTACTTGCTGTCACCCTCAAGTTCTTCCAGAACTCGCTTGGTAATCAGTTTTACGGGGTTGGGCAGTTCGGTGCGTTTCTGCAAATCTTCAAAGCTTTCAAACGGTTTGCGTTCACGGTCGTTGATGACTTGCCACATGTATTTTTTGCCGATACCTGGAACAAGCTCCAACGCGTGCATTCGAGGCGTAATCGCCCGTGCAGTATTAAAGAAATTGACAAACCATTTTTCTCGATTCGCAACTATTTTGCTTATAACGCTTGGAAGCTCGGCTTTTGCTGAGGCAGTTAACTCCTCGTACCCGATTCGACCAATAATGTATGTGACTTCCTCACGTGAATCTTTTCCAACATACACACGGTCACCAGGCTTGAGAACCAACTCTTCTTTCACTAAAGCCTCCAGTAGAGTAAAGAATTCTTCTCCTACGCATTGAATAAGGGCTCCCGCTCGATAACCTGCTCGTCCTGTGGGGCGAAATCCTGGCTTGCCGTGTTGAAGGAAATCTAACACGTAAGCGTGCTCTTCATACCGCTTTTCCATAACAGTCACTAGGTCCGTCAGCTAGACTATTCTCGCTTACTGCTTAAAAATACTTAGTAGTTTGCGCCTACTTTAACGTTCGATTCTCGTTTAAAAGTTCAACAATTGTGTGCAGTTTCGAGGTTTCTATGATTTTGCGTCCGCCTGCTAAGAAGATTCTCAATTCATCAACGGTTTCAGGCATGCAGTTTATTATCTGGACTGCTTCTGCCTCGTCGAGTTCGTATTCTTTTAGGAGTTTTTGCAAGAGTTCTTCAGCTTTTTCTGGTTCACACTTGGAGAATTTGCTTACATAATCGAGTGTTCGACGTTGGAACTGGTCGAGGTTTTCTTCTCCGATGGATGCCAGAACCTTCTTAACCTGTGGAAGGGTTAAGCGACTTTCGCTTACTTCTCTCTTGCTCATTTCAGACTCACTTACCAGTATAGGGCTCTAGATGTTCTGAGCGGGTAATAATTTCTTTAATGGCGTCGCCTTGGGGAACGCTAACGACGTAGCCACGACCCCGTTTTTCTACTATGACTCCTATTTTGCCATGGAAACGTTTATGGGGCATACTTTTCTGTACGCTTGAATCCATCTTTATAATCACTTGAGAACCAGGAGTGTACTCTTGAAGTATCTTTCCAATGTTTGGTTTACCTTTTTCGCGGGTCGGCTTACGAAGCAAACTGCGAGTACCAGTGTAATAGCCTTTTGAACCTCTCATCTAATTTTCACCTTAACTATTCCATTATTACGTTGAGAACGTCAAGCTTAAGCGTCTTCGCTCTGTTGCTGAGCAAAGCTGAAACGTTTGGGTTCGTGCGTCCTTCATCTCCAGATACCAATTCTTTAACGTAGAGTCCACCTTGGCAACGAATTTCCATCAGGACCCTCTTAAGCGACACCTTCTTAACTTTAACCTGATATATGTACTTTTCTCGGATTAAATCTGCCCTTCGATGCAAAACGCGAAGAGGCGTCTGCTGTTTAATACAAATACCCGATAGCTTCTCCTCGATGGTGCGAAGGTCTTTTTCTGATGGGTCATTCTCAAACTCCGCTAGCAATTGATACTCTTTCTGGGCGCCCTCACCAGTCTTGAGGTGCCTTACAACATCTTTAGTGGTAAAATGTAAACCCGAAACTTCTACCTTTCCAACTGCGCTCACATTGACCTGAGTTTCAATCTGATTTAAATCAACAAACCTTTTCTTAGGTTTTGAAACTTCAATTACAAACGGCCGCCCGGTACCTAGCATACGCGCATCGATATCTTCTCGTCCGGAAGCATGCAAAAACGCCTCCTCTCCCAGCGTTGCCTCAAGAAGCGGTTTAGAGGATAGTTCCTCTACCGATTCAGGGTAAAGTTTTCCTGTTCCACCACATTTCTCGCATCCTCTGCCTCGACAGTTGGAACAGAACCACTTCGACTGTGGAATAGTGCGGACTAGTTTGCGGTATCTGCCTGCGACGAAAAGAGGGTTAACTTGAAGTCGAATTGTTTCTAAGAAAGGATTAAAAACAAAAACTATATCGGGTTTTAGATAGTCTGCTTCTTTGCTTGCATGTTTAGCAACTGTTTTGCCAAGTAAGCGCCCGAATTCATGTTTCATACTCTCGCCATACCCAACGTTGACGACTGCTTTGAACTCATCCTCACGCTCCTCAATCTGCAGTGGCAATTCAATTCCGACAAGAAAAGTAGTAAACTCGAAACCATCGACGGTTTGGAGAGCTTTTTGGGTTAGACAGTCAACTAGCTCGAACTTTCCTTCGCAGAGACTACATTTAAGCGCCTCGTTTTTTGGCAGGCGCTTCTTCAAGTGTTTTAGCGTTTCCTGCGCTTCTCTGGAAAAACCGTTCGTTGCCAGCACTTTAAGGCGTTTTATGCCCTCGACTTTTTTTTCCTGGGCAATATCATTGGCCTGCATTGTCAAACTGACTTTTAATGCGTTCCCCCGCACGTTGTTCTCCATGCTGTAACCCAACAATGCGAATTGTCTGCCTAAACAGTGGTCACAAAGCGGGAATTTGCTGAGAATCTCGTAGGCTTTTTCTAGAACATCCATGGCACTTAGCCTACTTCATACCGGGCATACCCATGCCTTTGCCACCCAGACCGAAGGGTAACTTCTTTTTATGCTTAAACATCTTGAGCATTTTTCGCATCATAACGTACTGCTTGAGTAGTTCTTTGACTTCCTTTTCTGTTGTTCCTGAACCGCGTGCGATGCGTTTTGCCCGTGAAGAATTCAGAAGCTTAGGGTTCTCCTTTTCCGCTGGAGTCATGGATTGGATGATTATGCCCCATTTATCCAAGCGCCCCTCGGCCGTGTTTAGCATTTCTTCTGGCACATCGGCAGACATTCCTGGAATCATTTTGAGCACTTTGCCGAAGGGTCCCATCTTTTTAACCGCTTGGAATTGCTCATACATATCTGTTAACGTGAAGTTGCCGCTCATGATGTCTTTGGCTTTCTTCTGGGGAACATTGATCTCAGCATCTTTAACTTTTTCAAGAAGCGTCTCTAAGTCACCCATTCCCAAAAGGCGACCGACGAAACGTGATGGAATGAACGCTTCAAGGTCTTCTATTTTTTCACCTGTACCTATGAATTTGATTGGTGCACCAGTTGCTGCAACCGCGGAAAGTGCCCCTCCGCCGCGTGAGGAACCATCGAGTTTGGTTACGATAATGGCACCGATGGGGGTTGCTTCATGGAAGGTTNTTGCTTGCGCAAGAGCCTGCTGGCCGATCGTGCCATCGATAACCATTATGACTTCGTCTGGATGAAGATTCTTTTCAAGGTCCTTCATTTCCTTGATTAGATCTTTCTCTTCTTTGTGCCTACCTGCTGTGTCAACGATTATCAAATCTTTATCGCTAAATAGTTTCAGACCTTCCCGGACAACTTTTACGGGATCTTTCGCTTTGAGGTCCCCAAAGAAAGGAGTGTTTGTTCTTGTTGACAGCTGTTGAAGCTGGTTATAGGCTCCTGGCCGATATGTATCTGCACAAATTAAGCCAACTTTTAGACCTCTTTTCTGGAAATACCTTGCGAGCTTAGCAGCGTGAGTAGTTTTTCCCGAACCTTGAATACCCACCAACATGACAATTTTCTTCTTACCTGGTTCAACCTTGAGCGGAACAGGTTTGTCGCCGACGAAACGAGTTAATTCTTCATAAACCACTTTTATGACATGTTCTCTCCTCGAGATTCCAGGAGGCATTTTTTCGTTTAGAGCGCGTTCTTCGATGCGTTTAGAAATTTCTAGTACAAGTTGAACATTTACATCTGCTTGGAGCAGGGCACGTTGGATATCGCGGACAAGTTCCTTCACTGCGGCTTCATCCACTACACCAGCTTTGAAAAGCTTCTTTATGGCTGAGGTCAACGAGGAACCCAGCTTATCTAGTGCCATCCAGGGTCTCCAGCCTAAACATTCTTATTCTTTTAGATAAAGTTTACACAAAATAAACTATTAATATTCCCAGAATTTGAGGTGTTTTTCAAGGGAAGCCGTTTAGTAAGCATATCAACGAAGGTGAAGCCTCAGTTTCCCCATATTAATTATTCTTCACAATTCAGACGGCTCTTCATGCATCATTGGCTTCATGCAGAAAGGCTCAAAGCTAGAACATAAACATTAATGGAACTTAAACAAAATAGGAAACCGAGAAAAAGAAAAGGTATCTATTTTACTCGAACGATTTTTACTTTCCCAAGTATTGCCCAGTATTCAATTTCTGCGCCAGCAACAAGTTTAGCTTTGAGTTCTGGCTCATCGGGGAACGGTGCATCCAAGTACTCATAGGTTTCTAAGTCCATTATCTGCACACCTGTGGGGTTAATAGCGAACACTTGGCCAGCTCTTTTGTCGATTATTGGGACTTCTGCTCCAAGGTCGACTGGTTTTACGAACTGTCTCTTTTGGCCGTCGAAGACGCCTATTGCGACGATTCTTGCTTTGGCTGATCCATGTTTTCCAGGTTTAGATTTAGCTATGTCTACTATGCGGCATGGTTCGCCTTCAATCATCATGTAGCCGCCTACGCGTAATTCTCCAACATCTACTGGTCTGCTCATACGCTCACCACAGATTAATTCTATTTAATGCAATTCAGAACAACACCCATATATAGATTAAGGTTTACGCTAGTAACTGAGCGGTGGAAAAAGTGTTCAAAAGTGTAGGTTTAGTTGCCCGCTTCGATAAAAAATCGGCGCTAAAACTAACTGAGGAACTATCGGAGTACCTGAAAGGAAAAGGTTTGAAAGTCTATGTAGAAGATAGCCTCGCCGACAAAGTCAGTTCAGAAGAAGAATTTATTCCACTAGCAAAAATGACTACCGATTTTGTAATAGCAATCGGCGGTGACGGAACCATACTACGAACATGTATCACTGTTCCTAAGCCTGAACCACCAATTCTAACAATTAACATGGGTGTTAGAGGATTTCTAACCGAAGTTGAACCAAAAGACGCCTGCAAAGCCGTTGATAGAATCCTCAAGGGTGATTACAAGATAGAAGAATGTGCAAAACTATCCGTTACAGTGGGCAAAGAAAAGTTACCTGATGCCTTAAATGACGTTGTAGTTTCCGCCTGTGAACCTTCAAAAATTTTGTATACACAAGTATTCAAAAACGGAAAACCCATCCTAAAAAGTCAAGCCGACGGATTAATTGTTGCAACCCAAACAGGCTCAACAGGATATTCGCTTTCTGCAGGAGGACCAGTTTTAGACCAAGAAGTTGACGGTTTTGTTCTAACACCAATTTGTTCTTTAACCGTGTTCCGTTCGCTTGTGTTTCCCGCTGACTCCACCCTTTCTTTCAAGGTCGAACGTCCTAAAGAGATGCTTGTTTTGATCGATGGCAACTATCGTAGACTCACAAACGCTGATAAGACCATAAAAGTCACCAAATCAACCAATACAACTTCATTTATCCGCTTTGAGACGGACTTTGACCTTGAAACAGACTTTTACGATAGACTCCGCAACAGGTTGCTTTTTAAGGGAACATAATGAAAAGTTCCCAAAGTATTCCCGGTAGAAGAGTTATTGTGTTAGATACTTCCGCTTTTGTGGCTGGTTTTGACTCTTTTTCTCTGAACGCCGAACAGGTTACGGTACCCAAGGTTGAGGAAGAAATCCGCAGAAAGTCAATGATTAAGATGCGGCTTGAAATGGCAATTGAAAGTGGTAAACTCAAGGTTAAAGCTCCGACAGAAGAGTTTCAAGTTAAAGCAGAATCATTCGGCAACAAAGTAGGAGACTCCTCTAAACTGTCAGAAACAGACAAACAGCTTTTGGCATTAACTTTGGAACTGAAAGCTGCAGGTTATATGCCCCAATTAGTTACAGATGACTATTCAATACAGAATGTCGCCACAAAAATGGGTGTGGATTTTTTGTCTTTAGCGACATTGGGCATAAAACGGCTCTTAGAGTGGATAAAGTATTGCCCAGCATGCTACAAAGAATACGCCGCTAGCAGTAAATTCAAGGAATGCCAGGTCTGTGGCACGGAATTAAAGAGAAAACCTAAGAGGCAAACGAAAGAACTAAAATCAAGATAAGGCATCTTAGAGAAGCAGTAAAAGTAAGATTAACAATAAACCTTCGACTCCAAAGATAGGAAACACAACTTGTTTTGCCTTCACAATCGCCTTGTCAACCAAGGTAGTTATAGATTTTAAGCGGTCTTCACCGATTACTCGCACTTGCGGCACAACAAAAGTTCGGCTCCCAGCACTGCATTCTTCAAGGTTTGCTTCCGCCCTCTTTGCCACCTCACCTATGTACTGAATAAGCAAGGCATGGTCGATAACTTCGCCGACAGGATTATAACCTCGCCGCCCCGTAATCGAAGCGGTAACTGCATGGGTATCTGTTGTAAAGACTTCGCTGGATTCAAACCCCAATCTTGACAGAGCGCTAAGAATTTTTTCGCGTAAACCAGGAACCATGTTATTGCCATCTATAATTATGTAAGCTGTTTTCTGGTTTTCTACTTGAACAGCTATCGCTGTGATTCCTCCTGCACCCATGCCCGCTTTAAGGCTGAATTCNGCAGGAAAAACGGTAGCAGATCCAACGCTAAATTTTTTTGTTGGTATTGCAATGGCTTGTTGGAGGCACCTAAAAGCCACCCGCTCCAATTCATCAAGATGCTCGGATGTGTCAATTATGTTAGTTAAGGAGTTATGGCAATTAACAACCAGGGCATTTGTGAGACCTAACTTTTTTGCTTCCTCAACGACTATCCGTCCTAGCTCTTGAGGCAAATCTTCAGTGGTTTTAGGAGCGAGAGTAAAAGAGAGGAATGCTGTGTCACCGAAGATTTGGCAGGAAGCCGTTGCGACGCCTTCACTCACAGAAACAAATGGAGAAGCCGAGACCGCTTGAGCCTTAAACTTAGCAGAAGAAATTACCTGTGTAGCAATCTTGTAGTTTTGGGATTGTGAAGCTAAGTCTAGTTCATGCCCTAGAAGCCCCAATGGAACACAAGCATCACCACCTCCTAACTCTTTTTCGACTTCCCGTTTGAGAAGTGAAGGCAAAAGGCTGCTGCCTATGTTTTTGAATGGCCCTGGATGCACTTGGGGAACGATTATTGCTGCTTTGGGTTTGGCAGCATCAAACTTTAGCAAGGTGACTTCAATGTCTGCATCTCTCCCCATCGTTTCAAGATGCTTTTCGAGAGGTTCGCTTTGATCGGTGACCCAGTTAAGCAGGAAAGCCTTAAACAGAGGTAGCGCTGAAAGCGAGTAGGTTTTTTTGCCTAAACGGTCAATAGAAGAAAGAAGCATATACACAGCTACGTAACCAATTATTGGGGATAAAACAATAAAGGGCAAAATTTGAGAGACAACTGCGTTTGAAATGAATGCCCAAAAAACCAAAAAGGCTCCAATGCTCAAGATTGGTTCGAGCATAATAGACAAAAGTTGTCTCCATCTCTCTGCTGTGGAGGTGGCGTTGAATACCAGAAACCTAAGCGTAACAACCGCGGCGAAACCTAGGAGAGTAAGTTTTACCCAGAGTAGCCAGCCGAACCAGAAGCTTAAGCCGACGCCCAAAACGATGAAAACAAGCCATATAACCCAACCGATAGCGGATAATACTAATGTTCTTCTAATTGAGAATATGGGGTCCTTTTTGAGCAGAGATTTGCTTACGATTGCGCTGGTTATGTAAGTTATGATGAAGAGTGAAACGCCCAGTGCTAAACTGCTCAATGAGGGAAAAAGCAACAGAGTAGAGAGGTTAATTGCGATAATGCAGATGGCGGCGACGGTTAAAATGGCTTTTTTGTATGATGGAAGATAAAACATTGAGGAATAGTGTTTAGTTGCACTATCCATTGAATAATTAAGAGAACCATCAGGCGCCATATTTCTCTCTCCTATGAAACCTGTTAGCCCTATTAATATTTAGCTCAGGCACCCCGTTCCATCCAGGACAGGAAATACATTAATTTGATTAACATAAAAGTGTTAAAACAGTGTTTTAGCACAAAGAGCGCTAAGTGTAGGATTCAGGGAGCTGTTTTCAAGTGGGTACAGCTGGAAACCAACATGTTTTGGTAAGGGAACTGTTTTATCCCTAGAAGTCCTATCTTATTAGTTTGCGAACTCTATGCCAGATCAAGACCTGCCCCCGTCAATATTCCACATGTTGGAGCGAAACGTGGGTAAAAAAATCAGGGTAATTCTAGACCCCGCTTACGGTTTTGAAGGCACCCTGATGGCGGTAACGCATGAGCCGTCAGGAATCTGGCTCTCTGAGGCAGAAGCAATCGTTTTAAGGTCAACCATCGCCCAGCCCATTCCGCAGGTTGCTAGCCGAGAAGAAAGAAGCGAATTATTCTTGCATCTAAACTCCGTTCAAAGAATAGAAGTATTGCACCCTACGCCAACTAGAAGATAAAGACGTTTTATGGGAAGAAAACTTTTGCCAATACAGAGATAACTATCAGTGAAACTGCGAAGACCACAAGCAACTCGGGCCTGATTTTTACGCCTTCGGTTTCTTCCTCAAAGAACCTTAGCAAACCTGCACTTGCGGCAGGCATTGGACCAGTATCTTTCTTCTTTTTTCTCATACTCATTAAATATCGCTACCCTAGTGATTATGATACATGCGTAATATTCGCCTAAACTAATTAATCTTATGCCAAATATCAGCAATCTCGCAAAAAGTGGGGATCATTTGACTCCCAGAACACATCATGAGTTCATTACAGGATTCATAGTGAAGAGAAGATAGATGATGTAGGAAGCCCTAAGGGGTAGGCGCTATTGGCGATTCCCAGAACGATTAACGTGTTAGAGCTTTAGTAGGTTTTCTTGTATACAAAAGCATCAACCAAAACACAGAAACCCATGAATAATTGAGCTTATATGTAATAGCAAGGCAAAAAATGAAGGTGAAGAAGCTGCAAATCCATGAATTTCAAGAAATGATGAAGCAGCTCTATTTCAAACGTGATTCCGAACGTGGAATAGATGGAACTTTCAACTGGCTTGTAGATGAAGTCGCCGAGTTAGGTCAAGAGCTAAAAGGAAGAGATAGAGAAGCTACTGAAAAAGAGTTTGCTGACGTAATTGCTTGGCTTTCATCACTTGCCAACATCATGGGCATAGACCTTGAAAAATCTGCCTTGGATAAGTACAACTTTAAATGCCCAAAATGCCAAAACTCGCCTTGTACATGTACTTTCTAACCGAGACGTTTCTGTCCAAACCCCGTCACCAACCAAATATACCGCTTGTTGCCTTTCCGCTCGATAGTTCCTTCATTTTTCAGAAGCTTAAGATGATAAATAACAACACCATAAGTCAAGCCTGATTCTTTGGCAATCTTGCAAGCCACAAAACCCTGAAGTTCAAGCAAAACCAGAATTTTGGTTCTAGCCGCAAGACCACTATGGACGTTTCTGATTTGCTTTAGATAAGCATTAGGATGCATTGTTTCTTTGATATTCTATTCCACCGACCAATAGATTGGCAGTTTAACTTGAAAAGCTTTAGCTACTTGAAGTCAAAAAGTGTAGCTTGTTTGGGTTTCTTGTTATCAAACATCATGCTTATCTCTTCCTTGATTAGATCCATACGTTGCGTGTAGTACTTTGGCAAACCATACTTATCCACCAATTGTTGAGCAGCTATCAGATACTTCTCTATTCCCCCTCGATAAACCGTAAGTGTTAGTTTGCCGCCGCAAAAAGGGCATTTCCCTTTAAGAGGCAGCCGACGAAACTTCTTGTTGCAGGATTTACATCGGAAGCCCTGAGTTGAGAATGCACGCAGGTTTCCGGCGATGTCGCGCATGAAGTGCGTGTTCAGGACTTTAAGAGCTACTTTTCTTGCGTCAACAGCTTCTATTCTTTCTCCAAGTTCCAGCTGCATGTGAAGCTTTTCTATCATCGATTTGAATTCCTTATACGAACTGTTGGCGTTGCCTAGGTTGATGTTTGTACAGGGAGTTGTGTATTGAAAGCCTTCAAACTGCGCTTCAGTCCCTAACCGATGACTGATTACATCCATTAAAGCGCTGGCGGGTCTAGCATCGAACTTCTCCAAAGTCTTCTTATAAAATTCTACGGGATAAGTGGCACTGACGTCAAAGTCGTGGGCTTGGCGTTGTACCTCTTTAGTGTTCACAAAGGGGATAAGCAAGATAGGCGCGTCCATGATTCCACCGATTTGCGCAGGCAAATAGATTCGTGAAAAGTTTATCAGCGTGTCGAGTGCAAGCATGATGGCATCTTCGTCTCCGTCGCAGTCACGACGTTTAGCCGAATGCCAAACAGGATGAGCATAAATCACATTACGATCTGTAAAACCGACCACTCTTCCCAAAATGCAAGCACATGTGTGCGGCGCCAACCCAAAAAGCAGGTGACCAACCAAATCTTCAGCCTTCTTAACGTTATAGAAGGCATGTTGCTTGTACACCCGAGTTAGTAGGTCATCGATGAACGCTGCAATTTGGACAAAGTATTCTCCTGCACGCCAAGGAATAACGACATCTTGAATTTTTAGTTCGCAGACTTGGTTTGGGTNAGTCAAGGGTAATCCGAATGTGTCCGCGAGGTATCCCATTTGATGCATCTTTTCGATCGATACACCGACTTCAGTTGGTGTAATATGTGTTAAAGGAGCGTTTGTGGCGTCGAAGCGTATGGTGCCATCCTTGTAGACAGATAATCCATGTTTTGCCCTTAAGATTCCTTTCTCGATGATTTCAGGGGTTTTATCTGCGTTGGTTAAGCCTTTAACGCCACGCAGCATTTTTGGCGTCTGGCAGCCAAGGTTGCTCGAGGCTTTGTCTATTTGTTCTTTGAAGTTAATAGGCTGGCGCTGGTATAGGACCCCGTCTGTTTTGCAGGTTGAACATCCGCTGTCTTTCACTGTTCTGCCGCAGCGCGGACAGGTTTTCTCATGAACGGTTTCGAAGCCACAGCTGTCGCATTTTACTTTAGGTGTGTATGTTTTGCAGTTGGGGCATTTGCGTTTAGCTAACTCGACGAATACCGGACCATGCCGTCCCGCTTCCATCAGATCACGGTGGGAGCCACCCTTCAGACCAACTGGAAAAAGAACATGTACGTTTGGCTTCATTTCGCGGTGTTTGGCTTTTTCGGGTCTACCCATGCGTCCGCCCACGTAGGTTGGCGCTTTATCTTTGACTTGCACACCAGATAGCAGGCTCAGCGCTTCAAGTATCGAAGTCGCTTGCATAGGTTGGGCGAACCTCGGATTGCCGTAACCGAGAGTGAACCCGAAAGCGGCAGCGTCTTCACCTATCAGCTCTACTTTACCGTCGACGATTCTATGGGGTGCAAATATCTTTCGAAGCGACGTAACGACACCATCATTGGTAGTTCCTGTGATTTTGAAGATGCCTCTATCATCTATTGTTACTTCGGAGCAAGCTAACCAATCTCGCAATGTTTCGACTTCTTGAATAGAAGATAAGCCTGTCCAGAAGAACGTGCAATTAGGGGACAGTGGGACACCGATACCTTGGCTAAGTGCGATTGCATCTTTAACTGTGGGTTTGTTTAGAAAAGGGTTGTTTATGAAACATTCCAGCTTTTCCATGGAAAGATTACAAGAGGTTGTAGTTTTTTTATAGTCAGCACCATATTTAGCGAATAACGCGTTCTGAAGGTCTTTAGCCCACCATTCCTCGACGTACCCCGAGGGTGGAAGTGCCTTGTTGCAATAAAGAAAATCGCCAAAATCGATTAACATATCTCCGAGGAAGAGGATTTTTTGAATCTTACCTTTAACATCACCGTAATTTTCAAGCGACACACGAACTACCGAGTTATCCTTGAGCAAAACCACGGGTTGCTCGATGCTATCAACAGGCATAGTTACACCGCCTTTACCGGGTAATTCCAAACGCATCTGTGTGCCAGCTGCAAGAAAATTTTCAACCACAGCCATTGTTGCAGGATGAATACCTACGGCTGATAACCCAGTGTTTCGTGACCTACCATACCTTAGGCGAAAACCGCCACGGGTTGAAGGAAAAGCAAAAATTGGACGCCCTGCGATGACATCATCCATGAAGCCACCGGATTTTTTCTCGGATTTCTTCTTGAACTCTTTCAGCCAGTCCCAGCCTTGAAAACCTAACTTGTCGATGATTACATAGACTTTTTGGGCACGTCCTACTATGCCATCGTTTACAACACGGAGGGCGCCGCCTCTGACACGGTTTGTTTCAACTCTTTGCAAATTACGATATGATGACACCTCAACTGGGTCGGATTCTGTGCCTGTACATTCAACAGGAATTAAGCTTAGTGCCTTTCGAAGTTCCTCGTCTGGAATGTGATATTGAAAACGCCCAACTGAGCGTTCATAGAGACGCAGCTCTTCTATGAAACGGGAGACTTCTTCTTCGGTGGGTTTATACCTGTCCAAGTTGAGTTCACGCCGCACATAATCCCCCACTACCAAAGTCAACGCTTGATCTGTACCACCTGCTGAACGAATAGGTCCAGCAAAATAAACCGCAAGATAACGAGACCTATCAGCGTTTGTTTTAATTTTAACCTGGGCAATACCTTGAATGGGCGCCGCGGTTAAGCCCTCTGTGAAGATGGCTAATGCCGTTCGAATAGCCTGCTCAGCTAGCTGCTCTTGATCCATTTGAGCGAATTTGCCTTGAGCAATTTCTTGGGCGACCTTGAAGGCTATTTCTTCACGAGGCATCTTGCTGCTGAGCTCTCGGATGCTAAGGGCCACACCTTTAGGCCCAACCAAACCTTCCACCAAATCAGCGATGTCCTGAGCTCTTATGCATTCTGTTTTAAGTGCAGGGTCGAGCCCTTTTGTTCGGGCGCTGTCGCTTATTGTGTAGAGTTGTCTTAACTGGTTTTCCAGTGTCTCAACGTAATTTTGATAGCCCTTGCTAATATTCAAGATTACTGCTCTCCCGCAAGATATAGAAAGATGGGTTATTTTGGCTTTCTAAAAATAATAAAGAAAACAAAAAACTGAAAGTACCTTCAAGATTTATGTGCTTTTATCGCTGCGATGATTTCGGATATTCTCTTATTTGCATCGTTTGACTCCGTGACGTTTCCCGTGACGATTATGTCGGCTCCAGCTGAAGCTGCAGTGAACGCTTGCTCTTTGCTTCTTATGCCGCCCCCGACAATTAAGGGAATATCAATCAGGTGCTTAACAGCACTAATCATTTCAGAAGGGACAGGGTTTGCTGCTCCAGAGCCACCTTCAAGATAGATAAAACGCATACCTAGATATTGACCTGCAAGAGCGTGAGCTGCCGCAAGCTCAGGCTTGTTGTAAGGAACAGAGATTGCTTTCCCAACGATGCCAGCGGTTCCTCCGTCGCCAACAATGATGTAGCCCATGGAAATCGGTTCGATACCATATTTCTTAACAAGGGGTGCACCCAAGATTTGGGCGCCGATAAGAAAATAGGGGTCTACGGAGTTAAGCAAGGACATGAACCATATCGCGTCTGCGTGGCTACTTATTCCTGTGACGTTGTTTGGGAAAAGAATCGTTGGTATGTTCACTTTCGATTTGATTGCTTTTACAACATCGTCGAGATGATTTTCAGAAACAAAGGTTGAGCCTCCAATCATGATGGCGGCTGTTCCACTGTTCTTAGAGCTTTCTGCAATCTGTGATGCTGCGGAAGCCGTTACTTTTTCGGGGTCTATAAGTGTTATGTGGATTGAGTGATCGGTTTTTATTTTTTCAAGCAAGTACCGTTCGATAGGTCCAAGCATTCAAAAGAACCTTCAGTTACTCTTTTTTTATTACGGGCGTTCTTTTTTGGGTGCCGTAAACGCTGTCGGTTAGCATGCAGTAAACATCAACTTCGCCTTGTGCTGATTTAACTGGGAATTCCTCTTTAAGGCCACAACTGCTGCATTGCGCAGTCGCATGACCACCTTCTTCCCTGACGATTTCCACTTTCACAGTTTCTTTTCCGCATCTAGGGCAAGAGAAGAACTTTGGTAATCGTTTTTTTGGGATATGAACAACTTTTTTCCTTCTTCGCCCCATACAATAAACCTTCTTCACTCGTCTGGTAATGTTCATAATATTTATGCTTGTCCTTAAATACTTGCCTACTAACCATCGTTGTTGAGGCTGCCAGTGCAAATGAAGTTAACGCTGTCCTTGTTAGAGATAGATTTTTTGGAGACTCAAAAAAGAATCTGCCGATTCATCAAAGAATACGTTCAAAACACAGGGGCAAAAGGGATCGTTCTCGGTCTCTCTGGAGGAGTCGACAGTGCAACCATCGCGGGTCTGTCGAGCCAAGCAATCGGAGGAGAAAACGTCGTGGGCTTAATGCTGCCTGAAAAGGAAAATTTTAGTCAAAAAGACATTGATGACGCCAAGGTGGTTGCAGAACTATTCCATCTGCAAACTCAAGTTTGTGATATGTCCGAGGTTTTGGGCTGTTTCTACGGGAAAATTCCTGTTTTTGATCAATCAGATAGACTCTGCAAAGGCAACATTAAGGCTAGGACACGAATGATTTATCTCTATTACTATGCTAACAAACAGAACAGAATCGTCTGTGGTAGCTCTGACAAGTCCGAGACGATGATGGGTTACTTTACCAAGTGGGGAGACGCAGCAGCAGACATAGCGCCAATAATTGACCTCTACAAGACTCAAGTGCGTAAACTCGCAATACACATTGGCATACCCCAGGAACTTGCGTTGAAACCTTCGACACCTGCGCTCTGGCCAAATCAGTTGGCTGAGTCAGAACTGGGAATCAAATATGAAACCTTAGACCTAATCCTCTATGGGCTAGAGCGCTTCTTGACAACCTATGACATCGCGAGTCAGTTGGGTCTTGAACAGAATTTAGTGGATAAGATAAAAGCTCGTTGGTTGGCAAATGAGCATAAAAGAAGAATGCCTATTGCGCCCAAAATTGGGTTTAGAACTGTGGGAAACGATTTTAGGCTCCCAAGACACATCTATTGAAAGTGGAAGAATGAAGGATAAAATCAAACTTGCCCTGTGCCAGATAAGTAGTAAACGGGAAAACAAAACCGAGAACTTGGAAAAAATTGAGTATTTTACCTTAGAAGCAAAGCGGCAGGGTGCAGACATAGCCATTTTTCCCGAGATGTGCTTGACGGGTTATGTTATTTTAGATCAAGTATACGAGTTAGCCGAAACGATTCCTGGACCAACAACAAAGAAGATATCCGCGATAGCCAAGGAAACAGGCATGCACATCATTTTTGGAATGCCTGAACTAAGCAAAAAAACCCAAGCAACAGTCTATAACACAGCAGTCTTTATTGGACCACAGGGTTTAATCGGTAAATACCGAAAAATGTACTTGCCTACTCACAGTGTGTTTGAGGAGAAACGATATTTTCGGCCCGGATATGAGCCAGCAGCTTTCCAAACGAAAATCGGAAACATTGGATTAACAATTTGTTATGATGTTTTCTTTCCAGAAGTATTTAGGCTGCCAAGATTGAAGGGCGCAAAACTCATAATCTGCATTTCCGCGTCACCGGCAGTGCGTAGGGGCTACTTTGAAATCCTAACAGCCGCCAGAGCCTTGGAAAACACCGCGTATCTCGCATATGTTAACCTTGCAGGAGTTGAGGATGGACTGCAGTTCTGGGGTGGAAGTCGCCTTGTAGGTCCAACAGGCGACGTTTTAGCTAAAGCAAAGTATGATGAAGAGGATTTTGTGATCTGTGAAGTTGATTTTGGCGATTTGCGGGCCGCTGAAACATTTATTCCCACGCTCCGCGATCTCAGACCGGAGATTTATGATCAACTAAAGCGACTTTCAGAGCAAATTTAGCACCTCACACATATACTCGGCGCCTTGGAGTTTGGCATCACAGGCGAATCACAGGGCTGTGATATCAAGTAAATTTCGGCTAAATCACTGTTTTTTAGTGACATCACAGGCTTTTTTAATGGTGCCATCGGGTAGATCTTGTATGTAAAAGTATGTTTGAAGACTTAGATTTAGCAGCTAAAGCTGTGTGTGCTATTTCGTCGGTAATATCAAAAATAGAGGTGTGGCGGG
>JGI20214J14112_1000004_pt1 | contig 32765 bp, 34 predicted proteins | sample WetSurMetagenome_FD_14112 | JGI IMG/M metagenome (IMG submission 14112)
AGATTAAATGCAAACAGGATGATATTGAGCACTCCCAGGTACCCGAACACAAAGATCACGATACCGGCGACCGGGGGATTTTTTATGACAGCGGGGATCACATACGCAATCCCCATGCAGACCAAGCCGACAACGAGACTGGCGATTGGTCCTACCAGGGCCATCGGCAGTTCAGCTTTCGGATCCGGAACCCCCTCTTCCATGCTGGCGATGCCGCCGAATATCATGAGCGTGATGCTGTTGATCTTAATTCCTTTGCGGCGTGCGACCAATGAATGGGCGAGTTCGTGTAAGAGAACACCCCCGAAAAGACCGAGGGCAACAATGGTGCCAAGAACCCATGGCATTATTCCTTCGGAGATGTACGATGTATCGATCGGGACTGAAAAGAATCCCTGCAGCATTTCAGTGGTGACCGTAATCTGGCTTCCAATAATCCAGGCAAAGAGGGGAATGACCAGGATAAATGAATAGTGGATCAGAATCGGAATCCCAAAGATGCGTCCGATCCGAAACGATCCGTCCATAACAAAGGATTATCTTTTTAACTCTTAAGTATATACTTTCATCTGATAACGATGGAAACCCAGATTACGGAGTTGTTCGGGCTTCAGATCTATACGGACAAGGGCATGTTTGTCGGCGAAGTCGAAGATGTTCTCATTGATGTGGATCAGAAGAAGATAGATTCAATTGTAGTCAGCAAGGTCAACGACCAGCTCTTTGAGCTGAAAAATTTCAAAGGCCTCAAGATTCCCTACCGAATCATCAGCGCGATAGACGATATCGTCCTGATCCGCCACCTGCCGGGAGCCTTCACAGGCGGCAGCGTGGAAGAGTAAAAAGGTATCAGGGTTGCCGCGGGAGAATCATCCATATTTTCTTTGCTCCCGCATGGTTGTTGTATGGAAAACCGGGAAATATTTTCAGCCATCACTTCGATTCCCCCTGTTTTTGTAAGGCTGGACGGACGTGCATTTCACCGGCTTGCAGAGAACCTTGCCCTGAAAAAACCGTTTGATGTCCGGTTCTGCGAAGCGATGGTACGCGTTTGTACGGGGCTCGTAGCCGACAGTGGGCTCTGTCCCGATTTTGCATTTACCTTCTCTGACGAGATCAGCCTCTATTTTACCCAGCTCCCATTCAATGGCCGTGTGGAAAAGATTGACTCTGTATCCGCCTCTTTTGCAGCAAGCTCCCTCACCCTTGCCCTCGGCATGAAAACTCCCCTGTCATTCGATGCACGGGTCATTCCGGCAACACGGGAGTTTGCGATCGAATACTTGGCCAACCGGCAGAACGAGGCATGGCGCAATCACGTAAACGGTTATTGTCAGCAGGCATTGATTGAAGAAGGGATGAGTGCAAAGAAAGCCGCGGGGCAGCTTAAAGGCCTGCCGGCAAATAGCCTCCACGATATGATGCACCAGCGGGGTTTCAACCTTGCAATGACACCTGCCTGGCAGCGAAGGGGTGTGCTGGTGTATAAGAAGATCACGGAGAAGGAAGGTTTCAACCCTATCACACAACAAACGGTAGTGGCTGAACGTAGTGCAGTAACAGTTGATCGGGACCTTCCGCTATTCACAAGCCCCGAAGGTAAAGAGTTTCTGGGAAAATTAGTCGCCTGCCTGTGAGACGGGATTTTTTACGTGAGGTTATCATTTCTGCATCAGATTATTCCTTTTTACTTCCTTCGTCCTGTCTGGAATGCTAATTTATTTCCACACACCAAAGGAGAATAGCAGATACAGACCGAGTCCTATCAGGGTAAGCACAAGGAATACCTCGCCCAGAACCTGCCGGAATAGATTCCCGTTGGATTGGGATCCCGGGGATGCATTTGCGTATCGATGTAGTCACGCACATATGGTCTGCCACATTCAGGACAGACAGAATGAAATTTTTCATCATGATGGCCGCAGTGCGGGCAGGTTAACGGGATCTCTCGAGGTCTCATTTTGATTAGAGTACTCCTGATTTATTTTTTTCCTGAACCCATTAAAATAGCGCAAAAAAATTAGTAGATAAGATTATTTGCAGTAATAATAGCTGGTGTAGTCTTCGAAAATGGATAAGAAGCACCAACCCCTGGACGTATTTCGATAGTTATTTTTGTATCTCTGGGGACTGCGGTCAGATTAAATTGTACTTCCACCTGGTCGCCAGAAGTCATGGCTGATTGAGAGACGATTAAATTGTACTTCCACCTGGTCGCCAGAAGTCATGGCTGATTGAGAGATGCCGACACCATTTTTTAACGCAATGAAGTTCGTGTCTGGTGTGGACGAACTCGCATTGGTCCATGCAAATGTTTTTGGACCGAACGTTGGTGTGGATACCATAATATTCATCTTTTCCAGATTGACAGATGGAGTTCCCGGGACAAGACCTATCGTGAACCTGATCTGATCAATTCCTGCTGAAGGATTCGAGGCTAATCCGTAAACATGCCCAACCAACTGCACATTCGTCGTAGATTGTTCAACACCCCTGTACACTGTCTCCTGGGCCTTCTGGGTTGTGAAGAACCCGGCGCCGAGAACAACATACGAGAAAACCGATGCAACGACAATAAATGCAATAAGCACAATCGCCGCCTCAAGACCGGTAAACCCGTCATCATGACCTTTTGCATAACGCATAGAATCACCCTTATATACCACGTAGGCAATGGAATAACCAAATACCAATTATATAACAACTCATCATTATAGTATATAATATTATTTATTATAATTAAACAAATTTATGTTCTGTTTTTACTTTTTTAAGACCAAAAAACCGGTTTTAATCCAAATTTCTGACGATAACAATTTTTTAAAAAAAACCTTCAATCCCGTGTATAGCTTGATTAATGTGATAGTGTGGGTGGGGAAAAATCAGTTGACTGCCCGCGAGATCCCGATTGTCATGCTGACGGTCTCGGCTGCACCTTCAATATCCCACTCTTTTGTTAAGTCATGAGTCCTCAGCTGGTCTCCCGGTTTAAGAAAGGAAAACAGGACTCCTTTTTCCGGAACAACCGCTAAAACCTCCCCTGCAATAGTGCTTTGGCTGTTTTTGCTAAGAAGATCGAAAACCCTTGGATTATGTACCATCACTTCTACTGAGATGAACTCGCTGACTACAAGGTCGAGTTGTTTGCGCATTTCCTGGATCCTTCGGGTGACCTCGCGTTCATATCCCTCNCTCTCGATATTTTCATCAAGTGTGACGTCCACATATACCGTTGCCTCNTCCATCGGAGCGGAAAATACCTCAGCGGGCAGTTTTTCGGTAAAGGTAACGTGCGGGCTTCCTATCTCGTAAACTGCAGCACCNTCTTTGAGGGTAACGGTCCGCCCGGCATCGATCTCTGCCTTAATCANATTGCCATCTGCACATTCGATGAGGGTTTTTACCGNAAAGGAATTCTTGCCAAATCCCTTNCCGAGGGCTTTCATAACCGGGTCCGCACGCCAGCCAATCCGCTGCCAGCGGCCTATCACGACCCTGACAACTTTTGCGTTGGCCCGGTCCCTGCAGACCGCATTCAACCTTTCGATTGCACCTTTCACCGTATCAGAGTTCGTAACCACGACCACTTCTGAAACCGGCCAGCGGAGTTTCCGCTTGCCTGCCTGACGGGCATTTGCACATGCATCGTCAAACGATCGGACGATATCCACGGCATGTTCAAGGGATTCATCAACAAAGGTTGTATCCCCTCTATCCCAGTCCAGCAAATGAATGCTTGCGGGATCACTCCCGCACCTGATGTTCTGGTAGATCTCCTCTGCGACGTGGGGGCAGAATGGAGCAAGGAGCCCGGTGAGCCGGCGCATAACATAGTAGATCGTCTCATAGGCATGGCGTTTGTCAACCGACTCCCCCTCGGACCACATGCGGGGGCGGACGAGCTGAACATACCAGCGGGAGAGATCTTCTAAGATAAAGGTCACCAGCTCCCGGGTTGCACGGTGAAGCTGGCATTCCTTCAACGCTGTATCAACGGTGGCAGCAACGGAGTTAATACGGGATATGATGAAACGATCCTCGTCTGACAAATGACTGAGGTGAGCCCGGATGTACGCTCCATCCCAGACGCCATCCCTGTTTGACGGTTCGAATGTGTCAAGGATCATGTAGGGGAGCGGGAAACGGTACACGTTCCAGAGGATATTCACTGCACGATTGGTGGTGCCAACCCCCTCCCAGTTAAATTTGAGATCGTCCCAGGGAGCTGACGAGGAAAGCACATAGAGGCGGAGAACGTCGACCCCTACTTTTGCAATGACTTCCTCGGGGGTCACGACATTGCCAAGACTTTTTGACATCTTCTTTCCCTCGGCATCGAGGGCAAACCCATGCATACAGACACTCTTGTATGGCGCTTTGCCAAATGCAATCGTGCTGGCCCCGAGCTGGGAGTAGAACCAGCCACGGGTCTGATCCTGACCTTCGGTAATAAAGTCTGCAGGCCAGAGTGTATCGAACTCTGCAGTTTTACCGGGGAACCCGAGCGTAGCCCACGATGCAACGGCCGAGTCGAACCAGACATCGAAGATATCCTCAACGCGTTTCATCGTGCCTCCACAGCTGCAGGGGATCGTTACATCATCCACGTAAGGGCGGTGTGGATCCGCAAGAGGCCTGCCGCTGCGTTCTTCGAGTTCGCTGATGGTACCTATCACCCGATACCCATCACATCTGGGGCAGATCCAGACCGGGATCGGTATGCCCCAGTAACGCTGACGCGAGATGCACCAGTCGCGGGCTTCTTTGATCCAGTCGTAGAATCGTGCGCTTCCCGCCCATTCCGGGTACCAGGTGACCCTTGCCACTTCCTTGAGCATCAGGTCCCGCATTTCGGAAATTTTAAGGAACCATTGTGATGTCGCCCGAAAGATGATGGGCGTCTTGCAGCGCCAGCAGTGGCCATAGCGGTGGGTGACGGTCTCCCTGGCAAACAGGTTATCGCCGAGAGCCCCCAGCACGTCCTCATTGGAATCACGCACCAACAGGCCGGCAAAAATCCCTGCCTCTTCCTTGAATTTCCCGGCACCATCAACGGGGCAGACGATGGCGAGCCCTTCTTTGGTCCCGAGCACGAAGTCATCCCAGCCATGGCCTGGCGCGATATGTACCATACCGGTATTCTCGAGCGCAACGAAATCTGCTGAGAGAACCTTGTGATCGATCTCACTCTGGAGCGGTACGCAGGAGGCAAGCGGGGATTCATACCTCAATCCTGCGAGATCAGCACCCTTCTTTGTCTCCAGAATGGAAAAGTCTTTACAGCGTCCCTTCTTGAGAACCGTTTTTACTAATGGTTCGGCGATCCAGAGGAGTGTTTCCTTGTCATCTTTTTTTGCGAGCACTTTTGCATAATCGAAATCCTCAGCCACGGCCACAGCAACGTTTGCCGGCAACGTCCATGGCGTTGTCGTCCAGATAACAAGGTATTCGTTTATCTTTCCTTTGAGGGGGAACTTGACGAAAACCGAGGGGTCGTTCACGTCCCTGTATTCCACTTCGGCATCGGCAATCGCGGTCTCGCACCGGGGACACCAGTTGACAACACGGTACCCACGTTCGAGCATGCCCTTTTCTTCTGCCCGTGCGAGTGTCCACCACGCTGCCTCAATATATTCAGGCATAACCGTCTGGTACGCACCGGGAAAGTCCAGCCAGACGCCAAGACTGGCGAACTGGTCATCCATCAGGAGCTTGTTCTTGATCGCAAACTCCCGGCACTGCCCGATAAACTTCCGGATACCGTACTTCTCAATATCCTTTTTTGACGCAAAGCCGAGTGCCTGCTCAACTTTTACTTCTATCGGGAGACCATGCATATCATAACCAGCCCGGTCAATCACATGGCGGCCGTTCATGCGGTGATAGCGCAAGATAGAGTCTTTCAGTATCTTGTTCCACGCGGTTCCAAGGTGAATGGTTCCCGTGGTATAGGGAGGCCCGTCAACAAAAAAGAACGGTTTCCCACCACTTCGGTGCTGTCTTACGGTTGCATAAGTATCGTTGGTGCGCCAGTGTTCCTGCACCGCACACTCGATCGACTGTGCATTGAAGTTAGCGGCGACTTCTCTCACAAAACCCCTCTTGAATATTATAGGACGCAGAAATGTGCGTAGAGCAATGTTGGTGCTGGTGGACAAAGTAGTTTTTCTCCCATCGCAGTAAACCGGGTTTCCGGCAGTACCAAAAGACGAAGTACTGGCGGATCGGAATCGTAACAATTATAAGGGTAACTTTTATATTGAACAGCATGAGATTCGAACGATACTCTCTCCTTATTGGAGTAATGGTGATCCTGTTTGCATGTGTTTGTGGCTGTACTTCGAATTCGAACACGACTACGGTGCCGGCAACCACAACAGCTCCGGGAGTCCCCCCGGCTCCCTCGTATACCCAGGTAACTTCTGCCTACCAGGCGGCAAAAAACAGTGGTCTGGAGACCACCATCGACACCCATTTTAATGACTATAAATGCCTTGACATCCAGAATGCGCTCGGGGTTGACTATCTTTACCCCGATCAGAAGTATACGATATGGGCAACATCACCTGCGGGTGGGACGATAAATGTGAATATTCTGTTTCTTAAGGTAGATGATTTTGAAAAGATCCAGAATGTCAGACCAAACTGGGATACCGTAAAGAAGACCTGGGTATATGACGGGATTTCACCCCTCATCCAGCTTAATGATGTCTCCGTTCCCCAGGAAAAGACCATAACGATAAAGAACCAGGGCAAGTATTTCCTGTGCGCTGATGACCGGAAGGAATCCGGTATCAATGATGCCATCTTCCGGGTACCAGTAAAAATAACCCGGCTCTGATGCCGGTGCAAGTAAAAACACCCCTTTTTTTAGTTCCGAACCGAATCCTTTTATTTGGGCAGACCTACCTTTGGAGTTGGAATAGTTCCATGGATGACTTCAGATGCTGTAACGGGAACGAATATGCATGCCACAACGGACTTTCAGGTGTACCCTGCGGGATAAAACAGACCCCCAGAACTGACCGGGATGATCATTGATGGAGACATATCCCATTATTCTTGGCGGTGTTAAGAAGAATACCGCGGAAATCGTGAATGTGTGTTTTCCTTACACCGGTGAATTATACGCAAAGGTCTGCCAGGCGAGCGAGAACGATTTGAGGGAGGCTGTTGCTGCCGCTGTACGGGGCTATGAAAAAACCTGCAGACTTTCTTCAGGAGCACGGTCGCGAATCCTTTCCCGTCTGGCTGATGAGATCCATACGCGGTCAGATGAGCTGGTTGACGTAATGGTGATGGAAGGTGGCAAAACAAAAAAGTTTGCGGTCAATGAGATATCCCGTGCAGAGGTAACTGTCCGGACTTCTGCTGAGGAAGCAAAACGAATCTACGGGGAGATAATCCCGCTCGACTGGACCGATGACACAGTGGGAAGGGTCGGTTTTCTCCAGCGGTTCCCGCTTGGCCCTGTTCTGGGGATTGTCCCGTTTAATTTCCCGCTGAATCTTGCCTGCCACAAGCTCGCACCGGCAATCGCTGCAGGGAACTCCATCATTCTCAAGCCCGCAACCGCTACACCCGTCTGTAGTTTACTTCTTGGTGAGATGACGCTTGAAGCCGGTCTCCCCCCGGAAGCGATAAGTGTGGTACCCTGCGTTAATGTCCGTGCGGAAAATCTCGTACTGGATCCCCGTATTGCATATCTCTCGTTCACCGGGAGTTGTGCGGTTGGCTGGCACCTTCGTACAATCGCAGGACGAAAAAAGGTAGGACTGGAACTGGGAGGGAACGCAGCAGTTATCGTCCACGAGGATGCAAACCTCGATCTTGCTGCAGACCGGATCGCTACCGGAGGTTTTATCAATGCCGGTCAGGTCTGCATATCTGTCCAGCGGGTGCTGGTGCACCGCCCTGTTTACAATCTCACCCTTGAAAAAATTCTCTCATCGATGAAGGCGCTGAAGGTCGGCGACCCCCGCGAATCTACAACGGATATAGGACCAATGATCGATAGGGAGAAGGCAGAGGAGGCATATAGGAAAGTCCAGGAAGCAGTAAAGCAGGGTGCACGGGTTCTTATCGGCGGTGAACTGAAAGAGTCATTGTTTACACCCACCGTTATTGTCGACACGAAACCGGACATGAGAGTGGTTCGTGAGGAAGTATTTGCTCCGGTAATCTCTGTAACACCCTACGATGATTTTTCCGAAGCACTGGATGGCTAACGCGGGTGAGTTTGGCCTCCAGGTGGGAATATTCACCCAGAACCTCAACCGGATTATGCGGGCATTTAGAGAGATGGAAGTGGGTGGAGTGATCGTGAACGACATTCCCACCTTCCGGGTCGACCAGATGCCGTACGGTGGTGTGAAGGGGTCGGGGATCGGGCGTGAAGGTCCTCGCTACGCAATTGAGGAGATGACCGAGCTCCGGTTGATGGTGATCAACCGGGATGGTGGGATGGACTAGCGGGCAGATCGTGCTCATCAGGGCAGCACACGCCGAACTCCTGTGTCCCCGGTATCATATCCCCCGAGCCGCTCAAGAATCTTCTTAAATGCAGGCGAGACCAGGGTATTGCAAAGTTCCGATACCCGGGTATCCTCAAGATGCTCGCGACGTATCGCGATCTCGTAGCGTTCAGATGCCACCGGCATGAACCGGAGCCCGAGTGCCTTTGCTGCACTATAGACACCCATCCCAGCGTCAGCTTCTCCGGATTTTACGGCAAGGGCCACAGCAAGGTGTGTAGTTACTTCGCGTTCATATCCAGGAATCTTTGATCGATCAATCTGGTTCTTCGTGAGCAGGTGATCGAGCAGCATCCGGGTGCCTGATCCCCGCTGCCTGTTTACAAACGTATGACCTGAAAGTGCATCGAATCCGATACCGTCCTTTGATATTATTCCCTGCTGCCGCTCAGTGACGCAAATAAGAACAACATCTTCTCCGGGAAGGTATTTACGCAGGTACGGGATGTTGTAGTCCCCATCATCGGCAAGCAGGTGCATCGGGGCAGCATGGCACTCGTTTTTTTTGAGGGCGAGGATCCCTCCCATGCTTCCTACGTGCGTGGAGTGTAGTTCAACGTCATTTTGCGAGAGGAGATCGGTAAGATAGTCAACCAGGGGATCATGGCTCCCCGTTAACAGGAGAGCTCTTTCNGCCTCGGCTTGTGAAACNGTCAGGTTTGCGGCTACCCGTGTCCCTGCTTCGTAGCCCTCAACGCCGGCAGGCAATTTCAGGTATGCGTTTGACCGGACTGCACTCATCTGGACCCCGGCACCTCGTGATAAGGGTGAAAGTACCCAGCGGTCCCCTACATGGCCTAGTGAACACAGGACGAACTCGTCACTCCCGATATCCTTGGAGATCGATACAGTGAAACAGGCTTCTATGGTGCCAAACGAGGCAACAGGAAGTCCGAACTGGTGAATAAGCGGAGTGATGATCTCGCGGAGTACTGTCAATGCTGAAAGGGGATATCCCGGCATACCAATGACCGGTTTTTTATCGATCCGCCCGATGATCGCTGGTTTACCGGGTTTGATGGCAATCCCGTGGACCAGCACCTCGCCGAGGTCTGCGATTACTTCTGCAGTGAAGTCTTTTGTACCGGCCGATGATCCTGCGGAGATGATTACGAGATCATTCACTTCAACCGCATGTTGCAGTGCTTTCCTGATCCGCGCCGGGTCATCTTTTACAATGGGATAGAGTGTGCACCGTGCACCGAGCGTGCCAAGCATCGCTTCTGCCATTACGGTATTGCTCTCCACTACCTGCCCGGGTACAGGAAGATCACCATGGGGGACGAGTTCGCTTCCTGTAGGGATTAACCCGATCCGTACCGTGAGCACTGGCACTTCTGTGATGCCATATGCGGCGAGAGCCCCCAGATCAGAGGGGCGGATCAGGTGGCGTGACGGCAGCGCCATCTCAGACTCTCCTATGTCTTCACCTGCAGGCCGTATATGCTGCCATGGCGGTGCTGCCTTGCGGATGGTAAACCGCTCATGATCGACATGTACATCCTCGATCATGATCACAGCATCATATCCGGGTGGAACGACATTACCGGTGTTCACTCTCAGCGCCTGCTTCAGCGTTACCGGGTGTTGTTCGCTTGCTCCCCGGGTCTCATTGCTTTCAACAGCAATACCATCCATTGCAGAAAGATGCACTTCAGGCACTGAATACCGGGCAAAGATGGGCTCTGCAGATATCCGCCCGGCAGATTTGAGCAGGGGGACCATCTCACGTGACGGAGTGCATTCAAACCCGGCACGAAGGAGAGAGAGAGTATCTGTGAGCGAAGTCACGGTGAGATATCTTTTTACCACACAATCACCTCGACCAGTGTTCCGGTTTCCAGCCCTTCACTTTCAGCAGGAATCCGAATGACACCAGTGCTTTTTACCAGGGTATTGAGTAGCCCGGATTTTCCGAACAGAGGTGTTACAACCCCATCACGTACCACGACCCGCACATAATCCTCCCTGCCTTTTGACGATGACACATTCTGGCCAAGTGAAGCCTGTACTGATCGCAACCCGCTATCCGTATTACCGGTCATTCCCGCAAACAGGTAACGGATGATTGCAACGAGCACGATGAAAGCAGAGGCAGGATGACCGGGCAACCCGATGACCGGAATATTCCCATATCTCCCGATAATGGTGGGTTTGCCGGGAGAAATTGCGATTCCGTGAATCAGAACCGTTCCCTCCTCCTTGATAATCGCCGCTACCATATCGCGGTCATCTTTGGAACTGCCTCCTGAGATAAGGACAGCATCGCACTTTGAGGCTGCATTATCTAAAGCAGAACGAAGTGCCTCCCGGTCATCCGGCACTATCCCATAGAAGACTGGTGCACATCCCTGTTCACGTACGAACGAGGCAACAACGAACGAGTTAACATCCCGCACTTGTCCGGGCAGTGGCCGGACGTTTACCGGTACCAGTTCGTTCCCGGTGGAAAGTATCCCGACTTTCGGTATCCCGACAACCGGCACATCAATACACCCTGCAGCGGCAAGTACACCAATATCCTGCGGTGAAAGCCTTCTCCCTCTTTTACAAACAATGTCTCCTGAGGAAAAATCCTCGTTAAAGAAGAGAACGTTTTCCCCATGAGCAACGGGTTTTTTTACGAGAATTTCCTTACCTATCGGCTCAGCATGTTCAATCATGACCACAGCATCAGCACCTTCGGGAAGGATTCCGCCGGTAGGAACATAGATACATTCACCCGATTTGATATGGGTGCCTGCAGAAACTCCCATGGAAACCCTTCCACGAAGGGGGAAGATTGAAGGGATGGTGTCGCTTGAACCCGTGGTATCGGCAGCTCGTACAGCGTACCCGTCTACGACAGATCTGGTGAAGCCGGGAATGTCCCCGTCTGCACGGATATCCTCTGCGAGAATACGATGGAGTGCGTCAACGAGGTTGACCGTTTCATCACCACGGCGAACAGCAAGATTTCTGATTTCTTCAATCGCTGTTGAAACTGAAACTACCTGTAAAAAGAGACTCATTTGAAGCAGCCCAGCTGACAGCCACGGATCTTGATACCGTGTGCATTACAGTACTCACTGATCTCCTTTTTTGGTATACGGAACTTTGCAGCGATAGAGAATGCCTCCGGGCAGGTGATGCTTTTATCGATTCCTGCACTCTTGAATGCCTGTTCAATTTTGTCTGAGTCCATGGTAACATTATGCTGTTTACTTCATCATAGGGTTTACCTTTCATTTCACCATGAGACTCTTAATCGTGATGAACGGATAACGTATACGTAGATGAAGGTCGCGCTTATCAACTCCCGGCAGGACAAGGCGGGAATGAATATCCGGTACCACATCGAGCACCTTCTTGACACGATTGTCCCCGGTGGGGATCAGGATCAAAATCGAACCTATGATTTTTATGATGTGGCTGAGCGTCTGATTCATGCAGAACATTTTGATGCACGGATTGATGCCGATCTCCTGATCTTTCTCTCACGGCATTACAGTGCCAATCCCGTTCCTGTCCTTACCGTGCATGTGACCGGAAATTTTGGTGCTGCTGAAGTCGGGGGAACTCCCCGCACTCTCGCTCCTGCAGCTCCCGCGATGATGCAGGCAACGCTTCGTGCTCTTAGAAAGCACTGTCCTGAAGGATACCGGGTCTCCTATGAAGTCACCCACCATGGACCGACCGGACTTTCACACCCTTCATTTTTTGTCGAAATCGGAAGTACTGAGAAGGAATGGACAGATCCTGTTGCCGCCAGAGCTGTCGCTGAAAGCGTTTTGTCTGCCTCTTCAATGAATCCGGTTCCGCTGATAGGGTTTGGTGGTACCCATTATGCGACACGGGAGACTGAGATTGCCCTTACCACCCGNGGGGCGTTCGGACATATCGCCCATACCCGGGAAATCCCGATGCTTGATGAGGAGATGGTGCACGCGATGATGGCAAAAAGCGGGGCCGTTGCGGCATATATTGACCGGAAAGCGCTCGATCGCGAAGAACTTCGTAATCTGACAGGAATACTCAACCGGCTCTCGATTCTCCGGCTTTCGGAAAGTGAGATCATGGCAATGGGACACCTGTCCTGGAACACCTACCAGGCTGTTCGGGTGATGGCAGAGCAGGTCTCTTCAGGTGCACGGTGCTATGTCCATAATCTGCAAGGAGAGGGAAAACTATNTACGGTCAGGGTAAATCCGGATCTGATCGGTGAAACCGTGAAATCGGATGAGACCGGGCTGATACAATCGCTTGATAACCTGCCGGTCGTTCACCTTTCCACGCGCGAGAACCGCCTGCTTCCGGAATTTATCACGTATGAAGACCATTCTTCACAAATAATAAATGATTTAAATACATTGTGCGTAAAAATCATACGTAACAAAGAGAACACTGCAACGGAGAAAGATACCCTGATCATACATAAGGTAAGGTTCGACCCCCATAAAGCGCGCAACCTTGGGGTACCCGCAGGACCTTCCTATAAACACTTGGTGGCGGGTCAGGCAGTCGAGATCGATGGCAGGATGATTACTCCTGACATGGTGTCTTCCTGCAGTGAAATTAAACTCCACATCCCGGGGTTGGAGAAGTTTTCATGAGGTCAATTGTTGAAGAGGCACTTACTAAGGCGAGGGACGAACCCGTTTCCACCTCGCAGAATAACGAAGACCTTGACCAGATCCTGGCCGAGCTCAAGACCGAGATCACTGTGATTGGTTGTGGTGGCGGGGGATCGAATACGATCTCCCGCATGATGGAGGAAGGCATCCACGGGGCAAAACTCATCGCTATCAATACAGATGCCCAGCACCTTATCCGCACCCAGGCAAATCAACGCATCCTTGTCGGGAGGCAGCGAACCCGGGGTCTCGGTGCCGGGTCTATCCCCCAGATAGGAGAAGAGGCTGCACTGGAAAACGAGGCTGAGATCCGTGCGGTTGTTTCCGGTTCAGATATGGTCTTTATCACCGTTGGTCTTGGTGGCGGTACCGGGACTGGTGTTGCCCCGGTTGTTGCGAAGGCTGCACGTGAAGAAGGGGCACTGACTATTGCAATCGTCACTCTGCCTTTTTCTGCGGAAGGTGCCATCCGCATGGAGAATGCAGAGGCAGGGCTTGAGCGTCTCAGGGATGTGGCAGACACGGTCATTGTTGTGCCGAATGACCGGCTGCTCGAAGTCGTACCCAAGCTCCCTCTCTATGCCGCTTTCAAGGTTGCCGATGAAGTTCTCATGCGTGCAGTTAAAGGGATTACTGAACTGATTACCATGCCCGGTTTAGTCAACCTGGATTTTGCGGATGTGCGCACCGTTATGGAGCGTGGCGGCGTTGCCATGATTGGTATGGGCGAGAGTGACAGCGAGGACAAAGCGGCTGACTCGGTGAAAAAGGCAATCCGCTCTCCGCTTCTCGATGTGGATATCAGCGGTGCAACCGCTGCACTTGTTAACGTTGTCGGTGGACCGGATATGACCATGGAAGAGGCAGAAGGGGTTGTGCAGGAAGTCTATAACCGTGTTGACCCGGGTGCGCGGATCATCTGGGGGGCACAGATTGACCCCGCAATGCAGTGTAAGATGCGGACACTGCTGGTTGTCACGGGCGTACGGTCGCCACAAATATATGGTCGTAATGAGAAGCTTACCCCCAAAGTACAGAAACAGTTTGAGATCGATTTTCTCAAGTGAGCAGATATGGAAATTTCAAAACCTGACTTCAAAGTTGATATACTCCACGAGGAGTTATTCCGCAAATACTGGCGGGTGCTAAAACTCGCACGAACCCCCACCCGGGAAGAGTTTACCAAGATCGCGACCGTCGCTGCCGCGGGTGTCTTGCTCGTCGGACTGATTGGATTCATCATCTACGAGCTCTTCGTATTATTACCCTACTGATTGGTATGACGCAACCAACACCCCCCGCACCCAGAGCGCCTCAGCTTCCCGCAGAGCCGGAGGTCTTTATCAACCGCATCTTTGCGATTAAAACGACCTCCAAACAGGAGCGTACCGTAGCTGATAACATCCTGAAGGCGATAGACACCAAAGCCACCGATGTCAAGGTAACCGCCATTATTGTTCCCAACGAACTGCAGGGTTACGTACTCGTTGAAACTCCCGAAAAGCTGAACAGGATTGAACAGCTCGTNGAAAAGGTTGCACATGCGCGTACCGTGATCAAAGGTGAGACGACCCTCGCTGAAGTCGGGCACTTTCTCATTCCAAAACCAGTCGTCGCCGGTATTGATGAAGGCACGATTGTTGAGCTGATCGCCGGACCATTCAAAGGCGAGAAAGCTGTCGTCAAGCGTGTTGANTCAGCAAAAGAAGAGATCACCGTCGAGCTGTACGAAAGTATCGTCCCTATTCCGATCACGGTAAGGGGCGACAATGTCCGTGTGGTTGAGAAATTCAAAGACCGGTAATCCCCAAATCTTTTTTTAATTGGATTTGCCCCCCCGTAGTAGCAGTAGCCATACCTTGCTGAACATTTATCAGACACCAACCCCAACTCCCATTCTCCGACGTGAATTTGAGATATCCGAATCCCATGTCCACTTCCCTGTGACCGTGCTACCCCATTCGGTGCATTGGGATCCGCTCCCCAAACAGCGCCATGTGGGTTTTTTCACTGGGTGATTTTCTTCGGCAAACTTGTCCAGCATAGCAGGCTGGTTTCTGGTGTATCCTCAAACCAAAAGGGTGTATTAGGGTCCTTTTCCGGGCACGAAAATGCATCAAACAGGACAAACGGGGGACGAATCAAGCGAATCGCAAAATCATATTACTGTTTATTGGCAAATTAGTGCTTCCTGGGTGGCCCTGAGGGGCAAACTGGGGCTGAAACGGGGCCGGAATATGAATGATAAAGATCAGACCTTTTTCAGAACCAAGATCACCTTTATTTCCCTTCACGTCAAAATATACAGACCCAAGCTTGGAACCCGCATCTACGGGACGGCATGGTGCAAAGACTATGGCAGAAGTGGTCGAGGTTTTAGTACCCGGCGGAAAGGCTACCGCTGGTCCCCCCCTGGGACCGTCGCTCGGACCACTCGGTATCAACGTGAAGGCTGTTGTCGATGAGATCAACAAGAAGACCGCCACATTCAACGGAATGCAGGTCCCGGTCAAGATCGAAGTCGACGCAAAGAAGAACTTCACCGTCACGGTGGGTATACCGCCCACCACGGCGCTCATTAAAAAAGAGGCTAATATCGAGAAAGGTTCCGCAGAGCCCAACGTCAAAGTGGTAGGGAATCTACCATTTGAGGCCGCTGTCAGGATTGCCAACATGAAACTCGAAGGCATGCTCGCCTACGAACTGAAGACCGCGGTAAAAGAGGTCATCGGGACATGTGTGAGTATGGGAGTTACCGTTGATGGTAAGAAAGCCAAAGAGGTTTTCGCCCTCATCAATGAAGGCAAATATGACAGTGTTCTCGTGAAATAACATGAGAAAACCATAGGAGATCGAAAGGTCGCGAACTATGGAGGAATCTGATGGTCGATAGAGCCAAAATTTTACAAGCCGTAAATACGGCGATTGAAAAAGCGCCAGAGCGTAAATTCTCTGAGAGCATCGATATTACCATCAATCTCAAGAATATCGACATGGCGCAGCCGAAAAATCGTATTGACGAGACGATTCTTCTTCCCCACGGAATCGGTGAAAAAATCGGGATCTGTGTAATCGGGAAAGGAGATATTGTCACCCAGGCAAAGGATGCCAAGGTTGATCTGATTATCGGCCCTGAAGAAGTTGAACGGCTTGGCGGAGCACCCCGCGAAGCACGGAAAGTTGCCAGTACCTACCGGTATTTCCTTGCTGAGATGGCGGTCATGCCACAGGTCGGACGATATCTGGGTCCTCGGCTCGGTCCGCGGGGCAGGATGCCGATGCCGATTGCCGGTAGCACCGACATCCGACCGATTGTCGAACGTCTGCGCAACTCGGTGAAGATCAGGACAAAGGACAAGACGGTCTTTTCTACAAAGGTCGGAACGACAGCTATGAAGCCTGAACAGGTCGCTGAGAATATCGAAGCGATCGTTAAGAGGATTGAATCTGTTCTCGAACAGGGTCCGCTGAATGTCCGTTCTGTGTTTGTCAAGACGACCATGGGTCCAGCAGTGAGGTTGGAATAATGGCGTTGTATACACACCACCTACCCTCCTGGAAAAAGGATGAGGTCGCTGATATCAAGGAGAACGTAAAAAAGTTCACGCTGATCGGTCTTGTCGATATGTACGGTATTCCGGCACAGCAGGTGCAGCAGATCCGCAGGAACCTCCGCGGCAAGGCTGTCATCAAGGTGACCAGGAACACGCTCATCAAGCACGCGTTTGAAGAGATTGGCGGCGATNTGAAAGGACTCACAAAATATGTGTCCGGTCACTCGGCACTCATCTTCACTAACGACAACCCGTTCAAACTCTTCAAGCAGCTGGAAAAGACCAAGACAAAGATGGCGGCAAAGGCCGGCGAAAAAGCGCCGGAGGATATCATCATCGAGAAGGGTCCGACCAGTTTCAAACCGGGTCCGATTGTCGGTGAGCTTCAGCAGGCTGGTATTCCAGCAGCGATAGAAGGCGGGAAAGTCAAGATCCGCGAGACCAAGACCGTCGTCAAGAAAGGCGGTGTCATCTCGGCCAAGCTCGCGACAATCCTTGCCAAGCTCGATATTAAGCCCATGGATGTCGGACTTGCACTGCAGGTTGCCTACCATGACGGTGACATCTTTGAGCCATCCGTGCTTGCCGTTGACGAGACCGTTATCCTCGGACAGATCCAGCTCGCAGGCCTTCAGGCGTTCAACCTGTCGGTTAATGCAGCGATACCGACGAAGGACACGATGGGCGCAATCCTGACCAAGGCGGTCAGGGATGCACGAGGCCTTGCAGTGGAAGCAGCGATCTATGAAAAAGACGTTGTTGATGCGATTATAGGTAAAGCGTACAGAGAAAGCCAGGCAGTTAAAAGCCTGGTAAAATAAGTATCAGATATTGAGGTGAACAAGATGGAGTATATTTATGCAGCACTTCTCCTGCACAAAGCAGGCAAGAAGGTCGATGAGAATGGCGTCAAGGCAGTCCTTACCGCCGCAGGTGTAGCAGCAGACGAATCACGCGTAAAGGCACTCATTGCAGCTCTCGATGGTGTAAACATTGAGGATGCAATCAGCAAGGCCGCCGTAGCACCGGTTGCAGCCGCAGCAGCACCTGCAGCAGCTGGCAAGGCAGCACCCGCAGCCAAAGAAGAAGCACCAGAAGAGCACAAGAAGGAAGACGAAGAGAGTGGCATGGCAGGGCTCGGTGCCCTGTTCGGATAATTCTCTTTTTCCCTATCTTTGCCATTAAGTAAGTTTTCCTGTTTTTATTTCCTTTTGCTGGTTTTGTTGTGGTGTACTGAAAGTAAAACAATTCCGGCTCTCCGGAATTCCGTTTACATTGATATAAAATACCAAGCAGGTAAGATGATGATTGGACCATGCCTCACTCTGCCCGAGAAGCCCCTGCACTTAGAATTATGATGACGTAGTACTTGTTCAAGAGTTATTTCAATTCCGCCGGGGAGCTTCAAATGGGCGGGGGTGAAATTTCCTGAGCGTTAAACCTGTTAATTGAGAACTTCCTTTGAAAAAAGGATAGTCGGATATTCTAAGAGAAATCCATCATTTATATTTACGACAAATACCCACATCTCCGTTATTACCCCATCATAGCGGTTAAGGAACTAAAAAATGCTGAATGTTACTTGCCCCACCGTCCCTCGGAGTGGCCCCCAAGGCGGTCATTTTCGTACCTGACCTTTTTTCATGATCGTGGAGTGAACCTGATTCTTTTATGATCATTTTTCCCGAACCCGATTCGGCACAAATTATAAAACCAAAGGTAGTAAACAGACACTTTATAGGAAATAAATTATGGACTGGCTCTTAACGCTTGGAATATTTTTCATAATAATTGCGGTTATATTTGTGATTCTTGGATTTATCGGCAAGGTAGCATGGACAATAGGAAAGTGGCTTATTATCATCTTTATTATCCTCGCGATAATTTCCCTGATCATAGGAAAACCGCTGTATTAACCTTTTTTTTTAAAAAAAAAATCCATGATGAAGGGCAACCTGACGAAGCAATAAAAAAAAGAAGTGTGATGAAACAAGATGGGTTTCTACATCTTGCCACTGACGGCCAATGCACTTTTAATCGCCGCTTCCCATTTCTCGGCGTTTGCAACATAGATATTTGTTGGTTCAACACTCCCTTCAAACTGCATCTGAAGCTGTTTTCCCCCGGGAGCTGAAACCGCGTTGATGGTTCCCAATGCTTTATCGATCTTGACCTCGGTGGTTTTTGACAGGAACCCCCCGGTTTTTACATCAAGGAGGATCCTTGTATTGGTCATATAAAGTATTCCCTTGCCAAAGAAATCAGACTTTGCATCATCCTGCATGATGATCTTTTCACCCGGAAGTAATTCCATTGTGGTTTCACCAAACTATAACCATGTCCGAGTGGTTAATAAATATGTCGCGTCCTTCCTGAGCTTTGGAAGGACTGCAGTTTTCTTTAGAAAATTTCCTTACACAAAAAAAACTCTTCATAATACCTGAGATTTTTCGAATATGTATCCAAGATTTTTTAGAGTCATGGCAAAAAATTGCAATCATTTTATTGATAGTAACGAGTTCTCTAAGAGTCCAGCTTATGGGATATCCGTCAAACCGGCACGCCGACATAAATGTTGTGTTTGACCGCTACGATCTTCACCCTGACATGTCCGGACTCTTTTGGGCAGTTGTATATGGATACTACCCGGTCCCGTGCAACACCGAGCATCTCACCGTGTATCCACCCCGGTGCCCGGATCTCGACTGTCACTTTCTCCCCTTTGGAAAAGACAAGTGGAATGAAGGGGCGCCTTACCATCCCAAAGTCCCTGACAGAGTCGAGCTTGAGTTTTATCCCGAACTCCCTCTCCCATGGTTTGATGCTCTGGTTATAGAACTGCCACCAGCTCTGGGCTTTCACCCCTTTGGGTGATCTTCCGTACCGGTAGTGCTCGAACTTCTGGATACCAAGCGGCGGGAACCGTTTGCCGGCACCAATCTCCCGTGCAAACCGGATCAGTTTTGGGATCTCGGCATCATTGATTCCGGGTATGAACACGGGTGCGATGAGCAGGTCAATCCTGCTCCTGACGACCGCCCTTGCAGCATCGGTAATCTTTTCAATATTATACCAGTCAACACCTGCAAGCAGCTGTGCAATTGCCGGGTCAAGAGCATGAAGAGAAAGGTTTATTCGGTCAAGTCCCGCCCCTTCAAGTGCTGCGATCTTTGCCGGGGTGAGGAGAGTGCCGTTGGTCTGGAGCGAAATGACACTTACCTCATCAATCTGCCTGAGCGCCGCGATGAGTTCGGGAAGATACGGGTACATAACCGGTTCACCCGGTGAATCGATATGGCATTCAACACCCGGTCCTTTGAACTGGGAAATCTCCTTAACAGCTTCTGCCAGGTACGCCATCTCAACTTCATAGCTGGTGGCACGTGTGGTTGATTCAGGCCCGGCATCCACAGAGCAAAAGGGGCAGTTTAAGTTACAACCGCAACTAGGGCGTACCTGCAGGAGGCTGGTACCACGGTCTATGATCCCAAAGTAGAGTGAACCGACAAGGGGGATATCGGATTTGCGGGTAATTCTGAAGTGGGTCATGAAAAAGCGGCGTAATTTAGAAATAGTGGTTCTTTCTCATATTTTTTTGAGCCGGTANCCTCTCCATTCACCTCTGGTAAACTGTGGAGATGGATCTTTTATCCGGGCAAATACGAATTCAAATGCGTCCTGTTCCACACTGTATCGTGAGGTTTTTGTGCTGTACCGGATGAATGCATCATACATTTCAGCTCTTGGGATGCGAGCCAATGGATCCGCGATGAGTTGTTCATGGTGAAAACGCCAGATCCCATCAAATTCCCTGTCTTCGTTGTTAAGTGGCTGTGCAACTTCCAGTTCAGTGTTTTCTGAAGCCTCCTGTTTTTCTGACACGCATTGGAGATCATGATAAAAATCCCGTACGGTTGCAAGGCCCTGGCGGAGGTCGTTCAGCTCCATCTCGAGTTTTTTGATCTTCCATTCATGATTGATTATCTGATCAGATAGCTCCATGGCTGGTGGTATCCTTTTTACTTTCTTCCTGATAAACAGCACGCCTCTTGAAGGTCCTGTGCATTTTTAACTCCTGTTTTCCCGAAATTTCCCTGCATACACGCACTGTCCGAACGAAACGCAACCATCCCCGAGCGGATAGTCCGCGTTGATAACACATTCACAGGAATGTGAAGTTATTTCCTTTCGGATGGTCTCCCGGATTGCATGGTTGTAGGCAACGCCACCGCTCAGGGCGATCTTTTTCATCCCTTCCCGGTCAGCCGCGTGAAGGGCGAGCTGTGCGACTCCACGGGCGAGGTTGTACTGGAAGGAAGCTGCAATATTCCGGATTCCCCTTATATCCCCTTCCGGTACTGCCCGTAAGCGGGCAAACGCTGTCTGCATGAGGGAACGGCTTGAAAGCATCTCACAACCGTTCAGCATGGTAAACAGGAGATCCCACGGTTCGGCCTTTCCACCAATCGCAGCGGATTCAAGTTTCATGGCAGGTTCACCGTCGTAGGTACGCTCCCGGCAGATCCCCAGCAGGGCGGCAGCGGCATCGAGCACCCGACCGGTGCTGGTGGTGCTCATGACATTGAAACCCCGCATAACCTGTTTCCTGAGCACGCCAAGCTCAACATCAGACCAGCCGCGTTCACCAAGGAGCGACAGTGTATTGTTTTCCGGCAGGATGCCGTAGAGCATCCGTTCGGGAAACCGTGTTGCAAGATCTCCTCCAGGCATGGCAACCGGCTCCAGATGGGCAACGCGTTTGAGATCCGGCACCTGCCCGGAGAAGATCTCGCATCCCCAGACTGCCCCGTCATCACCATATCCAACCCCATCAATCGCAATGCCGATGCAGGGTTCGGTTGTTGTTGCTGCGACATGCGCACGGTGGTGCTGTACCGGGATGAGTTCAAGGCCGTGGTCTGAAGCGATCTCACGGGCGAAACGGGTAGAGAGGAACTGGGGGTGCAGGTCATGAGCTACCACATCAAATTTTGCCCCGAGAAGCCTCTGCAGGGTCCTCACCGTTTCCTGCAGGTACTCAAGCGTTGCCGGATTACGTACGTTTCCTACATGAGGGGACGTGATCGCAAACCCGTTTTTGTAGATTGTCGCATTCGCNTTCAGTTCCGGACCCACCCCGAGGATGCAGAGGTTCCCCAGATTTATCGCTGTCCGCTTCGGGGCAATTCCCCGGGAGAGCCGGATGATGTAGCCGTCCCGCATCACACGGTTGTGCGTGAGGAAAAAGTCCGCATCCCGGTTCAGCTTTGCCATCGCCTGATCAATATCCGTTATCATCGGATAGCCAGGCATATTGGCACTGGTCATAATGAGCAGCGGGTGTTTCAGGTGGGAGAAGAGCAGGTGGTGAAGTCCGGTATACGGCAGCATACAACCAATCGTATGGAGATTGCTGATTACTGCATGGGCTGTCAGATCCCTTTTTTTTACAACAACAATCGGATGGACCGGACTTTCCAGGATTCGTTTATCCTGCCGAGAAATGGTTGCCAGCTGGTCAAGATAATCCGGGCGCACCATGATGGCAAAAGGTTGTTCGATTCTACCCAGACGACGTTTTAGTTCATCGGCAGATTCTTCGATGCACGCCAGGTGAAATCCTCCTACCCCCCGCATTGCAAGGATCCGACCTGCATCGAGCAGTTCCGCTGCCTCACGGATTGGATCCAGGCCTTCAACCTTGTTTCCGAGATTATCGGATAGTTCGATTTCCGGGCCACAGGTGCTGCAGGCGATTGTCTGTGCATGGTGGCGCCGGCAACCGGGATCTCCATATTCCTGTGCGCAGATTGGGCATGAAGGAAATTCTGCCATGGAAGTCCGTTCACGGTCGTACGGGATTTCATGGATGATACTGTAACGGGATCCGCAGTTTACACAAGACGTTGCCCAGTAATTTTTATACCTCCCGCCTTTTTGGAAAATATCGGCAATACACTCACCACAGATCGCAACGTCTGGAGGGATCATGCCGGTCAGAGAACCGGTACCGCTCGGCAGTATGAAAAATCCTTCAGGAATTTCCTGCATGCCGAAGTGACTTCAACGGAATCGATCCGGGAGAGCGGGGGACCGCGGGAGACTGCAGCTAAAAACGTTTCAAACTGCTCTCCCCTTGCAAAAATCTCCACTTCACTGCCGAGATTTTTGACCGTACCTGTAATTCCCAGTGCATGCCTGTGCATAGACAAACGGGCGAAACCCGACACCCTGGACAATTCCGCGAACTGTGATTTTACCCGTTTTTTGCATGGTTGTGCCGCAAAAATTTATTGATTCAGGGTACCATATAATTATAGGGTTTTATCGTGCCGGGCCATATTCGAATTGTAAACGATCCCGTTGAGCTTGTTCCTCTCCTGATGACATTCAACGACCCATCTTTTAAAAAGGTCTATGAACTATTGAACAAATCATGGATGACTGAAGACGAGATCCGTGCACACGTCAATAATGATAGTATTCCGCTGTGTCTCCAGATTTTGAAGAAGGGAAACCTTGTGGAGGAACAGTGGCGGATGCCAAAACCCGGGGCAAAACCGCAAAAAGAGTTCCGTTCAACGTATAACAAGTTCCGTGCGAACTTCCAGTGCAACCTTTCGGATCTCTCCGATATTTTGTACATCTCACTTTCCAATGACGAGAACCTCCGTGAAGTCGTGGAGAAGATTGAAGGAGAACTCGGCAAGGGTAATAGTTCCATTAACGACCTCTCCCGGAAATTCAGTGTCAGCCCGGTCTTTATCAAAGGACTTGCCAAACGGATCATTCACATGGATGTCAAGGGACAGGGACTGGTGCTGCTTGACACTGGGCGCTAAGGATCCACTTTATTCTATTTTGCGCAGCAAACGCGAGGTGTCGCGACTCCAGATTCTTGTAGAGATTGCCGAGCACCAGCCGGCAGTCCGTCAGCAGGAGATTGCAGAAAAACTGGGTGTTACCCCTCAGGCGATCTCAGAGTATATACGGGAACTTGTGGATGAAGGGAAGGTCTCTGCGAGTGGCAGGGGCAATTACGAGGTGACCAAGGCAGGTATCGAATGGGTTCTGGAAAATGCCGAGTCGCTCGAATCCTATGCCCGGCACATCAGGCGTGATATTATCCAGCAGGTCTCGGTCTGGACAGCCATTGCTGCCGAAGACTTAAAAAAAGAAGATCAGGTCGGCGTATATATGAAAGCCGGATTCCTCTATGCGGGAAAAAAACCACTTGCAGCAACCGGGACGGTCATTGCGGATGCAAAAAAAGATGAGGATGTCGGTGTTGCACGGTTAAATGGGATCATCGATCACAAGGAAGGGATGATTCATGTCTGCAAAGTACCCCGGATCCTGCACGGGGGTTCTAAAAAGATAAAAAGGGACAAGCTGCTGGAAGTCATTGGCGGGGCCGGCATAGTCGCAGCGGTAGGTCTTGAGGCTTATATAGCGCTGATAAAAGCCGGGAAAAAACCCGATATGTTCTTTGGTGCACGGGAAGGCGTCATTGAGGCAGCATTCCACGGGATTGATTGTGTAATTGTCATCGTTGACGAAGAGTTCACGGACTTTTTAAAGAGACTGGAGAGCGTGGAACTCTCGTACGTGATCCATGATCTGATCTCACCATGAAGATTCTTGTTCAGCCCCAGAAAGGTGGCAGTTACAAACTTCTCCTGTATGATGGCCGACATGTGCTGGGTGCCGGGTTTGTTGATCTGACGGATACCCCCCGGGGACCACGCCCGACAAAGTACCGTCTTAAGTGGGGCACCAAGAAAGAGTATCGACATACGCCTTCAAAAGAACTGATTGCCCGTCTGCGTGAGGCAGATGTCCGTCTGGTCAAACCCNATCCGCAATTTGAAACATTTCTTGGAGATTTTCAGATCAAAGCCGGGTTTGTTGACGCCTGCCGTATGTGCCTGCTGGACGAGCGGTTTACCCAGTTACATGAGGAAAATTCTGTTACGTTTGGTAAAGGTGAGAAGATTTGTCTTGAGTGCGGGAAGCGTGAGCTGCGCCGTGAAGTTTCTCATATGGGCAGGCTTGGTCTGGAAGGGTATGCTCACCTTGAGAACCTGCTCCTCACGTTCCGCAATCTTGACCGGGTATTAGCGACACTGCAGCCCGACAAGCTTACCATGAAAGCGGCACTCTATGACCGGCTCGAACCGCACCCGGTCATGACGACTGCCGCAATCGGGGAACTGCCCCTCCCGCGGCAGTTTGTTCAAGCAAGCGGGGTTTCCCAGCTCATGCCGGCCCAGCAGCTTGCGGTGGAAGCAGGTCTTCTGCACGGTAAGGACCTGCTGGTGGTTGCCGCGACGGCAAGCGGCAAGACCTTCATTGGTGAGATGGCAGGAATAAAGAATTATCTTGAAGGACGGGGAAGGATGCTCTTTCTCGTTCCGCTGGTAGCTCTTGCAAACCAGAAATATGAACGGTTTACCGACCGGTATGGGAAATTTGCAAAGTCCGGGCTCCTCACCGGAGTGAGCAGGCTCAACCTACCCGAGACCCGGAAAATTGGTGACAGGAACCCACAGTCCCCAATCATTGTTGGGACGTATGAAGGGGTGGATAACATGATCCGATGCGGGCAGAAGATGGCCAACATTGCGACCGTGGTGATTGATGAGGTACAGATGCTCGAGGATGCAGATCGCGGGCACCGCCTCGATGGCATGATCGCCCGACTGAAGTATCTCGCCCCTCAGGCACAGTTCCTCTACCTTTCAGCTACCATCGGCTCCCCAAAAACACTGGCAAAAAAATTAAACTGTAGTCTTGTCCGCTACGCTGAACGTCCGGTGGGGCTGGAACGGTATCTCCTTTTTCTCGAGCGCAAACAGAAAATTCCGACCATCAAGCAGATGACAACCGAAGAGTACAAGCGGACATCATCAAAGGGATTCAGAGGACAGACCATCATCTTTACCAACGCCCGGGCCCGCTGCCATACGATTGCCGATGCACTTGGGATGAGGGCTGCTGCTTACCATGCCGGTCTCACGTCCCAGGAGCGGAGGGATGTTGAGACAAAGTTCCTGGGCGGGAAACTCATGGCCGTGGTCACAACCGCAGCGCTCGGTGCGGGTGTAGACTTCCCGGCATCGCAGGTGATCTTCGATGCGCTTGCCATGGGCAGGGACTGGCTCTCGGTTCAGGAATTTAACCAGATGGCGGGCAGGGCGGGAAGACCGGATTTCCACGATCTCGGGAGGGTAGTTCTCCTTGCTGAGCCGGGAGGCACCTATTCCCGGGAGAACCCGTTTACTGAAGAGGAAGTAGCAATCCGCCTTCTCAAAGGAGAGATGGAAGAGGTAGCTCCAGAGCATGATTTCGAAAAGAGTTCGGAGGAATACGTGGCGAACGCGGTTGCCTGTAACGGTGAGGAAGCCGATCTCAACCGAATTAACGCGATGATGGTCGGCAGCGTTGAACCGGTATTGCCCGAGCTGATTGCTCACCGTCTTGTCGAGAAGCGGGGAACCCGGCTAGTCATGTCACCGCTTGCAAAGGTCATGGCGGAACACTTTATCGGTATGGAGCGCCTCCTTGAGATCCTCCGCCTCACAAAATTCATGGATGATCCGGTAGATGTGATCGCGGAGCTTGAGAGCGAGGACGTTCATAAAGAGAAGAAGGCGGATCCAAAGAAAGTCGGCGTGAAACAGAAGATGCATCTTCCCAAGGGGCATAAAAGACGATGAGACAGTATCTCCGTATTTACGATAAATTTTTAAAAGAAAGGATACCCCCGGTACGTCTGCTCGCAGAACGATGCAGTGAATGAAAAATCACAATTTTTTGCCAGAACCTATTTTAGCAACCGCGAACAAGTTTCGCTTTCTTCTTCGATTCAACATAAAAGATTATTATTTCAGCGATGCTTGTCGCCATACCTTGACTTTAATTTTTCACATAAAGTCATTTCTGAAGTACTCTGCATGGGTAGCGGTAGTAAACTGCACCGAGTACGCCATTTAACGCAATTTTTTCTTTTATTTAAAAAAATTCATTCAATTAAAGCAAAAACAAAAATAGAAATTTTTTTATACTATAATTATATAATAATTTTATCCTGGGGTAATTATGCAATACCGGTATTTCATTGCAATCGTCACACTCGTCTTTGCAATCGTGATGACAAGTGGATGCACGGGTCTTTTGATGGGAGACTTAAAAGCTGAGATACATGACAATTCAGCCGTAACGTTACCACTTCCCGTCTCCAGCGTCCTGTCAGTCATCACTAGCCAGGACACTGCAATGCTGCCCGTTAACCAGTCTCCGACTGATGAAAAAATGCACACCTTTTTTGGTAATCCGCTTTTTGGTAATTTTCCGTTTCACGTGAAATCCAATACGGCAGAGCCCTCAGGGATTACTACAGATGATACAACTCCTGAATCAGACCCATCACTTCACGTTGTTGAAACCGGCATTACCCTGAAATCTCCACCGGGAGCATTGGTTATACCGCATTCAGGAACTGCATCCTGTATCCCCGTCCCCGGAGCAAAGGTTGGGGTGACTCTTGTCGGAACTCCTAATAAAACACACATTGCGGATTGTATAACGCAGGAAAACGGAGATTTTTCATTTTATGTGCCACCTCCTAGGGAAAAATCCGAAATCACCTTCAATACGTTTAATTTCGAAATCACCGCACCCGGGTATAATCTCCCGGCAGGGTCTTCAAATGTAGTTACCGACCTAGCAGATGTCTCGGAAGGTCCGTTGTATACGTTTAATGTATGTTACCAGCTGCCAAGCGAACCAAACGCCATAGCAGTTACCCGCGGAGGCATCGCTATCACAGGCAGAATCAGTGAATAATCAATACTATCTGCTATTCACTATTGTTCCGGGTTTTACCCGTTAACCCGCTGGATCGCTGAAAAACGTTCCAGCAGGCTCTTATGCCGTGTGAACATGACAGACCCAGAGATCGTAAATAGGGTCAGAAGGGTTCTCGGTTATTTCCGTATCCCGTTCGATCTCCTTTCCCCATTCCTGGATCAGAAGCGCTTCCTTCTCTGTCCCTACCGTGATCAGGGTTTCCCGGGTTATCGTACAGAGTTCCTCAATGATCCGAACCCACATATCCTGGGAAAACGTGTTGATCTCCCCCATCATGATCCCGATTCCTTTCGGTACCGGTTCGATATACCGCGAGGCGATGGTCGCATCGATCCACATCGTCTCTTCGGGAAGCAGTCGCTTTTCGGTAAGACCCCGGGAGAGCAGGGACTCATCATTGTCATAGGAAAGGGGAGAAAATCCAAGATCACGCAGGACAGCTGATCCGACACCTGAACCGCAGCAGCAGTCGATGCAGGTCTCTCCCTGGCTTGTTCCCCAGACGCTGGTGATGAGGTTTTTTAATATTCCATGCCGCAGGGGATTGAGATCATCCATTGCCGGGGGAATTTCGGCAACCAGGGCATTGCTGAAGTTCTCGCGTACAGCCGCTGCCCAGGCCGCCCGGTCTTCCTGGAATATTTCCCCGTTTACGCTCTCGAAAAGTTCGATAAGTGCAACGGAAGGGTTCCTGCACAGGAACGAAGCGGTGATCCAGCCATCAGATCCATGGAATGCCAGCGCTATCGGTTCTTCATGCTCATCTAACAGAAGACGCCCCTCATCCGCCTGAGTTTCTGCAAGGATTGTGTTGAACCTCCCATCTGTCAGTGCGGAAAATTCAGGTTCGATGAACCTGACGGAATCGATCCCGAGGATCTCTGCGGCTCTCATGATCCCCGCTCGATACGCATACCATGCGGGGCTTCAATAGTACCGTCAACGGTTGCCTCTTCATGGAGCACAATGGATTTTGCAATTACGTCACCGAGGATATGAGCTCCCTTCTTCACGTAGACCGTACTGCCGCTCTCAACATTCCCGTGAACGGTGACACCATCAACAACCGTGATACGGTTTTTTGCCCGCAGGCTCCCGAAGATGACCGAGTTCTGCTGGACATCTATGGAACCTGCCCGGATGTTGCCGTGAAGCCGGCAGCCTTTCCCGATCTTCATGGTGGAAGGGACAGCAAAGAGCTTCAGGTTCAGCTTCGAGCGGGCAGGTATCATAAGCGGGATCCCCCTCTTCTCCTCCTCTTCAGAGAACAGGTCATCGATGATCCTGTCCAGCTCTTTTTCATTTTCTATCCTCAAAAGCGTCATTAAGTAGATGATGATGAACATGAATACCGGCATCGGGTTTCTTATTTCCACGTCACCTTGCGCCTCAAATCCCTCTTTGATTTCGACTTTTTCCCCAATGTCCAGGGCCCCGGAAACGACCAGCTTCCCGGCAATATGCACTCCTTCCCCAATATAGGCGTCCTGTTTGGCAATCACGTCGCCCCCGACATCGCACCAGTTGCCGATCCGAACGTCCCCGTTTGCCCAGACATACTCGCGGATCTTTGAGGATTCCCCTACGTAGACATCGGCTCCCCGCAACCCGTATTCGATCTGGCAGAATTCACCGACAACGATGTTCCGGTCTGTCTTGATACTGTGCTCCTGTAATTCTGTCCCGTCAGGCAGCAGGCAGTGCTTGTGCCAGTTTTTTACAGTTCTCTCTCTCATCTGTCCCCCGAAATGTTCATCATGCCCCGAATTTATGTGACCTGTTTATCAGATCGAGGGCTGTTGGCAGAAGTGCTCCACCGGTAATGCGGTTAAGTCCTCCGTGTGCACAGGAATATTCATCGAATTGTATCACATCATCTACCCTGACTCCCTCTCCGTGAATGAGCACTGGTACAGGATCAGCGCTATGATCTTTGATAGTACATGGTGTGGAATGGTCGGCACAGATGACAACGATGCACTGGGGAAGATTCAACAGGGGTGCAAGGGCGGAATCGGTTTTTGTGATGAAATCGCGTTTCTGCCCGGCAAGCCCGTCATGCCCGGATTCGTCAGCTCCCTTGATATTGACAAGAACAAAATCTTTTGTTTTCAATTCCTCTATCGCTGCTGCAATCTTTCCGGGAATATTGCTGTCCTGCGACCCGGTGATTCCCTTCACAGAAATACGGGAAAGCCCGACAGAGCTTCCTATACCATTGATCAGGCTTGCAGCCGATATCACGCTACCGGAAAGCCCGTATCTCTTTGAGAATGGTTCGAAATGTCCCATCTCACCGGCTCCCCGCATCAGCACGATGTTTGCCGGGGGTAATCCCTCTTTTAAGCGTTTTTTGTTGATAGCATGGTCAAACAGGATTCTGGTGGACTGACGGACGAACTCATTACAGGCAGTGGCCGTTTTGCCATCAGCTTCTGACTGTCGGACTGGTTTTATCGTAAGCGGAGCCACACCGTCCTTTTTCGGGTCGTTGGACGAAACGCAGTGTCCGAGTCCTTCACCTTTGAGCGCCAGTGATGCCCGGTGTCCTGCACCGGAGCGGAAACTAACCTCGACGCCAAAGGCTGAAAGGTCTACACCGTCCTGGATTGCGGTACTCAGTTCAGTGGTGTCATGGATTCTTCCTGCACGGCGATCGGTAATGATCCCGTTTTCTGAAATAGTGGCATAGTTGCAGCGGAATCCGATCATCCCGGGATCCATGTGGATGCCGGTCCCTTCACATTCAAGGGGACCTCTTCCCGTATAATGCTGGTACGGATCGTATCCCAGCAGAGCGAGATGAGCGGTATCGGATCCCGGGCGGACTCCAGCTGCAATGGTATCCATTATACCGCAGATCCCTTCCCTTGCGAGCCGGTCTAGTACCGGCTTTTTTGCTGCGGTAAGGGGTGTGTGTCCTCCGAGCTCAGGGCAGGGGCGATCAGAGATGCCGTCGAGAACGACAAAGAGGATCTTTTGGGCGGTCATTCGTATGGAATGGTTGGATGTAGTGACTAATTATGTTTCTCTGGTTGGATGATAAAAACCGGGGATTTATCCTGAAAATATCCTCGTTTTGAGGATTAAACGCCACGTCTAAGGGAGTGTTCCGGCTCATCCGGCAGGACATTTGCGGCGTCGGGGTTTGAAGGGTAAAGCCCCTGGTAATTCCACCTGTTTTTAAACAGTCACGTGTCACTGGGATCGCCAGTCTCCTTTAAAGGAGGGAAATCCCGGGATGGCCAGTAATCGAAGTTCATACTCGATTAAAAAAAAAGAAGATCCTTTTAGTATTACACGGTTGAGATTCGTGCTGCGATCGGTTCGACCTTGGATTTGATGATCTCAACCCTTCTGGTAGGGTAAATAGTCTTGACCGCTTTGAAGAGATCCCGTGAGATCTCACCAGAAGCAATCCCGTTGACGAGTGTGGTCAGGTCCCATGCTGCTGCCTGGGCAACGACCGTGTCGGTGATGGCTTTTCTGATTGCATGCTCCTGCGTAATGTTCGCACGGGCAAACGTGTAGCAGCTGATAGTCAGACGCACTTTCTTGCCGTCTTTTGTGAGGAGCGGAACCTGGCAGTCAACGCGGGAGCTCCGGCGCTTGACAAGGGAGCGAAGGTAGTCCCGGGTAACTTCGTGGCCGACAAATTCAGTATATGCCGCATCACCGGTCACGGTTGCGATCTTAAAGCTCATCTTAATGTGCTGTTTTGCATAATCATTGGTAATCTCACCAAGCGTTGCCTGCATGATCCTGCCAACTACGCTTTCAGCATCGTTTGCAATGGTATCACCGATGTACGCCTTACCGAGATTGTCGGGGACATACACCTTGAACCAGCTTTTGGCTTTCCAGCCTTCTACTCTTCTTCCAACCTGTTTTTTCTTTGCCATGGTATCACCTGGAGGAATTCCTCCCTGAACTTTTTTTCTTGCAACCGCATTCTTTCCCGGAGTATCTGACCGGGTTATGCGGTCGTTATTTCCTTTGAGTATCTGCAGATTGTTGCGAAAAAGACGAACAGGTCTCCTCCGCAATTGCCAGATTCATGAGGTAGTCGTCTACGGATGCGATGACCGACCTGAGCTGTGTGCCGGTAATTACTGTCGTCACGGTATCCTCTTCAGCGGTTGTGGTCATGCTGGGGAGGTTGTCCGGCGCTAATGACGAGGCAACACATCGTGCATTCCTGTGCATTGTCGTGATCCTGCCGTTGATCTGCATCATGAGGCAAGTTCCTCCTGCCAGCCTTTGGTAAACATACCCATCTTCCCGCAGGGAATAGTTGCCCCTGCCCTGCGGATGTGCCCACCGCCGGTACCCCCGCATGCAGCTGCGAGCGAACTGACAAGCGGTCCGAGTTCCCGTACAATTCCTGCAGGACAGCGTGCCGAAATTTTGCAGGATTCGCCGGTATGTGCATACACGAGTACCGGCCACATGTTGATAAGGTCACGCGCAAGGATATCTGCGACATCGCTTGCCAGGGTAACGTCCTGCACTTCATAGACACCAGCCGGACCTTCAGCGGGGTGCAAATGCCGGATCGCATCGATCACGTTCATGCGGTGCTGACGGGCTATCTCCCATGCCTGGTCGAGATAATGGGAGGATCGAAGGCAGAGGGTTGCCCCGATATCGCCACGACCGGTTTTCCCGCAGGCATCAATCACTGCTGTGAGTGCATGGGCATCCTCAATCACCTCGCGCTGGAGATGGTAAGTATCACCGTAGATCATATCGATACTTGCCCGTGTCGCGTTTGGTGCGGCTTCCAGTACTATGCGTGAGAGCAGGATGTCGAGCCGGCTGGCATTCTCACCTTTTGCCTGGTCCTGTGCCTGACCTATGAGATCGGCGATGAGCTGTTCCGCTCCGCTGATCCCGTCGAGGTACGGGCTGGTTGCCGTATACCACCGTTCGGTCATGTCCCTGCCCGGGAGGGTGAGTCCACGGTCCGGAACGATGATACCGTCGGCGATACCGTCATTGAAGATCTCGAGGTTTTTACCTGTTATCTCCTGGCCGTCACCGATGATGCCGGGTATTACAAGCCCCGACAGATCGCGGTTGTCTCCCATTTTCTGGGCAACAAGATACGCCATTCCTGCTCCGGACAGTTCACGGTCACCATCAATTCCTGCCAGCCTCGGGTTTGCGTGGAATGTTCCCTCAAACTTCGG
>JGI20214J14112_1000005_pt1 | contig 32464 bp, 37 predicted proteins | sample WetSurMetagenome_FD_14112 | JGI IMG/M metagenome (IMG submission 14112)
AAAAAAATATAAAACCCTCTGCGATGAAGGAGGGGACAGTGCCTGTCCCCTCATACGACCCTTGCGCTAAGAGCGATGGTGACGTATTACCTTTTCAGGGTTATCGCATTCGGGAAGTCACGGCGGCGTGAGTGACCCCCCATGAGCGTTACAATTAAAATTATCAAAAAATATCGATGTTAAGAATATAAAATTCAGGATCCGGGTTGCTCTTTATCCTTTTTTAGCGGGAACCCGCTGGCTCTTCTTAAACCTCCAGTATTAATCCCGGATGAGTTTTTTTAAGTCTTTTGGAAGTTCAGGAAATTCTTCATCCTCATCCTCATCTGAACCGCCCGATATAATATACCGGAAATAATTAACCGGACCTTTTGTGGCAGAGGCTGAAGCGGCGGTCTCAGTGCGTTTTTTGGCACCGAAATCCCTGAAGAGATCTTCGGCCTCTGCAACCGCTTCCTCCACCAGCTTCTTCTCGGTTATATCCACGATGGAGCCGACAATTGAAACGGTCTTCCCGTTCTTCACAACCGGAATTTCGTTAACTTCAACCCAGATGATGCGTCCGTCCTTTCCGGCAATCTCAAGCCGGTAGGGCGGTTCACGTCTCCCGGATGAAATTGCCCTGATCGTTCGTTCAAGACCCACGGCATTCACCGGATTATCAGTCAGGTAATCAGTCCACACCCGTTTTCCTGCGTGCTGTCGGCACCCAAAGAGTTTGCGTATTCTCGGACTGACAAATGTCACCACGTGATCAGGATTATGGGAATAGTACATCTGATTCCCGCTCTCAAGCACAAACATAAGCTCGTCATCTTTCTTTTTAATTGCCTTCTGCTCGTGTTTGATTCGGGTAATATCACGACCGGATGCAACGATTGCCAAAACCGTCGTTCCATTTTCAAGAATTGAATGTGCAGACCAGCTGATGCATCGCATTCCTTTTGGTGTATGTATCCACTGTTCAACAGTACAGGAAAAAGGGGGCCGGAAAAGTTTGGTCATCTGCGTGGCGATTACATCGGAATAACGTTCACCGGTAACCGGCATAAAAACGCTGCCGATGAGGTCCTCACGGGTTTTCCCGAGGATATCACAGTACGCAGAATTTACATAAAGAAGACGGCCTTCCGGACTGAACTTGACGATAAGATCCTGCAATGACTCGACAAGGTCCTGATAAAAATTCTCCGTATCTGTTATGATTCCCGCCCCCACCATGCGTTGTCGAACAAGATGTTCCCTTTCATAAAAAAAAGGTAACTCTCTCTTTACTCAGGATCATCTGTTGCAGGACTATTAATGTTGTACGATTTGTGCAAATTCCTGATCTCGTAGATTAGACTGTCGCTGATATCAGTTTCTGATCCTGTGATCCTTTTCGCGGCCGGTGCAGCTGTATGGTCTGTTCCGGTATCTTCATGATGAAAGCATACCGATCTTTTCCGTACATTACATTACGGAGTGCTCTGAGGGATACGGTGAAACATCCTTCATTGAAAAGATCTAAATTCAGGGCTTTTCCTGACATGGATATCTGAGCAAGACCGCAGGTGGATCCCAGATAGTAATTCCAGTTATGGGTCAGCTCTTCAACCTGGACAAATACCCGGCCAGTAATAGCTCCTGCAAGACCGTCTCTGCGAAGCGCATATCGTAAACCATGGATATGTATCTCGATTACTTCATGCATAACCCCGTCATTGTCAAGTGCCCTGATTCCGGTCCTTTGGAGATATCCTGCCTTTTCCATCATACACGACCACCTTCTGTCGTACTACGGCGTTGGGATTGCGGGTATATAATCCATCAGCCCGAGCGGGGTGAAAGTGAATANAAGGTCCTTCAGGGAGATGGCAGCAGCAATCGGAAATGTCGGACACACTTTCTTNNTTATTTTACCCGGTCCATGCATGCATTCAGTACATTNTCGATAAAGGAGAGGGTGCCGGTAATACCTGCNACCGGATGCGGGGCCAGATTCACCCTCCCCCTGAGGGGAGGTGTAAGGCCGACAAAAGCCGCCCTGCCTTCCACAGACCGTTCAAATGATGACCCTATGACGAGATCAGGATTAAACTGCCGGATAAGTGACGTTACACGGGAAAAACCCTGCACGTGCTCACCCGGATAGGAAGAGATGCCTGGTACGTTGCGGGAACCAACATAGAGTATCTCTGCATCAAGGTAATGCTTCAGGGTTCTCGCCGCAAATGTTGCATACGAAAAACCACTGAAAATTATTGCCTGAGGTGGATTAAACCTGCGGAGGTACTTATCACACGCCCTGACAATTCTTTCATCTTCCCGCTCAATTTCTTCGTGAACGGGACTAATATCTGCTTCCGGATACACCATGGCAATTTTCTTAAATGTAGCGCTTATCTCTTCGAAACCGAGCGTGCCCCCCAGCCAGGTACCGACACCACTGGTAAAATCCATGTTTGTTCCCATTGTATACGCAGCAGCATGTTCTACACGCTCAAGCCGGTCCGAGCAAAAAACAGTACCTACTGGTACAGATGCGCTACCCAGCAACCGCACAATTTCCCGTACATTACCGCAGGAAAATGGATCCAAAAGACAAGCACCATCAATATTTATCCCTTCTATCACAGGATCAACCGAAGGTGCAAGAACGGAGAGCGCCTTTTTGTATCCTGTCTCCACATCACCGGAAAAACCCGGACTGTCAACAAGGATCACGTCGTAATCTTTGAGCATCGACCGTACATCCTCACCAAGTATTGCTGGAACGCAGGTCATAATCACAGCAATCTTATTACCCTTCACAGAAAGCCCGTCAAGTACTTCATGAAGTCGCTGCTCAGAACCGAAGATTACCTCGTTCTCCATAATGAAGGTACCATGGAGAGGCACATGGAGGAGCGTGGCAGGATAAAAGTAGCATCCACTTGACCCATGGATCACCACAGTGATGCCATCAAAACCCCCAAGACACGCCGCAGCTCCGGTCATAGCACATGGCCAGAGTGGATTTTCGCATTCAGGCATGGATAGCACGCCTCCACCTGTGGAGCATCCGCATGACTCCGGTTGTCCCAACGGGGGGTGATATTTCAAGGGGAACCCTGCATCCGTCACGATCTATCGATATATCAATCTCGTCCGCAATTTCGCAGGCAAGCCTGAAGGTATCAGAATCCTTAAGGGCAGGATCAAATGCTATTGAGGTGCCGGTTATATCGTTAAATTCCGTAAGGATCTCTTCCTGCAGGTCTTTTTCCTCTTGAACGGCTCGCAGGTATTTTACACCAGAACTATCTGCAACCGACTTAAGAAAGCCGATTGTCCCTGCAAGTCCAACGGGAAAGGATGGAATAAAAGGAGTGCCGAATCGTTGGTGAAGCCGTTCTCCGACAGGACGCAGATCTTCGTCACGAAGAATGTTAAGCCGTGCTGCACCAAGTCGGGTGATGTCAGTCATTGAGCAGTCACGTACGAACCGCAGATTTACCGATATACCGAGTGCGGCAAGTAACCGGGAAACTTCAGTAAAGTTCTCTTCAACTTCATATTCGAGATTTTTTTCACCGATAATATTCACGCACGAACCCTTTGTGCAGGGTTCAGCGGTATCAGCAAGAGCATTGAGGGCATTATTCACGCCATTCTGGAAAGTACCCCCAAGGAATCCGCCGCTGGGAATTGGGAGAACAGGTATCCTCGATCCCTGCGACTGATTGCTGCAACATCATCACCAATAGTGTCAACAATGCAGGTCGATAAAACGAAAACAGCGCCAATGTGTCGCTTCGCAACCGCGTCAAGAGTCCTTTCGAGTGCCGCTTCACCGCCAAAAATAATATCACTTTCGGATAGCCCTGTTGAGATCAAATCCGGCATGGCGATAAGGTCGTTACCAAACCCCGTTGCATGTAAAAGGGAAAAGTTATGATGGGTGCACCCTTTCGGCCCGTGTATTATGGTAACGGTATCTCGTACATGGGTTGTCACCGAGAGTGCTCCGGTAAGCGTGCACCCCCCGAACCTAGATATATTCAAGGGCAAGGGATTCGAGGTCATCAATTTCAAGGGGAGTCGGGATAGTGAACCTTGTGTTGTTCATAATACGTGCTGCAAGGGACCTGTACTGTGTTGCCTGAGCGGAGTCCGGATCATACTCAAGACCGTCTTCCTGTTGAGTTCTGCAAGCTGTACAACACGATCCCTGGGAATATACTGTATAAGCGAACTGTTTACCCGCTTTGAAAATTCACTCACGAGCTCTTCTTCGCGGGGCTGGTTCTTTGCATTACAGATAACCCCTGCAAGGCGGCACGTGCTCTTTGTCCTGGAGGAAAGGCGTTTAATGGCTTTACAGATATTATTCGCAGCGTAAAGCGACATCAACTCCCCGGAGGTAACAAGATAGATATCCTGGGCATATCCCTCACGCATGGGCATGGCAAATCCACCACATACGACATCCCCGAGGACATCATAAACAATTACATCTCCCCTGAGTGCTCCGAATTTCTCAAGAAGCTGGAACGTGGCGATAATCCCTCTGCCGGCGCACCCGACACCCGGTTCCGGTCCTCCCGCCTCAACACACCGTACCCCGTTAAAACCGGTATATACTATATCTGAAAGAGAGAGGGCGGCTTCACCCCGGACCCGGACCAGATCCATGACAGTAGGAATGAACGTTCCATGCATCAACATCCGTGTGCTGTCCCGTTTGGGGTCACATCCAATCTGCATAATATCCAGACCCTGAAGGGAAAGTGCGGCGGACAGGTTTGCCGAGGTGGTTGATTTCCCGATACCTCCCTTACCATACAGGGCTATCTGCTTCATCATCGTACTATGGTCCGGCAATTTATATTAGATCTCCTGATGTTAAGAAAAGTAAAGTTGCGTTACAAATTATAATTTTCAAAAACGGAATTTTTAGTCAGATCCTCTGAATAAAGCCATAAACAGCATTACAACAGGAATCACTTCCAGTCGTCCCAACCACATCACACCGATAAAAATCCATTTTGAAATGATGGGCATATCAGGAGATACATACCCGGTACTGATACCACACGTTGAAAAGGCCGATACCACTTCAAAGGCGATGTCAGTAATGGAGTATGTCGTGATATGGAACTGCGACACCAGAAGGGTAGCAATAAAGATGGTCACTACCGAGAGGATAATGATAAGCATGTTCTTTGCAGCCTCCAGTTCTGCAGTCGCTCTTGGGATTACCCGCCCTTCGATCTTGAAAGGGAGGAGAACCTTCCCGCTGACAAAGAGCCTTCGGAACCACCAGAACAGCGTACGGAAAGCAAGAGCTACCCGGTTTAGTTTGATGCCTCCGGCAGTGCTGCCGGATGCTCCCCCGATAAATGTGAGCAGGGTGAGGAAAAATAGGGTAATGCTTGCCCAGGAGTGAATGTCTGCGTTCTGGAAACCGGTGGTTGTGAGGCTCGATACGGTCATAAAGAGACCCTGTTCAAATGCTGCCATGAATTCGAGGTTCCCGAAAAAAATCAGATCATACGTTATTACCGCTACCCCTATACCGGTAAAGAGAAAGAACAGTTTTACCTGTTCATCCCCAAAAAGGCTCCAGCGCCGGTTTTCCAGGATGAGATAATAGAGTTTAAAAGGCAGAGCACCGGCGATCATAATCGGGATCAGGAGGAGTTGAAGAACGCTATTATTATAATACAGGATACCTCCTTCATGCAGGGTAAACCCGCCGGTTGATACTGCTGCAAAAGCAAGATTGACCGACTCCCATAAAGAGAGCCCGGTGAACAGGATAAGACTGATGGCAAAAAATGTTAATAGTCCGTAAATCTTCCAGAGCGCCCGCCCCGTGGCAATCACACTGGGCATCAGCGGTTCATCTCTTCCCTCGGAACGGAAGATCTTTGAATTTAAAAGACCAGTACTGCTCGTCAATGTGATAATAAATGCAATGATGCCAATGCCCCCGATCCATTGCATATAGGATCGCCAGAACAGGAGAGCATGCGGGGCCGTATCAACCGAACGAATCATCGAAAACGCTGTACCCGTCCATCCCGCCATCCCTTCGAAGAATGCATCNGTAAATCCCATATGCAACCCAAGCATGAACGGTATACCNCTGATCATNGCACAGGTCAGCCAGAAAAGCGCCACTGAAGACATCGCAGTAGAGAGCCGTNTTCCCCTGCTGGTACGGGGAAGTTTTTTAAAGAGCATTCCCATGATTAAGAATGTGGCAGGGACCGCCNCCANGGGCAGGATCATATTCCATTCGGAATAAAGAATCGCAACGATGATAGGAACGGCAGCTATCGGTGTGATAAAAGTGAAAATNTCCCCAAGATCAGCAAAAATCGTGGAGATATANTCAAGCCACTGCATCACTAGTGGGTTACCGCTGGTTCTCTATTAGTGTTTGCCTGCGGGAAAAAAGAAAAAGAACGGTTTTACTGCATTTTCATGTTATGCCTTATTTGTCCAGAGTCCGTGGATATTACAGTATGCCCGTACCTTTACACTGGTATCAGCATTACAGAACTCCGTTTCGGGTTTTTCCCCGGGTTTAAAACCCCTGACAGATACATTCTCGCCAGTCCTTACATCAACCCATTCGATATAGTGCTTCTCCTCCATAGGGTGGGGAACGGAGCCGACTTTGACAATGATTCCTTTTTCGGATTTCTCAACTACCGGGACATGTTTCTCCTTACCCTGATCAGCTGTCTTTTCCTGTTGCAGGATCATCGGTTTCCCGCAGCAGACAAGGAGCCCGGCAGAACTATGGACCACCTTGGTTATGTTTCCACACACTTCACATTTGTATACTTCAAACATTTTCGTCATACCAAAACCTCCTTTCCTATACGATGTTACTTTCCCGGTGCTTCTTTAAGATATCGTCCGCCAGCCGGTTAAGAGCCTGGAATGTTGTTTCGTCCGGGAGACCCTTCACCATGACAGGTTCAATGAGCTCTACTTTAACATGATCAAGCATTTTTACGATGGTTTCAACTGTCTTCCCGCCCCAGCCGTAGGATCCGATAACCGACGCGAACCGGATTTTGGGTTTGAGCAGATTTGCAAGATAGGTCGCATACACGATCTGAGGGTGGGGACCGAAAAGTACCGTAGGTGTCGCAATAACCACCGTTGCTGAATCCACAAGGGACTTTGCAAGCTCCCCAATATCCGTGCGGGTCAGGTTGAAGGGTTTCACCGTAACCCCACGGGCAATCAGTGCATCAGTGAGATGTTCCACCATTTTCTGCGTGCTTCCATGCATCGAGACGTATGCGATCACGACTTCGTTTTTAACAGCGTCTGATACCCAGTCAGCATATGCATCAAGAATGAACTGCGGTCTCCGGTAGATGGGTCCGTGGCTGGGAGCGATCATTACAAGCGGGAGTGCTTTAACCATCTCCACGTAGCCTTTGATGCTGTTGCGGAATGGCATCATAATCTCTGCATAATACCTTTTTGCAGATTGATAAATCTCAGCTTCGTCACTCACATAGAGGTCGCTTGTTCCCGTATGGGACCCGAAGAGATCGCAGGGAAAGAGAATTCTGTCCTCTCGCAGATAGGTTATCTGGGTCTCCGGCCAGTGTGTCCACGGGGTAAGGAAAAATTCAAGGGTGCGGTCGCCAAGAGACAGGATTTCTTTGTCTTTGATTATCCTGAAACGGTTTGCCGGCAGGTGAAGATGTGCGATAAGAAGGTCTTTGCACTTCTCGTTGGTCACTACAACCGCATCGGGGAAAAATTCCAGAATCATCGGCAGGGAACCCGAATGATCCTGTTCGGCATGGTTGACAACGACATAATCAATCCGGTCGACATTCAGCTTGACAAGGTTTGAGATCAGTTCGTACTCCTTGGTGGGATCGACTGTGTCTACCAGTGCTGTCTTCTCGCTGCCCTTGATAAGATACGAATTATAACTCGTACCGTCCGGGAGCGGAATCAACTCGTCAAAGATCCTCCGGTCAAAATCAATCGCTCCGACCCAATGGATCCCGTGAATAATTTCTCGTGATACCATACTATCAGCTGGTTACTCCTTCCTGAAATTTTTCTTTGATGCACAACAGATCGGACACTGCCAGTCATCAGGCAGGTCAGAAAATTCTCTCCCGGAACATATATTCTGCATAGGTTCACCCTTGTTCGGGTCGTATATGTGACCACATATAGCGCAGGTATATTTTTCCATCAAATGAACAAACCTCCGGATGTTTTTTTTAAACTGGTACAGAATAGCGTGGAGATTTGCATTAATCATTTCGATACTTCACTTACCCCGCTGAAAGCCAACAGGAATTTATTGGTTCGCATGCTCTCCTGCAGGATCTTCCAGATGATACCGCTCAAGGAAAAACCTGAAGGAATGGTTTTTCTTCCTCGCCGTATCAATGGAGAAGTACTTGAGGATTTCAAACATAAAATCGATGCGGGAATCATACTTTTTTGGGATGAGACCATTAAAATCCTCCTTGATAAGATCATCGGTCAAAGGAAGGTCAGGAACACCGAGGCTCAGTGCAGAGTCATGTGTTAATCCGGCATAGTACCAGCTTTCAATCTCCTTAATCACTACGATGATGCTTCCTCCGTCGATGTGACTAAAGTGGGAGTAGAGGACCTGTTTTTTGTCCTTCACAGATTTTTCTGCGTCAATATCTGCAACAAAAATACAGTCGCTATTCATGAGCCTGATGCTTTTTAAAAAATTATCCACTTTTGTGCGTTTGATACTTGCATAGGGAATAATCTCTACTGCATCATAACGATGAATCAATAATGGTTTGATAATGCGCCCGAAAAAACGGACATCATCTTCACCTTCAACCAGGATAAAAATGCGGGTTTTCATACTTACAGTCCCAGCAGGTTCTGGACGTAAAGTTCCTCAATTCCGATCTCATTTTCGAGAAATAACTGCACCTCTTCCTTGTCAGCAGGGCGGGAAAGAACAGAGAATCCTTCCAAATCCCGCGAAACAAGAAGAAGATGCTCTAATGAGGCATGTTTTACTACTTCGGTGGTATGGGTTGTAATCATTATCTGTTTTCTTTTCGAGGACTCTTTCATCATGGAAATAACACGGGCAACCAAAAACGGGTGGATGTGGCTTACAGGTTCTTCGATAATGATTAACGGTTTTTTTTCGAAATAGAGCGCGATGATGAGGGCAAATATTGTCAATGTTCCGTCTGAAAGCGAGGGTGAGGGGAGGTTGTGATTTTTTGAATATTTTTCGCGGAGAGTGAGGACCAGTGAAATGTCCATGAATTTTTCAACTGAAAAGTCCTCTATAAAGGGAAGTACATCCCGTAAAAGATTTGAAAATTTCCGCTTTTTTTCCGGATCCCCGATAATATTTTTCAGGACGAGTACAAGGTTTCCGGCATCCTCTTCAAGTTCCCTTTTTCCTGTGATCGCAACTCCTTTTTTCATGAGTTTTGGGTCGATATCATAGACAGCAATACGATCAAAGAATTTTTCACCAAGGGATAACGGATATGCGTACGGAGTTTCCAGAAGGAGTGTTTTTTCAGGCAGGTGTTTCCCCCGTAAACAGAGAGGGATGATGTCCTGTTCGGAAAGGGGACAACCTTCCGGCAGATCGATTTCATAGGTTATTTTTCCGCCATCATTGGTCACCCGTATCTCCCCGCGTCCGCGGTTCTTTTTTTCGATACTATGGTCATTTTCATATCTGCAGGACAAAACCTCACATCCAAGAATGATCCTGTCCCTGATGACAGAAAATCCGTCACCCCGGGGAGCAAACCTGAGAGCGAACTCATAGGAAGACTGGCACGATTGAATGGCGAGGAACGAGGTGTCCTGACCCTGACGCCCAAGGATCTCTGACTTTTGATCGGGCAGAAAAACAACCTTAATGTGAAGGTCTTTTAATGGTCCGATCTTTGTATTCTGAAGGTATTCCGATCCCCCCTGCATTGCGATCGCATTGACAACCCCGTGTTTGGCGATATCACGCAGGAATTTAAAGATGCTTATGAAATTGGATTTTCCTGCAGCATTAGAACCGATTACCACATTAAACCGGGACAACTCAATATCAAGTTCAGAAAAACTCTTGAAATTTTCCACGTGAATACGCTGAATTGGCATAGGAACTCCGCATGTCATCGTCACCTTTGAACAAAAAGAAGATATTGGTCTCTTTTCTGGATTGCGAAAAAGTTTTTTCCTAAAATGAAATCCCGAAGATACCGGGATTCATTACCAGAATTGCATAGTTGAGATACCCGGCAAAGGATACCCAGACAAAATAGGGCAGGAGTAACACTGCAGCAGGAATGGAAAACCGCCATACCTGGATGATAGTACAAAGCAGAACGGCCCAGAGCAGCACGATGGCCAGGAACCCAAAGAATGTTGAATGGAGACCAAAAAAGAAAAAAGACCATCCGATGTTTACCATAAGCTGGAAAATAAAAAGGATAAAACCAAATTGAACATCCTGTTTCCTCAAATCCGACTGCAGGATCAGGTAGAGAGAAATTCCCATCAGGATATAGAGTGCAGTCCAGACGGGAGCAAAAACCCAGGAAGGGGGATTGATTTCAGGTTTTTGCAGGCCGGCATACCATGTAGGAATTTCAGGAGTTGTGTAATATGAACCGATATATCCCGCGAGCAGGCAAATGCCAATGGCAATAACGAAATAAAGTATCTTTTTTCCCGTCATTCCTGTCAGGGGAAGTATTTGAAAGGATGGCATAAAAGATTATTGGATGGAAAAAGTGCGATATAAAAATAAAATAATGACATCATTGATAGTCACACCAGCTAACTTTTAGCATTCGGTGAATTATCGGGAGATTGGTATATTTATTTAAAAAAAAAGAGGATAGGAGAATCACGTTCAGGTTGAATTCGTAACATGGAATTTTTGGTTCCAGGTCCCTTTCTGCTGCCCGTCTACATTAAGAACCGTTACATCCCAGTCACCGGCAACCGCACCCTTGAGATCGATATTACAGAGAATTTTGGTCGAATCCGTAGATACCGGACTGGTGCAGACAATTTCATTCGAACTTTTTGTGATTGAGACTTTCACTGCATCCTTGAAATTCTGTCCATTAATTATTAAAGACAGGACGTCGTTTATTGCACCCTGACTCGGACTGACACCTGAAATGACAGGGATCGGATCAGTGATAGTAAATGCACCTACCTCGGTATCAGACTGGCCATCAGGATTTGTTACAACCACATTATAACTCCCTTTTTCCGCTTTAAGGAGACTGAAAGCACAGTCGATAGTTGTCGAAGAAGATACTGACACACCGGTTGCATAAATCGGCGGGTATCCGGCTCGCATCAATTTTGCCGTTGCACCACTCCTGAAGTTGTCCCCGGTAATCGTTGCACTCACGGTTGCATTCGTGCCTCCTTTAGCCGGGGAAATACCGGATATGCCGGGTGCATTTCCGGAAAGTGCAGTGGTAACAGTTGGAGGAACGGTTGGGGTGATAATCGGGATAGAAGCGATATTCACGTGTGATATTTTTACCGGATAGACTTTCTCAACAAGGGTTCTTTCAACCTTTTCAGTGTGGTTGTTGATAAAATGCCCCCAGGATCCATTCGCATTTTTATAGAGTAATTGTCGCGTGTACTGATCAGTCGAAATGTCGAACTTTATTATGATATATTCTGTATTTTCCGTTGAAGATACTGTTTTTCCAATGATATCCCCTGCAACATATTTTGCATTAGACACTGCAGTCGTTGGGACGGTTGTTGTACCAGCAGGAGATTGATCCGAACAACCCGCAATTAATACTCCGGAAATCAGGAAAAGACTGAAGAGTATACCATAGCAAAATTTTTTCATCATACTGGTATCCTTCAACGCAGGACTGTATAAGATTTTTTATCGGAATTTTTGAGATTCGTGGCCGCGGCTATTTTTTATGCAAGTCCGGGAAAATACAGACCTGACACGAACCCTGGACCAGCCTCCCTTTGCCCGTGGGATCAGGGTGTCGGACCGGGAATCTCGGACAAAGAAGTTCCCGTCACGTTACTGGAATCTTTAAAGTCTTATAATTTCGTGAAAGATACAGATGGATACCCATCAGAGCACTGACCGCGAGAACCGCACTCATCCAGACTAAGGGGACAGTATTCTGCACATAAAACGGGCTGATACGATCTGCCATGGAATAAACACTACATACTCCTACGACAACGGAAGTTGCATATACTTCGCGAATGGCAAAGAAAAAAAATGCAGCAATAATACCGATAATTACAGAAGAGATAAGTGCATCCTGCTGAAGGACAGCCGGAAAGTAAGCAAATGTCGTCATGCCAAACAGTACGGCAGTTACCATGATACCGACGAGAATAGATAGTAGTGCCCCTCCACTGCGGATAAAAGCCTGCACGTGAGTCCCCATAAGCACCCAGCACACCATCACAGATGCGATTGCACCGGGTAAAAGGAGAATAAAGGCGTTTAAAAACGCGAGCCGGTCAGCCCCGAACGGATTGAAAAGGATGACAGTGCCATAACCGATGCTGCAGGTAAGGGCACAGGTAAGGAATGTGTATCTTCGTGACCTGAATCCGATATGGAACATGTTGACAGCACCTGAAATAAAGGTGGTCCGGATATAGAGCAGCGGCGCAACAATACCGGTAATGATGCATGCGATGATNGTGTACAGGANGATTCCGGAGGGGTCANAACGCTCAAAAGTGTGTATACTTCCAACAAGCAGGAAGGTCTCAAGCAACCAGGCTGTATAGATCGTAAAGGGAATTACGAGCAGCCGTAGTGTTGCAGAACGCAATGCAGGAGATTGTTGCCCGGTCATGTTAAAAACACCGAAAGGGGTAATTCCTGTAGTTTGCAGGTAGTTGTCATAGGAAGTACCTGATAGAATGCACCGTTAAATGTATTGAGGTACNTGTCATTTTCATCATCAACNGCTATCGTGTTTCTGGTGCTACTCGTTACGCTCGCATCAGAAGGAGCTTGTCNATAGCCCGTNTTCTGTCTTTTGCTATATTCTCATGTACGGCTATTTTGTCATCAAAACTGGGGAGCGACCGGGTAAAAAACGTNCCAAGAGCGATNCGTGCGTCGCTGTTATAGTCCCATTCCCTGGCTTTTATACAAGCAGATTCAAAGTCTGTCGGGTCATGTCCGGTTAGTTCGTATACCCTAGGGGAATAGTAGTCAGCTGCGGGAAAGAAGGTGGCACAGATCTGGAGCACATCGATAAACGCAAAACCCTTGTGCGCAATGCCCTCTACGACCAGCTTCTTTAAAAGATCCATCTTCTTTGTATACCCCCGTGCAACCCAGGTTGCACCACTTGCAAGCATCAATTCGAGCGGATTGAGGGGATATTCTGCCGTACCTGAGGGGGTGGATTTTCCTTTGAAACCAAGGGGTGATGTAGGAGTATATTGCCCCGTCGTAAGTCCGTACACCCGGTTGTTATGGACGATCACCGTGATGTCAATATTGCGTTTGGCTGCAAAGATAAGGTGATCAAGCCCTTCGGCATACGAGTCCCCGTCACCCGTGCAGCAGATAACGGTCAGCCGGGGGTTGCCAAGTTTGATTCCGGTCGCTACCGGGATCGTCCGCCCGTGCAGTGCGTAAAAACTATTGATATTGAGATAATCAGCAATTTTTGCATGGCACCCGATCCCGGATACCAGAACGACATCATCAAGCGACCTCCCCCCCCGCTCCATTTCATTAAGTACATTTTTCAGGGTGTGCTGGATGGAAAAATTCCCGCAGCCCGGGCACCAGGTATTCTGTGCATCGGTTATGATCTGGCGTTCCGTCATGCCATCACCTCCTTTATCTTTAAGAGCAGGTCATCAGGAGAAAAGGGGCGCCCGTCATACCGCAGGATCCTTTCGTCCGGGACAATCCCGTACTGCCCTGCAAGCGTTGCAAGTTGTGCTGTTGCATTCTCCTCGACTGCAATCAGCTTCCTGACTCCCTGGATCGCATTTTTCAGTTGAACCAAGGGGAAGGGAGAGAGGATTATCGGCTGGATCACCCGTAGTCCGAGCAGAGATGCTATTTCATTACAAACACCCTTTGTGGATCCCCAGCAGAGAAGTGCAGTTGCAGCGTCGGAAACTCCTGACAGAGTCACACCCGGATAGTGTTGCATCTCCTCTGCCAGGCCTTCCCCCTTGCGCAGACGTTTTTTTGTCATTTGTGCAACAACATCAGCCCCTTCGCTCGTGATACCTGCTTCATCATGGGCATAGCTGTTCACCTTGATCACTGCATCCTTCATTCCTGGAAGGGCAAGTGGTGACACACCTGACGGAGCATCTGCATACCGGTGATAAGGCATACTTCCTGACCATCCGGGGGAGTCCCCAACCGGGAAATCTGATATTACGGCCGGATCGACACTATAGGTTCCCTCAGAAAGGGTCTTATCGGTAAGGATGAATGTGGGAATCTGAAATTTCCATGCCACATTCATTGCGACTTCTGACCAGAACAGAGATTCCTGTGCATCCCCCGGAGCAACAATCAACCGGGGGTATTCTCCTTGTCCGGCATTGAGGACAAACTGGAGCTCAGACTGGCCGGTATAGGTAGGAAGGCCGGTCGAAGGCCCGGTCCGCTGCGACACGACAAGCACGACAGGTATCTCTGCCATTCCGGCAAGGGAAAGTCCTTCGGTCATCAGGCAGAATCCGCCTCCTGATGTGCCCACTGCTGATCGTTTCCCGGCATAGGCAAACCCGAGTGCCATCAGGATTACCGCAATCTCGTTTTCGGGATGCACGACCGTAATGCCGAACCTTTCCTGGTGCTCGGCGAGAAAATGGAGGAGGCTTGATGAAGGTGTCATGGGATACGAGACATAGGCATCAAGTCCTCCTTTTACCATACCAAGCCCGATGGCTTCGTTGCCGGTGAGAATCGGGCGGGGCTGCTTTATCCCTTTCCTCACCAGGTGAACTTTTTCAACCTGATCATATGCTCTCTTTGCCACGTTCAGGTTAAGGTCAACTTCTTTGGGGATGTGGGCTTTAAATACTGCTTCAACAACATCCCATTCGATACCAGCCGCTTTTGCAAATCCACCGATAATTGCCGAGTTCCCCATGATTGCCGGGGCTTTTTCCCCGGTCAGAATTGCCTGTACCGGAATACCCTGACCGGCAGATTTCACCAGGTCTGCATTGAATATGATTGCAGTTTCAGGCGTACATCTGTCACGATGCTGCTCCATTGTTTCATTATTGAGTGCCAGGATAAAATCCAGGTTGTTCCAACAGGTTCCAACGCTCTGTTCTGACCCCCGGATAATCGCAAAGTTATGCCCCCCTCGTATCAGGGAGGGGTAATCAAAGTAAAGATAGATACTATAACCTGAATGATTGAGCAACTGGGCAACCAATGCACCTGCACTGTTGATACCATCACCCGCTTTTCCTCCGATTAGCACTGAAATGTCTTTCATGGCGGATTTTCCGTATGTTCTGATACTTTTTTTAAAGACGTAAATAGGTTAGCATGCGGTAATTGGGAGGTTTTTTCCGGCAAAGGGAACGATCATTTCGTTGATCCTCATTTCTTTCACCTGTATTTGTTTACACATCCGAAGTAATACTGAATGACATCACCTATCCACATTAATATATATTTACGGGTCATAAAATTTTTAAAATACGGGCAGGTCTTTGGTTTGAAGTGGGCAACACTGCCATTATTTCGGTCGGGTGTTAAAAAAAAGTCGATCTTTCACTTATTTATTAGAAACGAGGTAGAATCGTGAAGAATGAGAATATGAGTCCGGATAAGAAATCATTCACTCTGTATTCCACAACTGTCATGGATATGAACGGTCTTGTCAAGGCGATCCGACATAATAACCTTGGTGTCCGCTGGCGGGCTGCACTGGCACTGGGAGATCTTGGTGAACCCGCAGTAAAGCCCCTCATCCGTGCACTTAAGGAACATGACCAGGATGTTCGCTGGCTGGCTGCACTCGCGCTGGGCAAGATCGGCAGGGATGCCATCCCCCAGCTCATCAGGGCTATGCATGAAAAAGATTATGATGTCCGCTGGCATGCCACCCGTATACTGGCAGAAATCGGGGAACCGTCAATACCCCAGCTCGTGTCCCTGCTCAGCGAGGGAGACAGCGATGTTCAGTGGCACAGCGCACTGAGCCTCTCCATGATTGGAAAGCCCGCTGTTGACTCGCTGATCCTCGCACTTAAAGATAAACACTGGTGGGTGAGAACACGATCAGCATGGGCTTTGGGAGAGATAAAAGATACGCGTGCAGTGGAACCTCTTATCCAGTCGGTGAACGATCAGGACTGGTATGTCCGATGGAGTGCTGCCGATGCACTCGGTAAAATTGGTGACAAACGAGCAGTAAAGTGCCTTGGAACCGCGTTGAAAGAGTCGGATTCCTATGTCCAGGTACCTGCTTTGTGGGCGCTGGGAAAACTGGGGAGCAGTATTTCAGTTGATTCTCTCATCANGTCACTGAAAAATCCTGACTGGTACATCCGATGGGGTGCTGCTGATGCACTTGGTAAAATTGGTGACAAAAGGGCCCTTGAACCGCTGACGCGGATAAAAGATGATGATGATGATTATGTGCGGAGGGCAGTTGATGAGGCAATTGAAAAGATTTTAGCAAATAATTCATATATGCTCCCTGAGAAGGCCAGGAAATCTGCTTATTCACCTCTTCATTTTTTTATGATGTTCTCGAGAAGGTTTTTCATCGCCTGAATGTTATAGGGTTTGGTAAGTCTTTCACAAAAACCGTAGCGTGAAAAATCCTGAACAACGGGATCATTGGTATAGCCACTTGATACCACAGCTTTTACCTCAGGATCAACGGACCTGAGCAGTTCAATCGTCTCTTTTCCCCCCAGCCCGTTGGGAACGGAGAGATCCAGGATAACAATATCAAAAGGAGATCCGGCTGCTTTCTCTTTTTTGTAGAGATCGACGGCAGTCTGCCCATCCTTTGCAGTCATGACCTCATACTTGAGAAATATCAGTATTTCACCCGTGACATCAAGGATGATCTGCTCATCATCCATCAGGAGTACTTTTCCTTTGCCGGACATACAACAATCCTTCACGATTATACTGACAATGTATTTACTTCGGATTCATTTCTTAAATGTACGTAAACGGGCTGCCTCAGCAGTATCCTCCATACGGAGAAGAAATGTTCCATGACAGGGTTTTGTGTACGGGAAAATGATGAAATCATTTTCGAGCCCTATCGCAATCGGGGGGATGCCGATGAGGTGGATATCAAAGACCTTGAAACCCGGCTGCACATCGATATACTCTTTAAAATGCTGCCGGACATATTCCCTGCATTCCTTAAACGATTGATCCCGCAGGAGGATTTCATAGTTCATCGATTCTACGCAGCCCATGGGGTCACCTCATCAAGTGCTTTTTTCAGGGGCAGGGGGTTGTGCACGGCTTTTGCTGCAATGATTGTGCAGGGAAAGTCAATCTGTTTTACCAGCTCGTCATAGTGCTCTCCATAAACAAGCGTAAAAACCTTCGCTCTGGAGATCGCACCCATTGTCGCTGCATAGCTGATTCCGGCATCGTTATGGATGAAAACAAAGCAGCGGTCAAAGTCCCGTTTCTTGTCAGTTATCATCGCTACCGCACGGTCGAGATCCATGACCTCTCCAAGGTAGTGCCTGTCCGGGTCCGCGATAACAAGAAGCGTATTTGCAGCTTTATTTCCGGCGACGACCGGGATAAAACCGGATTTTTTGAGCCGGTTGATCAGGTATAATGCAATGCTTGTCTGCACGGGCACCTGCGGGCACCCGAGCACGAGGAGTGCCGATCCCGGGGATGTTGGTGGTTCACCTGACAAATTTATCAGTTCCTGCCGTTTTGTATAGTTTCATTTTTTCAGCCACAGGGAATAACTTTTGCTTTATCACATTGTTCGGAATCCTGGTATCTCTGCACCTAGGATACGCTCCGGATGTGTGTAAATCGTAAACCGGTCCCCGCGGGAGAAACATACAAGAGTAATACCCGCTGCATCAGCAGCTGCAATTCCCTTATCGGTCGACGCAGCACGGGAGATCACGACAGGTATTCCTGCGTTTGCATCTTTTTTTATCATGCCGGCAGGTTGTCTTCCCGTACAGCCAATAACACACCTGGAGAGATCAATCCCGTTCAGGATTGCATATCCGACTACCTTATCCACCGTATTATGCCTGCCAACGTCACTGCTTTTCACGATACAGTTCCCCTCATGAAAAAGTACAGAGCAATGGACCCCCCCGGTTTTTTGCCATTGCTCAGTTTCAATCCCGCGTGTGCAGGAAAAAACATCTTCTTTTGTGATACTGATATCCGATGAAACCTTTCCTGGTTCCGCAAGGATACTCGTTCCTCCCGAAGATCCAACCTCTTTTTTCGGTCGCCCTGCATCGCACCCGCGATCGGAATATACAAGGATGCGATCCCCATCAAGTTTCACCTTGTCCACGCACCGGGCAAGACCTTCCGTTATGACAAACCCGGCACCGAGCTCCCTGAGCTGGTCGCGGCTGGCAATCATTTCAGTTACCGGACAGTCATTAAAAAGTATCTGGAACCGGTCCTCGATCACGATTGCATCGTTAATTTCTGATATCTCACCATTCCTGACCCGGATGCCGCGGTGGTAGTCAAGGTTCATCCAGAGTCTCCTGAGTTACCCATTCCAGGTAGGGGAGGTATCCGTCGATGACAGGAAGTGCTATGATCTCCGGCACTTCGTATGGGTGATTTGATTTTATCATCGCAATAACCTCCCGCGCTTTTTCCTTTGGTGTCTTTGCAATAAGCAGGTGTTCCTCTTCATCGCAGAACTCTCCCTTCCAGTGATAGGAGGAACGAACGGGAATGACATTGACACAGGCAACTACACGTTTCTCGACAAGAAGCCTTGCGAGTGAGGCGGATTTGTCCCTGGGAACAGTAGAGAGAATCACAATTATTTCCTTTTGCTCGCTCATGGACGTACTCCCGACAGCCCTTGAATATTCCTGTACCTGAAGAGTCTGATTCTCATAAATTCCTGCTTCTTCTCCATAGGGCTCAATTTTTTATTCCTGATTAATAAGCATAATCATTCATACTATCATATCGGAGTGGCTGGAATGTGGGGAACGTTAATTACAATAAATCCGGACTCCTACAGGTACTACCTATGTACGCATCACGAATGACCAATCTCCCTCCGTACCTTTTTGCCCGGATTGACGAGATGAAAGCAGAACAGCAAAAAAAAGGTGTGGATATCATAGATCTCGGTGTTGGAGATCCGGACCTTCCCACGCCAGGCCATATTGTTACATCGCTTTGTGAAGCTGCAAAGAACCCGGAGAACCATCACTACCCCTCCTATGTTGGGATGCCGGCATACCGGGGTGCAGTGGCAGACTGGTATAAAAACAGGTTCGGGGTCTCGCTCGATCCAGGAAAAGAGGTTGTCGCACTTATGGGTTCAAAGGATGGCATTGCTCATATTGCCGAGGCATTTGTCAACCCCGGCGATTACGTACTTGCCCCAAGTCCCGGCTACCCGGTATACCGCACGGGCACCCTCTTTGCCGAGGGAATTGTTCATGAGATGCCACTTACCCGGGAGAATGGATTTGTCCCGGTGCTTGATGATATCCCAAAAAAAGTTATAAAATCGGCGAAACTTATGTTCATCAACTACCCGAACAATCCCACTGCAGCAGTAGCTCCTGACGGGTTCTACCGCGAGGTAGTTGATTTTGCCCGGGAGAATAATATTGTAGTCGTTTCTGACAATGCTTATTCTGAGATCGCGTTTGACGGGTATTCTGCCCCCTCGTTCCTGCAGACAAAAGGAGCCATGGAAGTCGGTATTGAGATGCACTCACTGTCAAAGACCTACAATATGACCGGCTGGCGCATCGGAATGGCTGTGGGAAACAAAGATATTCTTGCCGGGCTTGGACGGGTCAAGACCAATGTAGATTCCGGCGTCTTCAATGCAGTTCAGCACGCCGCTATCACTGCACTGAGCGGATCACAGCATTGCGTAAAAGAAGCCTGCGCTATCTACCAGGAGCGGCGGGACGTGCTCATTGCCGGGCTGAGGAGTCTTGGTTTTGATGTACCTGCTCCCAAGGCAACTTTCTATGTCTGGGTGCCGGTTGACGATTGTATGACATTTTCAGCTACATTGCTGAATGACGCCGGTATCGTAGTAACACCGGGGATTGGCTTTGGCTCAAGCGGGGAGGGTTATGTCAGGTTCGCGATTACACGACCAGTTGCACGGATACAAGAGGCAATCGAACGCATGCGGGGGATGGACCAGTGAAACTACCGCACCACCTCACGATAAAAAACGGTCACCTGCATGTCAACGGGCATGACGCTGTCTCCCTTGCACAACAGTACGGGACACCGCTCTACGTAACCAGCGAGGACCGGGTCTGCGAGCAGTTCGGGAGTTACAAAAAAGCCCTGACCAGCCGATACCCAAAAGTCAGGATCCTGTTTGCGGCAAAAGCAAATGGTAATCTTTCCGTGATGAGGGCTCTGGCACGGCTGGGTGCAGGTGCTGATGTTTTTTCAAGCGGAGAACTTCACCTCGCTCTTGAAGCTGGGATATCCGCAGAGAATCTCCTCTTCAACGGCAGTTCAAAAACACCGGAAGACCTGAAACTTGCCGTCGGGAAGGGTGTGAAAGTGTCGGTTGATTCCCTCGATGAACTCCACCAGCTCGATGGAGCGGCAAAAGCAGCAGGAAAAACCGCAAAGATTGCGTTCCGGGTGAATCCGGCACTTGCAGTTCCGACACACCCGAAGATCGCAACCGGGCTTGCAACCAGCAAGTTTGGCATTCCCCATAGCGAGATCCCTGCTGCATACCGGGAAGCCATGTCGTGTAAAAATATCCAGCCGGTTGGCATTCACTGCCATATTGGCTCTCAGATCCTTGATGTTGAGCCCTTTGCCCGGGCTGCTGAAGTTATGGTCAGAATTGCCAGGGAACTTACGGATATGGGAGTCAGGCTTGAATTCATCGATCTGGGTGGGGGGCTGGGAATTCCCTACCACCATGACACTGACCCGGCTCCTACTCCTGAGGAGTATGCTGCAAAAGTGGTCCCGATATTCAAAGCCGGTGTTGAAGCATGCGGAATCACCCCGGAACTCTGGGTTGAGCCCGGGCGATCGCTCGTTGCTGACTCAACAGTTCTCTTAACACGGGTAAACTCCACAAAATCGGCGCATAAAAGATTTGCCAATGTAGATGCCGGTTTTAACCTGCTCATCCGTCCTGCAATGTATGATGCCTACCATGAAGTCATCGTTGCAAATAAAGCGGATGCCCCGTTGACCACGGAATATACCGTCACCGGCCCCATCTGCGAGACAGGTGACATTCTTGCACCGGACCGGAAACTCCCGCAGATTGCTGCCGGGGACATCATTGCGGTACTGGATACCGGCGCATACGGGTTTGCCATGTCCTCGCAGTATAATTGTCGTCCCCGTTGCCCTGAGGTGCTGATACAGGGGGCACAGGTATCACTGATGCGCAGGGGCGAAACTATAGGGGATATCACGGCCACCATGCAGTGCCCGCCCTGGCAACGGTAAGGGGGCGAAAAAACCTGTGTTGTTCCACTACGCGCTGGTCGATGACCTTATTTCTAAAGAGGAGTTCGAACGGCGTGTAGAGGCAAAGATCGAAGACTGCGGGGATCTTGTTGATGAGCCGACGGCGGCCATGCTCGTAGTCGGGGAGCTGGGCCGTCAGCATGTGAAGATCCGGGGATTAGGGGGAAAATCCAGCCTCTTTTCTTTTTTCGGAAAAGTGATCGATAAGACCGGACCAAAGGAATTTGACCGGAAAGACGGAGAAAAAGGCCTGGTAGCCACCCTGCTTCTGGGTGACGGAACCGGAACAACACGCGTTGTCCTGTGGGATGAGAAAGCAGGGGCTGCCGTGGATATTGCTGTCGGGGATGTGCTGGAGATTATCGGACGCCACCCGGAAAAGAGCCCCGAGATTTACGCTCTTGCCCTGCGCAAGGCAGGCTGCGAGATCAGCTGTGCCCTGCCCGAAAACGGGGCAACCGTTGAGAGCCTGTCGAAAGAACCGGTGGATCTTGATGTGATCCTGATTGCACGCGAAGAACCACGGACCTTCAACCGCAGGGATGGTTCGAGCGGTGAGATGACAGAAGCTGTTATCGGGGATTTTCTGGGAACTGCCCGGGCAGTAGCATGGATACCTGACTTTTTCGCAAATATTCTCCCGGGTACTTCCCTCCACATCACGGGTGCAAAACCAGATGTGCGCAGCCGGGGAAGAGCGTACAGCCTGGATGAAAAGAGTGCTGTTGTGGTCACTGATCAGGTGATCACCGTCCCGTTCACACCCCTTTGTTCCGTCAGTGAAGAGGGGGTCTATTCAATCATGGGTGACGTAAAAGAGGTAAAAGAACCACGATCGTTTACGACCCGCAACGGTTCTGTGTCATGGGTAAGAAATATCGTCGTGAGTGATGGCAAGGATGATGTAAAAGTGGTACTCTGGGGCGAAAAAGCACTCGTCCCTGTCCTGCCCGGGGATACCGTTAGAGTTTACCATGCCACCGCCAAACCCGGTCGTTACGGGGGGATTGAGCTGGGTGTCGGACGGGGGAGTTCATTCCAGGTTCCGGAGGAAGAGTCTCACCCCATTATTTTTGAAGGTACCGTCATTAACGGTCAGGGATGTACCTTTATCGATAATGGCATCGAACGCTATCTTATTGAGGGAAATCTCCCGCATGGGGGTGAGGTACAGGTAACCGGTATCCTTTCAGGGAATCGGATAACCGCTGAATACACCCAACCGGTTGATCTCAAACCGGAAACCCTGCTCGTCCAGCTCAGCGGGTTTATCGAAGAACTGAACAAATAAACTTCACTTTCACTCCGCGTAGTCCGAGAGCATATATGCCCATGTTTAACATCTTGATGTGCCATAGGAGATGTGCAAGAAATGGCTGAACGAGCTTTAGAAATTGAAGATTTACCGGGCGTAGGCCCNAGCACCGCAGATAAACTCCGTGAAGCGGGATACCTCTCGGTAGAGAGTATTGCGACTGCATCACCGGCAGAGCTTTCCGAGATTTCGGAGATTTCCGAATCCGTTGCAAAAAAGATTGTCAAGGCTGCGCGGGAAGCAGCAGATATAGGCGGGTTCAAGACCGGAAAAGACATCTTTGAACAGCGAAAGGACATCAGGAAACTATCATTCCGCGTTCCCGAACTCGATGCCCTGATGGGAGGGGGTCTGGAGACCCAGGCCATCACCGAGATGTATGGTGAGTTCGGTTCCGGTAAGAGTCAGATCGTCCACCAGATGGCAGTGAATGTTCAGCTTTCTGAAGATCAGGGAGGGCTTAACGGGAGTGCCATTTATATTGATACCGAAAACACCTTCCGTCCTGAGCGTATCGAGCAGATGGTGCACGGACTGGGGATTGATAATGTGGACCCGCAGGAGTTTTTAAACAATATCCACATTGCCCGGGCACATACCTCAGATCACCAGATGCTGCTTGTGGATAATTCTCGTGATCTTGCAGCGGAACTGAAAGACAGCGGGCGTCCGGTTAAACTCTTCATCATTGATTCACTCACCGCCCACTTCAGGGCTGAATATGCAGGGAGAGGTACCCTTGCGACACGCCAGCAGAAGCTGAACCGGCATATGCACGAACTCTTCAAGCTCATTGATGAGCACAATGCTGTTGCACTGGTAACAAACCAGGTAATGTCCAACCCGGCAGTCTTCTTCGGTGACCCGACAAAGCCGATTGGAGGTAACATTGTCGGACATACCGCAACCTTCCGGCTCTACCTGCGCAAGAGCAAAGGCGGTAAACGTATTGCACGCCTTGTGGACAGCCCAAACCTTTTTTTTTTTTTTTTCCCGAGGGGGAAGCACCGTTTATGGTAGAAGAGGCAGGTCTCAAATCGTGCTGAAGGCGCTCCTTACTGATATTGACGGGACGATCACTGATTCGTCCCGTCGGATAAATACCGGTGCAATAGACGCTATACGATCGCTTGTCGACGAGGGAGTAGAAGTAGTCCTTGCAAGCGGGAATACTTCCTGTTTTATGGATGCTCTCTGCAAGATGATAGGCACAGATGGGACCTTCATCGCAGAGAACGGCGGGGTATTCCGGGTGGGATTTACCGGCACACTTCACATCAAAGGAGACCAGGCTCTCTGCAGGAAGGCGCTGGAAATCGTTCAGGCTTATTACCGGGATCAGGAGAAAGAACTTGTACTCTTCAGTCCTGCATACCGGTATGCCGACCTTGCATTTGCCCGTACGGTTCCTCCTGCTGAAGTAAAAAAAATTCTCATGAACTATCCGGTACAGGTAATCGATACCGGCTATGCGATTCACCTGCAGTCACCGGGCATTGACAAAGGAACTGCGCTTGAAGCACTCGCGCAGGAAATGGACTTGTTGCCCTCAGATTTTCTTGCTATCGGGGACTCAGTCAATGATATACAGATGTTAAAGAAGGCTGGTATCGGGGTAACCGTAGCAAATGCCCATCCCGATATCAAGGCAGTTGCTGAGTTTATTGCAGAAAAAGAATATGGAAATGGATTTGTTGAGGCTATTACTCAATATTCTTCTTATTTTCGGGCAAGAAAGCGGTCAACAACAATATAGTCCTTGATGTCCTTGACCGATTCAAACGGTATTACCAGGAGTTTATCGTCTTCCATAGTGTATCCTTCCGTGACAAATGTCTGGTCAGGGTGGACAATCATTGCCTGAACCTGGCCGGAATCAAAATCAACTCTGATATTTTTGAGGGTTCCAATGAGCTTGCCATCATTGCTCATGATCTTTTTTCTTGAAAGGCTGCGGGCAAATACACGAGACATAAAAAAATTATGACGCGTATAAATATTTAAAGTGTTCTAAAATGGCGCAGAAAAAGAGTGTTTTTTGTCATAAATAACCCAATTGCGTTATTTAAAAATTTCAGCTGCCATCTGGATATCGGATCCCCGCAGCGTCTTCCTTCCCGCATGATCTGACATTTTTTTTGCTTCCTTTGCCAGAAATACCCCATATTCTTCCATCAGAACCGCAAGGGTTTCTGTGGCATCGGTACTTATACGCTCAGCACCGGCCTTTTTAATAATTCGTTCAACTGCTGCCTGGGATAATTCTGTCATGATACACAATCCTTGCATTCAATTTGGTTTATACTATCTAAAGATATTGGATTTATAACGAGGGGAATACCCTGATAATATCTGACTGCGTAAGTATCCCCACAGGAATGCCATTCTCGACAACAATCAATCGCCCGATCTCCAGTTCCTTGAACCTGCGGATCACTTCAAAGAGTTTGGTATCTGAGGGAGCTTCAACAACATCGGTGGTCATGATTGCAGAAACTTTTGTGGTTAAGGACAGATTAGTTTCCACCGCCCGTGCAATATCACTCATAGTAATGATACCGGCGAGTTTTCCTTCGTTGATGATGGGGGCACCATGGATATGATCCTTGTTGAAAAGGACAAGAGCATCACGCAGGGTATCTGAACCCTTTAGTGTCTTGAGCGGGCTGCTCATGTAGGTTTTAATCGGTTGTTTGGGAAGCGAGATCATCTCCGTCGTTGCAATAAGGAGCAGTTGTTTCGATTCATCTTTCCCGAACACTTCTCCCCGGGGGGGTGTGGGACCGATCGTGATCTGATCACCGATTTCAAAGAGCTTGGCACTGCCAAAAAGTTTGATCTCTGCATGACAGATATCCGGGTGGCAGAGCGTGGTAAAATCAATTTCCTGGACCGTCGCTCCTGAAATAATTTCCCCGTCCCTGCTGATACTGACATCATAGTCACCTTCAGTGACATTCAGGCTGAGTTCCTTGTAAGCAAGCGCGGTGGGGATGTAGCCCCCCTTAGGACCGGGTACGCCATCAACAAGCCCTATTGTTTTAAGCGCCTGCATCTGGTTTCGCACGGTCCCCGGATTCCGCTGGATCACATCGGCAATCTCTTCACCTTTGATGGAGTGGGAGTGCTGCTGGTAAAGCGTGATGAGGGTAATGAGGATGTCTTTCTGGATCAGGGACAAGTCCATAACGATAAACCGTATAACTTCCCATAGTATAAATAGGTTGGAGATTTGTGGAATTCGAAAAAATACCTACTGTGCCGACGGCAGATGAGATCCTTGACCGGAGCTTCCGCCGTGCGGCAAAGAAAATGAAAGAAAAAACCAATAAAGATCGCGCCAATGAAGAGTTTGTGCGGGCGGTTGGCGCAGCAGTTCACGACCGGCTGGTCTATATCATCCGAGGATTCCCTGAATTTGACCAGATTCCCCGTTTTTACCGGGAGATGGCTGATATCCTCTTTGGCATGGACAGGATAAAACAATCACTGGGTGCTGTTGGCTGGGCGGCAAAACACACAAAGATGGTGGGGAATCAGCTTGCGGTACAGTCCCGGAAATCTGATGATACAACCATGGTTCGTAAAAGGACCGTTGCCCGGCTTGCCTCTATGGTGCACCAGATAGATAAGGACCTGCNATTTTTNAACGAAGTACGAAATGTCCTGAGAAAGCTTCCCCATGTTGAGGATGCATGCACGATAGTCATTGCAGGATACCCCAACGTAGGTAAATCTTCATTCATCCGGCATGTCTCCTCAGCAGTTCCCCAGGTTGCGTCCTATCCGTTCACCACAAAAGGAATCATTGTCGGCCACCGGATTATAGGACGGGAACGGATCCAGTTTGTCGATACACCGGGTATTCTTGATCGTCCGGCAGAAGAACGAAACGCTATTGAAAAACAGGCACTCTCTGCAATGATGAATGTCGCGGATATAATCCTCTTTATTCTTGACCCGTCAGAACACTGCGGGTACCCGATGGAGGTTCAGCTCAACCTGCTCGAAGAGGTGAAAGGACTTATAGACGTTCCGCTTGTTGTCGTTTCGAACAAGTCGGATATTACCGCGGCTGAAGGGTATCTCACCATGTCCACACAGACTGGAGACGGGGTCGATGTAGTACTTGCGGAGATCCTTTCGCACAAACCGAAACCACTGGCAAGGATGGTTGATACAGTTCCGGACATTCGGGCGCCCCTCATGAATGAACCTGAGGAGAGGGTCGTTGAAGAATTTCCTTACCCGGGAGAGGAAGGCAGACACGAGCGGAAACCGAAACCCAAGAGGGTCAGGAAGCCCCGGACCGTAGTGTCACAGAATAGGAAACAATTGTAAAAACTTTTTCGTTTTTTTGTTTTGATCTGCATTATAGTAGTGAGGAAAAATGATCGACACTACCCCATCGACATCATCACTGCCCATCCCAGAAGAAAACCAAGAATAGTGCCGCCGTTCAACGGCGGTAGTCCTGCCTGGGGTTTTCCCGAGGAGACAAAATATAACAAAACACTCAGGCCCGCAAGGGACCCGATGATGGCACCAAGTGCCGGAATGTTGATAATTCCTGCGACCCGCCATCCTTTCAAATAGACGTTTGCAGAGACTACCAGTATGGAGGGCATGATCAGGTCCCCCATGCCAATGATGAAGGCACCCCGTTCGCCACCATCATCCAGTTTTCCGATCCCGTCACGAATGAACGAGTAGTCGCGCCGCTTAGGGACAACAAAAAGGATCGGGGTTTTGAGATCGATCACCCCTTCGGCAAGCGTGATCATATGTTTTGTTTTATACACGGAGATTGCATCGTAGACCGCAAGGAGGGTCAGAAGGATTATTACCGGAAGAACCTCGAGAGAAACACCGAATATTGATGCAACGCCGGCCGCGATCAGGATACCAAGGCAGTCGATCACATACCACTCCGGGTATTTATAGAGGAGAACCGTTGCCAGCACCGAGAGTATGACTATGACGAGCAAAGCAAGATCGGTATCACCCATAACTGCAGAAACGAGGGCGGCAAAGATATACGCGAACGTGAGGAAAATGGAGATTCCTATGACCGCAGCAATAACCTTTTTTAAATTAAATTTTATCAGCAGCAGTAAAAAGCCGGTGAATACCAGCAGGATTGCAATAAAGATGAACGGATTTGCCAGCGACGTCGGATCTTCAAATGCGGTGATTCCTGCGGCCTGCACAGGAAGCGAGATCAGGATTGACCCGATTTCCACGGCAAGGAGCAGGATGGGCATCACAAGGAAGGGAATGATTCGTTTAATTTCCAAGATGCATCTCCATGTAGTTAGCTTAATTACTGTGCTCTCATCATCTAAAAGTATGGACATACGTGAATACTGGGTCGATATCCTGCTTACTATCGTTATGATCGTCTCCACACTCGTCCTCATCAACCGGTTCTGGCAGGATCTTACTATCGCAATTGCCGCAGGTCTTATGATGCTTGCACTGGGAGGACTCTTCCTCTCACTGCAGATCAAGATGCGGCACCTCGAACGGAGTATTGTGCTCCGTGAACGAATTTTACGCAACAATCTCGAGGAGATTTCCCGGCGGATGGCAGAAAAATTCGATATGTCAATGACTCACCTGGATGAACTGGTCGGGGAATATTCGAAACGTACCTACCGTTAATTTTTTTGTACCTCCGTGAATCATTATGGGCGTTGCAATACGGGATATTGTAGCTGAATTCAAGACTCCGGTGACATGGGATTCACTGCCAGGTGTCGCGGCTATAGATGCAAACAACGCACTCTACCAGTTCCTGACCATCATCCGGCAACCTGACGGGACACCCCTTATGGACCGGCGCGGACGTGTCACTTCACACCTCTCCGGTATCCTGTTCCGGGTCTCAAACTTTTTGGAGAAAGGAATCAAGCCGGTTTTTGTCTTTGACGGGAAACCCGCGGCTCTCAAGCAGACTACGATTGACGGGCGCCGTAAGATCAGGGACGAGGCTGGTGAGAAATGGAAAGAGGCGATTGAGCGGGGCGATGAGGCTGAGGCCTACAAACAGGCCCGGTCGTCATCGCGGGTCGACACCACCATCATCGAGACCTCCAGGGAGCTCCTCCGTCTTATGGGACTCCCGACAATCCAGGCACCGGGCGAAGGTGAATCTCAGGCAGCATATATGGTAACAAAGGGGGAGGCACGATATGTTGTTTCGCAGGACTACGATACGCTCCTCTTCGGAGCCCCCAACCTTGTCCGGAACTTAACTGTCAGCGGCAAGCGGAAGATCCGGGGACGGCAGATCACCGTAAACCCTGAACGGCTTATCCTTACGGATGTGCTCGACGGGTTGAAACTGACCCGCGAACAGCTTATCGAGATCGGTATCCTCGTCGGTACGGATTTCAACCCGGGTGTCGAGGGAATTGGAGCAAAGACCGGCCTTAAGATTGTGCAGCGGGGGGAGTTTGCCGCTAAGATCCAGGAGAAACTGCCGGATTTTGATCCCGCGCCGGTTTTGGATCTCTTCCTGCACCCGGATGTAACGGACGATTACACGCTCGCGTGGGGCCATCCCGATATCACCGGCATCAAGAAAATGCTCTGCGGGGAGTACGATTTTTCTGAAGAACGGGTGGAGAAAGCGATGGAGAATTTCTGCGTCAAAGCCGGGCAGAAGACACTCGAAGCATGGTTTTAAAGACGAGAACTTTGGAATAGCTAAAAAAAATCAATTTTGTTACTTTGTCGATAATTTCTGGTCCAGATTGAGGATGAGCAGTATACCCACGATTATCCATATGATAGTCAGCATAATGACCAGAAAAAATCCAAGCGCAACCCAGCTGCCATACCTCCCTATCCCTCCTGCAGTTGCCTGACGCCAGGAGCCCCCATCATCCGCAGGTGGATGTGTCGGAACTCCCACGGGCCTGACGTTGAATTTTGGGACTGTTCAAAACAGTGTTCTGTTCATATTCCATGGACGGGGGGTAACTTTGATTCGACCTTTTGCCAACAGAAAGGGTCTGTTAGGGCACAATTTAAAGCCAATTCTGAAGCCTGATCTCAAAAAAAAACGTCAAAATAAATCTATATCAAAAATTATCATAGAGAATTCCCCATTTCGAGCGATCTGATCACCCAAAAACACCCAATCGGAGACTGAATTGAGCCTGGATTACCCGATTCGCCTTTGCCCCCATACCTGTAAAAAGATCCGGATCATTATGCCGAAAACAGGCATTTTTACAAAAGAGGGCATCCAACAGGGCCACCAGCTCTTCGTTTTGCCTCTGGAAAGGGTTTGATAAGACACTTTTCCGGGCCTGTATGGGAAGTATTTCTGGATAAAAATCCTAAAAACCGGCTATTTCAAAAATAGTGATGGGTAATTCGCGAATTGTTGTAACCTGACAGGATCCGGATATGCTCATTTTGCCAAAATATGCCCAAATCAAGGAGGAAAAGGTTATGGGGGGAGTCTCCCCTTTATGGTATCAAAGAAAGGGGAGGCAAATCCCACCCCTTCCTGTCCGGTGAGCCCTGTCCCTTTTTCGGATCCCTGGAACTTTGGGGATCCCGGGTGAACTCCGTTTCCGGATTCGGTGGCCATGCTGATTGTTCGAAGTCAGCCGAAGTCCGGTCATAATGTCCATCGTTCCGGATCTCCATGATCCCATCTTTGAGCAGGCGGAAGTACTGCCAGCTTCCGCGGGGAGATCGCACCCAGAGCTCGCGGATGGCGACATCAGTAAGCGGGATGGTGCAAAGAGAGAGAAGTTCTTTTTTGTATTTACCTACGATGTCCGCAATATCACTGATGTGCGAGCGGGTCCGTTTCACCCGGATATAGAACGTAACGTGCGGGCAGAATATCATGAGATCCGCAGGAGATCCTGAAGAACAGGGAATTTCGACGATGGTCCCGAGTTTTTCTGCAATTGCCTTTGCTTCCCGGATTGCCTGCCGGGGTGGTCTTCCCCGGGTCATACCGTTCCCTTTACGTGCTCGCTCATGTTCGGTCTGACCATACTGATCAGGGAATCCGCAGATCTCCCTGAATCCTTTGTCACTGATGTGTTCTGTTTCATCTGATGTTTCCATTCCTTGTCGCGGGGCCCTTTGACATACCTGCATGGATTGTATCAGGATATGGGCTTTTATTATAAAATTTAAAAAACGGGAAAAAGAGAGATTTTCTGGCTCTTAAGGCTGATCAAGGCTTGTTTAGGGGGCAGGGCACAGGAACAAAAATGTTCCTGTTAATAAATGTGATCCCCTTATTAAATCAGAACAGTTGTCCCAGGGGGGAAATGCATACCCAGGGTAGGTTATGTTTGTTTTTTAAGTGCCAGTTTCCGATTCAGTTTCACCTCAGCGTATTCCGGGTTTATGGCAAGGGCCTTGTCATACGACCCGACAGCTTCTGCATATCTTCCGAGTTCATGGAGAGCAACTCCACGGAAGTTCCATGCATAGGCATCATCCGGGTTGATCGCAATTGACTTATCAAAAGATGCAAGGGCTTCTCCAGGCCGTCCGAGAATCCCCAGCTCTGCACCGCGGATGAACCACGCACTGGCGTCATGTGGATTGATAGCAAGCCCTTTGTCATACGAGGCGACTGCTTCTTCATGCCGGCCAAGTTCAACGAGTATCCAGCCACGGTTATTCCACGCATCAGCGTAGTCCGGCCTGATGGCAAGAGCCTTGTCATACGAGGCAAGGGCTTCAACGGATTGTCTGAGTTCGGCGAGGGCGACTCCACGACCGTTCCACGCTTCCGCATAATCCGGCCTGATGGCAAGGGCCTTGTTGCAGGAGGCGAGAGCTTCGGGATAGTGACCGTTTTTGAAAAAATCAGACCCTTCTTGGTAAAGTTGCTGTGCTTGATCTACCATGAGTTAAGATATACACTCAGGATAATCACTGTTGTGATGAACCTGAGTCTGGTCAGAACATTGGGATACCGGCGAAATACGGCAAAAAATAGATGTTAGATCAGGTCCTTCGCACGACGATGAATGCTACTGCACCAAGACCGATCAATGCAATCAATGCACCATATCCGGGTGACTTGGTTGGGGTCGGGACCGGAGTCGGGGGCTGGCTCGAAACAGTGGTTGCCGCTGTCGGGACAACAACTACAACTACCTTGGTCGGTTCTGGGGCTGGGGTAGCGCCTTCAAGGACGTTGAACAGTGCGGTGCCGGTTGCTTCCTGAATGACTGCGTCTTCAGTCACAATGTATTCGTCCGGTTTGAATGTTGCTGAGTCAACCTCGAATAGGATCTTGTTCATGCTGGTCTCACCCTTCTGGACTTTAACCGTACCGGTTGCACCGCTGAACTCACCGCTCTGGCTCTTCTGAGTCGGCTTGAACGATGATGAGTAGACCTGAACGAGGATTTCGTCATCTACCGCGAGGTTGGTGGCAGACGTGATGGTGA
>JGI20214J14112_1000006_pt1 | contig 31191 bp, 40 predicted proteins | sample WetSurMetagenome_FD_14112 | JGI IMG/M metagenome (IMG submission 14112)
AACACCGATGTAGTTACTGAAATCGTTGACGCCAAAGTCGTCCTTGTAGGTTCACCAACACTAAACAACGGTATGTTCCCGTCAACGGGTTCATTCCTAACATACATCGGAGGACTTAAGCCCAGAGGCAAGCTCTGGGGCTTCTTCGGCTCATATGGTTGGGGTGGCGGCGCAGTGCGAGGCATGGTTAAAATGGCTAAGGAAGCAGGCTTCGACGTTATGGAACCAGGCGTCGAATTTAAGTGGGTTCCAACCGCAGAAGAGCTGAAAAAATGCTTTGAGTTTGGGCAGCAAATAGCCCAAAAAATCAAAGTTTAATTTTCCCTAATTTATTTTCATGAACTTTTCTTTAAGTGTCGCGCAGATAGGGCACATGTCGGGTATATTGCTTTCAAAGGTGTTGCCGCATACGGGGCACACATACATGTCTGCTTTTGGTAAGTCTTTTTTGTCTTTCAGGGAGTCGATGGCTTTCTGGTAGAGTTTTGCATGGATTTGCTCCACTTTGTTAGCGTAGTCAAAGCTCAATAACGCGGGTTTGTTGCCTTCTTTTTTAGCTTCTGCCATGAAGTCAGGGTACATCTGCTTAAACTCGTAGGTTTCGCCAGAAACAGCGGTGCCCAGGTTGTCAAGGGTTGATTTTACCTGACTCATAACACGTAGATGGTTGTGCGCATGAACGGTTTCTGCTTCTGCTGCAGCACGGAAGAGTTTAGCGATTTGAGGCAAGCTTTCTTCATCGGCCTTCTTGGCAAACGCCAGATACATGCGGTTAGCTTGGGATTCGCCTGCGAAGGCAGCTTTTAGGTTTTCATCAGTTTTAACCATAAAATTCACTGGAAAATAGTAGAGTAAAAAGCAGGTAATAAGCTATACCATGTACCCAAAATGCTTTAAGGCAAAGTATATTAGTTGTTTTCTGCTTTGGAAATATTTGATTTTGGTGAAATTTTATGGAAAAAATAAAATCTTTTACTCTACCCAAATTGCCCTATGATTACAACAAGCTTGCACCATACATTTCTGAGGAACAACTGAAACTCCACCATGACAAACATCATCAAGCCTACGTTAACGGCGCCAATGCTATCTTTGAAAAAATTGACAAGGCTCATCAGGAGAACACCCCCCTTGACATAAAAGCGCTTGCAAAAGAGTTATCCTTTCACATCGGCGGTCACATGTTACACACAACTTTCTGGGAGAACATGGCACCCGCAGGCGAAGGCGGTGGAGGACAACCTGGAGGTGCAGTTGCAGACATGATTAACATGGGTTTTGGAAGTTTTGAGCATTTTAGAAAGCAGTTCACGTTGGCGGCCACTTCCACTGAGGGTTCAGGTTGGGCAGTGCTTGCCGCCCATCCATGTATTGGAAGACCACTTATCATGCAGATTGAAAAACACAACGTTAACCTTTTTCCTAACTTCCAAATCTTGATGGCACTCGATGTCTGGGAACACGCCTACTACTTAGACTACAAAAACGACCGTGCCAAGTTTGTTGAAGCTTTTTGGAGCTTGATCAACTGGGACAGAGTCAACAAAAATCTTAGTCTGGTAAAGTAAAAATCTGCTTGCCCTTTTTTCTTTAGGCAGGCAATTCGCTTTTTAGTTTTTTTACGAAATCAGTAGGCTCTGCGGTTATCCCTTTTTGAAGATAGATAGATATTGCTGAAATTCTCTTGGCAGGGTCGTTTCTCATGTTAATAGAATAAATATAAATTAGCTTAATACCGACAGGGTCTTTGGATATTTGTCCTACAGTCAACCTAAGGGCAAGAGAAACCGCTTCGTTTATAGATCCACCTGCAGCGATCAGTTTTATCTCATCAAACCTTGCCAGCGCCATGAGGCTTCGGGTTACAAGTTTCTCCACGGGAATTTCATGACCGACACTCACTGTTCTGTCCCCGATGTTATCCATTACCTTCTCTTCTTCGGCGACCAATTTCTCGAAATCGGCTGATTCTTGTTGGGCAAGATGCGCAAAAATCGCAGCTGTCTTTCCCAGATGTTTGTCTTCGAGGTAGCCGAAACCTATTTGGTTGATGTAGATTTTAGCGATTTCACATGACAAATTTATGGCAGAACAGACAAGAAACATGGCATCGCCAGCTCCTACAACGTCAACGACGCCATCATCCATTATGCCTGAAATAATCTCCTCAGTAACATCACTTATCTTCAGCGAAACGTTAGCTGGCCCAACAACTACAATTTTACCACTTGACGCCCCACTCATATACAAAGCACTTAGCAGTTAATTGCATGTCTGCCAATATAACACTTTTATCAAAACAAAAAAGAGATACCCCACTATGGGGGTGGAGTAATTTTTATCGCAGCAGCCGGACACTGCATTTCGCAGGCCAAGCATTGTATGCAATCTTTTTCTCGCACAGGATCGGATTTTCGGTTGGATAGCGGGTGTCCAAGCGAATCAGCCCACTCGTAGAGCGAAACTGGGCAAACGTCGATGCATACGCCGTCTCCAAGGCAACTATCCCAGTCTACAGCGCTGGTTGTTCCATGAATTCCAAGTTTCTCGGGGGCTTCAACGGGACCCCAAACTTTGTGTCCGTTATGTTCACTTACAACTTGTCGTTTGGTTTGAAAATCAGGGTCTATCGGCAAAAAATTCACCTAATAAATTCAAGAAAACAAAGGATATTAGGCTTTCTGCTTTTCTGGTTCCGTAAAGCATTTTGGTTTGTTGAAGTTAATAGTTGTGGGTTTGTATGAATCATTATTTTATGCCTGCTGGAATGAGGTACGCGACTCTTGAAGAGCGAAAAGAGTTCTACACCAAAGAAGTTGACTTTCAAAAGGTAGCAGGGTGGTTTAAAGGTGGACTTAGCAACAACAAATTTGCAGTAATCATAGGCAGGCACACTAAGATTTTCCCAGAAAAATATGAGAAAGACGCTTCAACAACCATAATAGTTGATGAATACAAGAACTTGGAAGATGTCCGTAAAGAAATTTTAGAGTTCTTGCCGGAAGCCGTCTACTACGACCGAAACGTCTACGATATAAAAGACAATAAGATTGGTCAAGAACTAGCCTTTGACCTTGACCCAGAAAATATAACCTGCCCTATCCATGGCAGTTTGGCGGATAAGATGAAGCGAAAGCAGGGATTGAGCTTCTGTGAAGTAGAGTTCGATATGGTTAAGAATGAAGCAATTGGACTCTACGAGTTTCTCGCTGAACGTTTTTCAGATTTGACAATTGTCTATTCTGGTAGGGGATTTCACCTACACGTTTTAGACCCAGAAGCTTACAGGCTTAGCACTAATGAGCGAGTCAATCTTGCCCAACAAGCTAAGCAGGCTGGCTTTCATATCGACGACTGGGTAACATCTGGTGAGTTTCGCTTAATCAGGTTACCCTACAGCCTAAATGGGTTAGTCTCAAGAATCGTGTGGCCACTAAAAAAAGATGAACTAGAAAGCTTCGACGCCATTCACGACAAACGGTGTCTGCCAAAGTTTTTAGGCAAAGAAGTTACTTTTTGACTTCTTTGGCTTTCTTCTCTTTTTTGCTGTAATAAGCTGTTTTTTTCTTTTGCTCTTCTGCAGTCTTTGGTTTTTTAGCCATTAAAAATCCTCAATAAAATAGTTATCTGTAAGCTGCATAAAAGATTTTCCAGTAGGAATATTTAGCGTTGAAAGGTTTATTTGCGTTCTATTCTTCGTTTATTGGTGTTGAGGCTGATTTATGGAGCAGTTTGACGTAATTGTTGTCGGTTCAGGTTCTGGAATGCTTGTTGCTTCGGTTGCCGTCGAGCAGGGCTTTAAGGTGGCGATAGTTGAGAAGGGGAAAATGGGAGGCACTTGTATTAACGTGGGTTGTGTGCCATCGAAGATGCTGATTTACCCCGCCGACATCCTTGCCACCATCCAAACTGCTGACCAGTTGGGTGTCCATGCCACCGTGAACTCGGTTGACTTTAATAATATCATGACGCGGATGCATACGCTCGTTAATCATGATTCGGGGCATCAAGCTTTAGCCGTTAAAGCCACTCCCAATCTAACATGGTTCCAAGAAAAAGGCGAATTCATCAGCGAATACACTATGCAAGTAGGCACTCACACGATTACAGCCAAAGTCATATTCATCGTTTCAGGAACAAATACCGCAACTCCACCAGTCAAGGGCATAGAAAACATAGGTTATTTGACAAGCGACTCTGTGCTAGAATTGCAAGCACCTCCAAAGAGCATAGTGATTGTCGGAGGAGGCTACGTCGGCGTGGAGTATAGCCACTTTTTCTCAGCCATCGGCACTAAAACCACCATAATCCAACGTCCTTTCAGGTTGGTGCCAGAGGAAGAACCCGAAGTCTCTGATTTACTCAAGAAAGCCATAGAAAAACGAATAGAAATTTTCACGGGATATGAAGCTCTTGAAGCAAGACAGGAAAACGACAGGAAAGTACTTGTAGTCAGGAATCGTCAAGACGGCAGTGTTAAGGAAGTCTCGGCTGAAGCCTTAATGGTTGCTACGGGTAGAGTATCCAACGCCGTATCCCTTAAACTCGAAAAAACAGGAGTAAAACTCGATGAAAACGGCTTCATAGAAGTCAACGATTATCTTGAAACCAGCAAGAAGGGTATTTTTGCTTTCGGGGATGTTATTGGCAAAGAAATGTTCAAGCATGTCGCCAACTATGAAGCAGGCATAGCCTGGCACAATGCTATTCATGACCACAAAGTAAAGGTGAACTTGTCAGCCGCGCCGCACGGCGTCTTTACTCATCCTCAAATTGCGTCCGTGGGCTTAAAGGAGGAAGAAGCTAAACAGCAAAAACTCAAGATTTTAGTCGGCAGAGCATTCTATAAAGACACCGCTATGGGGGCAGCCTTGGGGTTTCCAGAGGGGTTTGTAAAAGTCATAGTTGAGCAAGAAACAGGCAAAATCCTTGGTGCCCACATAATTGGTCCCGAAGCGTCAGTGCTTATCCAAGAAATCGTCAATTCGATGGTCATCGGAAAAGGGGACTTTAGCCCCATCGCACAGGGCATGCACATTCATCCTGCATTAAACGAAGTTGTTCAGAATGCTTTCAGCGACCTCCAACCAGCATAATGTTGATTTAGGTAATCTAAACAGTTATATGCGGCTTAATCTAGAGTTTTAGACGGTAGAATTACATGCAGTTCTCCAAAGTTTCTGGACAAAAAAATAACCATAAAGTCACCATCTATGCCTTAAGCACTTGTGTTTGGTGCAAAATGACAAAGCAATACCTAAAAGACAACAATGTCGAATACGAATTTGTCGATGTTGACTTGCTTGATGACAAGGATAAAAACAAAGCTCATGATGCTATCACCAGCAAGGGTGGGGTGTTAAGTTACCCAACAACAATCGTTGACGATAAAACTGTAATTACGGGTTTTCGAAAAGACTTGCTTAAAGAGGCACTTGGTCTTTGATCACGCTTGAGCAGACACGAAAAAGAGCCGAAGCTGACGCTAAAACATATGGTTATTACCTAACGCCTCAACCTGACCTGTTGCAGATGTTTCTCGAAGGCTTAAAGACAAACGAGGACAGATACGGGTACCCCTCATGCCCCTGCAGATTGGCAACAGGCAACATCGAGGTTGACCGAGACATTATTTGTCCCTGCGACTACCGCGATCCAGACGTTGCTGAATTCGGTTCATGCTACTGCAGACTATATGTCAACAAAGCGATCTTTGAAAGTCAGAACTTGCCAGAAGTGCCCGAACGCCGACCAGAAGAGAAAATGGCACGCGCATATGGAACACCTATCTCTGTAGAGAAAATAGCCGCGCAAACGTTGGGAGCACCTGAAAAACCCCCGATGCAACTCCAAGCCAAGCCGGATGTAAAAAAGAAGTTATGGTACTGTAAGCAATGTGGATATGTGGTTTATCGTGAGGACCCGCCCTATGTTTGCCCGATATGTAAAGCTAAAAGAGATTTTTTTGCAGAAATAGAAACTAAAGTGGAACTCAAAGGATAAAATTAATTATTTCTGGATTTCTATTTCGATTTTCTGCCAGTTCTCTTTTATTCCTTTCAGGGAAGATACTGCGCCGGTTATTGTTCCATTCATGATTTTTTCGACGAATTCATTTAGAGGAATATTTTTTCCATCAACTTTTAGTTTTAAACTCAACTTATTCACCTTAGTAGGTTGAATAAGATCGTTGAAGGGTAAAAAGTTTTTTTGAGAAGACCATTTTTAGATACGTTAAGAGATTATTCAGACTATTTTTAGACAAGAAAAATAATTAAATGAACGAATTTGTGGGTTTGCTTGGGTAATTGGATAAATGCCAAGCAATCTGATTCCAGACAGTACAGTTACGCTTTCGCATTTCCAGGTTTAACAGTAACCCTCAACTTGGTCAGATTTTCTTTGATCTCGGCTTTGACACCCATAGCTGCAAAGTATTCTTCAAGGAAGACTCTAATGAAATCTTTTGAAATCTCCGAAACCAACACAAGTGTATAGTCGTTGGGAGCGTTCTTTGTTAACCGATAAAAGTTGCAGATTTCAAGCCTATATAACATTTCTTCCGGTGAGTGCACCTTAGTTTTTAGCTGTTCCCAGTGAGCCTTGGCAACATCCTTATGTTCTGTCCAGAACTTTTCTTTCTCAGGTGAAGAGGCGATTAGGCGTAGAAACATGAGCCAGTGGTCAACATCAAGGATTATGTGTTCACCTGTCAGCAACATGTCGAGGTATGCGTGGATCTTTTTCTTAGTAGCTGGGTCTTCAAGGGCTTTGTTTTCGTTGTAGAATTTCAGGGCACGACGCATTATTTCGCTTTGGGATACTTGGGATTCTGTGCTTATTTTTTCTAGTAAGTCGGCTGTAGTTTTATCGAAAGCAACTGTTATTCTTGTTGGATTTACCATGCTTTCACTCGACACTTATTTGACACATTTTCAATTTATTGAAAATCATATAAACATTATGCAAATATATTAAGGTTTTAATTTGCATGTTTACACTTAATTTGAAAATCATTATACTAATGTTCAGTATACAAGAACATCGACCAAACATTTTCAAAACTTTTTTATCCAAAGCTAAACAATATCAATCATCAAGTTTCGGAGAATGACAACTTGAAAACCCCTCAAATACACCTAGATCCCAAAACAAGGACAGAGAAAATCATCGAACTCCTCGAAAAACAATACCCAAACGCTAAAACCGCCTTAAACTACACCAATCCACTCGAAATCCTTGTCGCCACCATGCTCTCCGCACAAACAACAGATGTGCAGGTCAACATAGTAACGCAAAAACTTTTTAAAAAGTATCACACTCCTCAAGACTATGCCAACACAGACTTAAAGGAACTGGAACAAGACATTCACTCAACTGGCTTTTATCATAACAAAGCGAGAAACCTCCAAAACTGTTGCCGCCTCCTCGAAGAGAAATTTCACTCTCAAGTACCCAATAAGATGGAGGAGTTGCTTGAGCTTCCAGGTGTCGCACGCAAAACCGCCAACATCGTTTTGTACAATGCCTACGGGATAACTGCCGGCATCGCTGTTGATACTCACGTAACTAGACTCTCACAAAGACTGGGGTTAACGGAACAAAAAGAACAGAACAAGATTGAACGCGACCTAATGCAGATTACACCCAAAGAAAAATGGATGCCTCTCACTGACCTGCTGATTTTCCATGGCAGACAAATCTGTATGGCAAAGAAACCGAAATGTGAAATATGTATACTAAACAAGATTTGTCCTTCTGCCTTCACTTTCGGGTGAGCATCAACCATTTATACGAGCTTTAACTTCTTTTTTTATTAATAAGGACTGATTTTTATGACAAACCAAATCAAAGTTGGAGACAAGGCACCGGATTTTAGCCTGCCCGATACAGATCTGAAACCCAGAAGCCTAAATGAGTTTTTGGGAAAAAAAGTTGTTTTAGCATTTTTTGTAGGCGCTTTTACCTCAACTTGCACTAAAGAAGTATGTGAGTTCCGTGATTCCATGGCTCGGCTAATCGACTTAAACGCCCAAGTCATCGGTATAAGCGTTAATGACCCTTTCTCAAACAAAGCATTTGCAGAAAAAAACCGTCTCCCCTTCCCTGTATTGAGCGATTACCTGCGTGAAGTCATTAAGCGATGGGATTTGGAACTACCTGATTTTGCAGGGCTTAAAGGATACTCTGTTGCTAAAAGATCAATCTTCATCCTTGATGAGCAAGGCAAAGTGCACTACATTTGGATATCACAGGATCCATCAATTGAACCAAAATATGATGAAATTCAAAAAACCCTTGAAAAAATTCCTTAGCTTGTGGATTATTCTTAATCCGCATGAGCGCAAAAAGTTATTAGCCTAGCGAAGGGATAATTGGTGTTGTTTCAGACTGGTGGATTTGCTCAGTGGCCTTTGAAATCCAAGAGTTACCCGACGTCATCCGAGTTATTGTGTTGTTAAACCTCAGCAAAGGTGCTAAAATAAAAAAATCCACCTTAAAACACCGAATCGACCGCGTCTGTGCCAACTATGCTTGCATCGAAATTAATGAACTTGACAAAGCACTAAAAGAAATGTATGCAGAAGGACTCATCATAGAAAAAGACGACTCAGTACAGTTGACGTTGCAGGGTCAAAAGCTGGGCAAGGAATGGGAAAGCCTCCTGCTGAAAAAGGAGCCAATCATGGAAATTGTCGCTGGCTTAGTAGATGGCTCGATCACTAGTCTAGTTGTTATTCTCTCTGCTTTTATTTCCACCTTTGCTGGCACCAAAACATTACTAGGTGATCCCAGAACACTAATTTTTGCTGCGTTGCTTACGTTGAGTGCCGTTGCTATTACAGGGTTTTCAAGTTTTCTGCTTGGTGGAATTACCTCAGATTTAGCGGACATTATGACGCTGCAGAATTTGATGAATTACAGCTTAAGCGATATACCGGATAAGAAAGAGCGCGATAAGTCGCTGCTACTTGTCCAAAAACTTTTCACTTTACTAAGTAAACAAATACATAGATCAAACCTTTATGGGGCGACAATATCGGGAATAACCACTTTTATAGCAGGCATTATCCCGATAGCAACCTACCTTGCCCTTCCTCCTTTCTACAACATTGCATTATCGCTTGGTGAAGTAACTGTTATTTCAGGCGTATTTCTGGTGAGGTATCGCTCAAAGAAAACGAGAGTGAATTGGAAAGTGACATTAACAGAAACTATAGTCATCGTTATAATCGCAACCGTTGTCTCTTTGTTGCTGGGTGCAATATAGTCTTAATATAAGCGGTGAAGTTCAACCATCAAGCATTTATCGGTAACCACAATTAACCCGGCTTTTCTTGCAGCTTCAGTCGCTTGATCATTAACTGTGCCGGGCTGCATCCAAACCACAAATGGCTTGCCAAACTTAATTTTGATCTGGATGGCTTGTTCAATAATGGGTGGCACATCTTCAGGCTTCCTAAAGATGTCAACGATATCTATGGTTTTCTGGAGCTGCTCTGGAATGTTAAGTAGGTTTTTGTAGCTTTTCTCACCCAAAATTTCCGAGGTAAGAGGATTTACAGGTATGATGCGGTAACCATGATGTTTTAGGTAAAGACCTACTTTGAAGCTGTGTTTTTGTGGATCTTGGGATAATCCGATGACTGCTATAGTTTTTGTTTTCTTAAGTATGTCAATTAGTTCATTTTGGATCAAAACGAATTCTTCTCTCTCTCAGGTAAAAATAACGTTTTTATTAAGTCTTAATTGGGGTTTACTCTCTGCAGAACATGCATTTTTCTGCCCAGTCAAGGGGCATTTCTTTTTGGCAGTGTGCGCACATTAAGCCTTTTTCCCGTATTGTTTGGCATGTTTGGCAGAAGAGTTTTAGGAACTCCGTTTTGTTGTCGGGTTGTTCTATGAGGTGCGTGACCATCTGGTCTATTAGGGCTATTACTTCAGTTGTTCCCTCGATTTCGAGGAGGTTGCCTCTTTCTCGTCCAATATACCTGCTAACAGCGGACTGTGATAACCCCAAGATGTCGGCGGTTTGTTTTTCGTTTAAGCCATGTTTTTCCACAATAGATCTTGCCATTACTGCCTTTACTGCGGGAAGAACAGTTTTTACTCCGACTTCGCATGGTAGTATCAAGTTATGCACCAATTAGGGTATTTCTGGGGAAAATGTATTTAAATATGCCGATTGTCATAATTTATGACGCGTGTCAAGACAGGTAGCAACAAAGTCACAATTTTACACAAACACACGGCCCTTCACCTGTCCAACATACGCCGCAAAGGAGAACAAACAAATGGGTAACGTCCTACAAACCAACCGAACGGGCGAAAACCGCGACTTGGCATCAATGTTAAAAACACTAGATGCAGAATGTAGAAACTGTGCGCCAGCTTCGCCTCTAGAATGCATTACACGTTGCCAAGTCTACAAACTTAAAAACGAACTCCGAAAACTCCGAGAAACTATGGATAACCCCAACTACATAAAAGAATTATTCAACGTATTAAAGAACGAAACACGTCTCCACATCTTAAAAGCAATAGTTAACGGCAGGTACTCAGTCAGCCAGCTTCAACAGGAACTTAAAAAAAATGGTTATTCCCACAGCCAAGACACCATAAACGAGGAATACCTCCAACCTTTATTGGCTGTTGGATTAGCAAGCGAGTCACGAGATGAATACTATGCCACCACATTCGGCGGGCGCCTAACAAATCTACTTGGCGACTTCCCTGAATTTGCAGAAGTACTTCCAGCCCATTCTGAATGCTACGAAGAAACTCTTCTACGTGAGTTGCTTTCCGGTCCTAAAACCTTTGAACAAATAGAGACTTTAATCTCCTCAAAGATAGCCTCAAGAATTTTAAAACGGCTACGCACAGTCGGTCTAATAGAAACTCCTGAAGAGAGAGATTACATCTTCTTCTTTAAGTCTAAACGTGACCTAGCCAAAGAGACACTTACGGAAACAGAACGCAAAGTTTACGAAACCCTTCCCATCGATGGAATCTCTGCCGGAAAACTTGCTAAAGAAACAGGGATCTCCATGCGAAGAACCTACAAGTATCTCAGGGGTTTGAAAGGCAAAAAACTTGTCTTCATAAGAAAAACCCCCAAAGCATACGGTTTAACCATCAAAGGTGAAATGCTAGCAGCAGTATTGACGGAGCTTCAGCAGATAGTTGAAGACACCTGGTGCTCTTCACAACAGGTTATCAGTAGTAACGATAACGCATAACCAACAGTTTCTTTTCTTTTTTTTGTCTAACCGCCACCTGGTGCGCCATGGAACGGTACGTTTTCCCAGAGCATCTTCCACCAGTCCGCCTCAGTTATGGTTTCTCCTTGAACAATTATTTCTAAAAGCATCTTTAGCATGGCGTGATGCCTGATTTCGTCGTTTAATATGGCTTTTAGGAGAAATACTACTTTTTCGTTTTCGATGGAGGGAATCATCGTGTTAAGTACGTGTATGAGTTTAGCTTCAATCGCTATGTGCTTTTTGATTAGTTCTCGTTGCACATCTAGCTCTCCTTGATTTAAGGCTGTAGAAGACTGGGTAAGAAGAGTAATGGCTGCTGTGTAGAGTTCAGCGTGCTTTACAGAATCTAGTGAAACACCTTTCAAAACCCCCTTAACAGCAGGATTCTTCATGTCGACAACGGCTTTTTCAAGGGAAGAAACTATTTCGTTTTCCACAACTACTTGGTTTTTCAAAAAGTCAAGGAGATTTTGTTTTTTTGCTTCCATAAATTATTCTCCAAACGGTTAGTGTTAAGCCTGATTCATCAAGCTTTCGGAAACCTTCACGCCAAGGTTCCTGCAGGCATTAAGCATGTTTTGGTCAGGCACGTACTTAGCGAGCAGGGGTGCGTCAATTATCTTCATTTCAAACTTGTACTTCATAATCTCTACGATAAGCTTTGGTGCTTCACCACTCCAGCCATAGGAGCCAAACGCGGCGCCTATTTTGCCCTTCAAACTTATTCCCTTTACCGCCGCTTCCTCAAAGAGATTCTTGAAATCAACGGGCATATCATGGTGGTAGGTTGGTGATCCGACAATAATGGCGTCATGGAAACCCAGATTTTCCGCATCCACATGATAGCTAAGTTCCACCTCAACATCTCTACCGCTTTTTGCACCTTCAGCTACAGCATTAGCCATTTTTTCAGTATTTCCAGTTCGACTATAATAGAGAACAAGAATTTTTTTCATAAATAAAAAATAAGCAAGAAGTTATTTCAACATTTCCTATTCTTTGGCTAAGCCGGAAAAAAGACAGAGCCAACTTAGTCCTCTTCTTTCTTCTAAAAAAGTCACCTCGTCCTACAGACAAATCTTGAAAAAAGTTCTTCGCTGGGACATGAGCCTATTCTACTTCATGTGCTCTGCCAGCTTGGATTAGTCGTCGAACTCTCTGTCCACCTCTGTGACCAGCTTCTTCGAGGCTCGTCTTGCCTTCTGCTTCGGCTGAGCCTTCGTGCTGTTTGGCGCGTTCGGAACCACCTTTGCTTCCAATCGCACTATAGAATTCAGGACCTCTTTCATGAGAGACCTTTTCGCCTCCTTTGCGGCCGATTTCTTCATAGAATTCGCGTCCATGTGTTGAAGCTGTTTTTTCACCTCCTTTCCTGCCTGCTTCAGCAACGGTCATTTTACCCTTCCTTTCTTCAGTTCGCATACTCAAAATTCCACCTCCTTTGAAACTATCTAAAAGTTGACAAGTATAGAGCCGAACAACCGCTCATAAAGGTATGTTGTAGTTACATAGCAGTAACATGTCAACCATTCTTAAAAAGATGAATCAGCACGTTCGTTAATCATAGACCAGCTTATGACATATTTGTTGGAAGTTGACTGACCATAATAAACTAATTTAAATCCGAACATATTAACTAATCACTGGGTCAGCCAATGAAAGTACTTCTAATCAATCCGCCGCAGACATTTTATCCAGGTTCAGATCAACCCGCAGGTAACCTGCCAATCGGATTAATGTACATAGCTGCTGTGCTCCAGAGAGAGGAGGTAAAGGTTGAGATTTTGGATGCTTTCATTGAGGGTTCCTTCGAGAAGACCGGTGACACATTTAACGTTGGCATGCCTTTTGAGCAGATAAAGAAGGAAATAGAGTCAAGAAAGCCAGATATCGTTGGCATATCAGGACCATTTACCTGCCAAATAGAAAACGCCCTTAAAGTAAGCAATTTAGTCAAAGAAGTTAACCCAAACATACTCACGGTGATAGGTGGGCCACACGTCACTTTAGTTCCACAGGAGTTCTTGGAAGAAGCAAAAAACGTCGACGTCGCGGTCATCGGCGAGGGTGAATACATCATGCTTGAAGTTGTCCAAGCGTTTGAAAACAAAAAACAGCTAAGCCAGATTCAAGGCATCGCTTATCGACAAAACGGAAAAGTTGTAGTAACCCCATCCAGACCGCTTATTGAGAACCTCGATGAGTTGCCTTATCCAGCCTATGATTTGGTAGTTATGGAGCAGTATTTGAGCCCCAAAAAGATTGGTTACCGCAGTTTTCAGGATAGAGCCATATCAATGATTACAAGCCGCGGTTGCCCGTTTAATTGCTGCTTCTGCGCAGTCCACTTACACATGGGACAGAAATTTCGTGCACATTCAGCAAAATACGTCTTGGATCACATTCAGTTTGTTGTGGACAAGTTTAAGATTAAAAACATCTTTTTTGAAGACGACAACCTCACATTAGACGTAAAACGGTTTGAGGATATCTGCGACGGAATAATCACGAGAAAAATTAAGATCAGATGGGAAACTCCCAACGGCGTCCGCGCAGACTGCCTAAACTTGGAACTACTAAAGAAGATGAAACAGTCAGGAGCCAACAGCATCTTTGTGGGTGTAGAATCAGGCGACCAAAATGTCCTCGACAACGTGATCTGCAAGAGATTGGACTTAAATCGTGTAGTCCAATTCGCAAAAGACGCAAAACAAATAGGACTGAAAACAGGAGCCTTCTACATCATCGGTTTCCCAGGAGAAACAAAGGAAACCATGCTACGAACAGTGGATTTTGCGCTTGAGCTGAAACGGAAATATGACGTTGGAATGCATTTGTTCATGGCCACACCCTCTTATGGAACAAGGCTTTATGAGGACTGCAAAGCCAAAGGATACATCCAACAAGACCTTACTTGGAATTCATTTGCTGAGGCAAGGCAACCCAAAGGCATGTCGCTTATCACAACTAACGAGTTCACGCCCGTGCAAGTAAAAGAAATAGCGGCAAAGGCTCTAGCTGAATACAAGAAACTATCACTATTGGGCCACATCAAGCATCCTGGAAAAACGCTCAAAACGGCGTTTAGCCAGCCGCAACTCATCCTAAAGTACATAAAGAGCCTATTTTGACAAAGGGTGGCGGGCCCGCTGGGATTTGAACCCAGGATTCTCGGCTCCGGAGGCCGATGCCTTAATCCGTGCTAGACTACGAGCCCACAACGCCAAACAAATATGATTTATCGATTTAAAGATAACTTATTCCTGGATTAACTCTTGGTCTATCCACCAAGCCTTTTTTTTCCCAGACCGTTTCGCCAGCGTAGTATTCGATAATCGATTTTCCCGTTTGTTTCTTGCTGTTTTTCTGGATTTTCTGTAGCCGATTCAAGATAAGCCAGCGATTGGTTTTAACATATTCTGCCAGTTCAGGCGTGGTCGCAGACTTGTAATGCATCAAGTACTCCATGATTTTATGGTCCACCTCATCAAGGCAGAAAGTGTGAGGGTCAATCTTTCCATGTTGAAAAGTGAGGAGTTCTAGATCGGCAAGGTACTTGCGGATTTGACCGAATTCTTGCTCGATGTTGTCCATTCGCTGCTGCAACGCTAGCAGGGTGTCTGGTTTGGGTGTTTTCTGGAGTTTTTCAGCTATGGCTTCTCGGATGAAAGTACTTCTGTCTCCTTCAGGGATGCGCAGTGCAATTTCCTGGTAGACTTCTTCAGTAAGTTTCACAGTGACAGTTCGTGTTTCATTCATGCACACACCTAAGCATCAGTTATTGATGGTTTGGATATTTCATGATTTCTATAAGAATAAATCAGGGCGCAAATCTTAATGCCGAATCGCATGTTTATTCACGACGAGAAGGTTTGGGAACCACTAATGTAACGGCTGTAACAATAACGCTTTATTAGAGAGACATACAAAATACAAGCACGGTGACTTATGTGATAGACTGGTCGCAGAAAGAGCTGTTAATTTTAGCATTTGACCATCGAGCGTCTTTCCTAGAAAAAATGTTCGGCATAAAAGGTCGTCAACCAACCCCTGAAGAAAAGCGGCAAATCGAAGACTACAAGAAAATAATTTTTGAAGGTTTCCGACTAGCCACAAAGAAAAAAGTTCCCAAAGACATAGCTGGCCTGCTGGTGGATGAAGAGTTCGGCGCTGGTGTTCTGCGTGAAGCAAAAAAGGACGGATTAATGTTTGCGATGCCTGTGGAGAAATCAGGTCAAGATGAATTTGACTTCGATTATGGAGAAAATTTTGCTAATCACATTGAGGAATTCGACCCTACTTTCGTAAAGGTGCTGGTTAGATACAACCCTGAAGGTGATGCAGTTATGAACAAGAGACAACTGCAGCGTCTAAAGAAACTCAGCGAGTATTTAACAAAGAAAAAACGAACGTTCCTCTTCGAACTAATTGTACCTTCAACAGCGGCACAGCTTGCAAAGCTTGGGGGATCAAAAGAGAAATATGACCAAGAATTACGTCCCAAACTCATGGTTGATTCCATAAAAGAGATTCAAAATGCAGGCGTCGAGCCAGCGATTTGGAAGCTGGAAGGAGTGGATAAACCGGAATCAGCCAAAGCTGTGGTTAAGCAGGCGCAGAGCGGAGGCAGAAAAGTGGGCGTAATCACGTTGGGACGCGGGGAATCCAAGGAGAAAGTTCAGGAGTGGCTTAAAGTGGGAGCAAAAATACCCGGCGTCATCGGATTTGCAGTTGGCAGAACAATCTTCTGGGAACCATTGGCAGACCACAAAGCAGGGAAAACAACCAGAAAAGAAGCAATAGAAAAAGTCGCCCATAATTACCAAGAGTTCACCGAGCTCTGGCTGAACGAATGCAAAGGCAAAAAGGAGACAAAGAAATGACCTCACTAAGATCACTTTCGCCATCGTTGACAAGAATCACCACCGCCGGAGCGCTAGGGGCTGCACTACACATAGGCAAAGGTGACCCAGACAAAGTAGACCAAACTGCCCTCGACTTTTCAAGAGCAGTACTAAGCCAAACCGAAGTTGATGGAGAAGTTATCTGTTGCGAAGGTCCAAAAGATAACGCCCCAGCCTTCAGTTTCATGGAAAAGGTCGGCACAGGAAATGGACCCAAAGTAGAATTCATAATTGACCAAGTAGATGGCACAACTGCAACATCCAAAGGAAAGAAAGATGCNATCTCAGCATTGTGTTGTGCTCCTGCTGGCTGCCTAAAGGTGCTGCCAGACGATGGCTACTACTTTAAAGTTGCAACCGACGGCGTATCGAAGGGCAAGATTTCTCTTGATATGTCAGTTGAAGAAATCGTCAAGACAATAGCTAAGTTGAAAAACAGGTCCTTGGCGAACTTCACGGTCATTATGCTTGAACGTGAGAGACACAATGAATTGCTTGCAAAACTAAGAAAGATGGGTGTAAGAATCATCCTCATAGCTGACGGCGACATCGGAGGTTCAATCGTCACATGCTTGCCTGACTCAGGCGTTGACCTGCTGATCGGTGCAGGCGCAGGAGCGGAAGCAACAATCGCTGCAGTAGCCGTGAAATGCCTAGGTGGAACAATGCTGGTTAAGGTTTGGAAGGACAAAAAAGACGACGCCAAACGGATGGACAGACTAAAAGCGGCAGGCGTTGACATCAACAAAACCTACACTGAAGACGAATTGGCAAAGGGCAAGGAAATGATTTTTGCAGCTTCAGGTGTCACAAAGGGGGAAATGCTTGACGGCGTGCGTTTCACTGCTGGCGGCGCAATCGTCCAATCGATTTGCACAAGACTGCCCAGCGGGACCTTAGAATGGTCAACGACTAATTTGAAGTTTAGAGACCACCCAATCTACAAACAAATAACCTAAACGCCCATTTCTTTGGGCAAATTTTTCTTTGCTGATTAAGGTAATTAAAAAAACAAAGCAAATCCGTTAATGCGTATGGTTGTGAGTGTGGTCCTCTTCCGTTGGGATTGTTTGGCCTGATAGTTTTACCAAATCAAGGTACCGCTGCTCAACAATATCGTGTAGTTGTTTTCGAAGGCTTTCTCCAACAGCAATTCTCTTTTTCAGTATTGTGGTTTTTTTTGCTAGTTCTTCGTCGCCCAAACCTTTGAACCATGCTTCGAAATCGCCTCGTTGTATATGAAACTCTACTGAGGTTAGGTCGGCGCGGTCAAGCTTGTTTGCGAAGTCCCTTAAACTATGAGCGTGAATGCTCAGTGGTTTTCCAAATGTGATATAGAAGTTAAATGCCTTGTCATGTGGCGCGTAGGATAGTATTGCGGCGGCCTTTTCTTTGGTTGTTTCCGGTATTCCAAGCGTCATTTTTCCTTTCGCGGTAAGAAGGTATAGTCCCTTCTCAGGCATTGCAACGTACCCCATTTTAATTAGCCCTAAAAGGTGCATGTTGACGGGTTGATACTCTTTTTTGGCTTCTTTAGCGATGTCCATGGCTTTCTGCGGTTTTCCGTTTAGGAGCATGGTTTCTAGTATTTCTTGTTTAATAGGCGATAAACTCATACGCAGACCTTCCTGGTAGTGGTAATGTAGAACGGTCTAATCAAACTTTTCCTAAACTTATTGTTTAAAAAGATGTTTTTGTTTGATTCCGATCAGTTATCATAGATAAGTAAAGCTTTAGTACAAAGATTCATAATGCTAAATGAATAACTGGTGATTAAGAGGAATGAAGATTGCCGTTTTTGTCTACGAGTATCCGCCTAAGATAGTGGGTGGACTGGGAACCTACGCAGCTGAAATTACAAGGAAATTCGTTCTAAACGACCATGATGTTACCGTCTTTACAATGAACGACGATGCCGGATCCTTGCCGACCCGAGAGATTTGGCGCGGCATAGAAATCCACCGTCCACTCCACATCGACGTGTCCGATTCATTGCCCGACGTAATCGCGGAAGACATACGGAAGTGGGGTCGGGGTATACACTTGTTCGGCAAACTTATGGTTTACAATTACCTTTCAGCAGCAAAGTTGGTTAACGAACTCATCAAAAAAGAAGGCATGAAATATGACGTCGTTGTGGCCCACGATTGGCTCTCAGCTATGGGTGGAATCACAGTTAAACGTGAGACTGGATTGCCTCTGGCTTTCCATGTTCACTCCACCGAGAAGGGCAGAACACTAGGTAATGGTTCTAGTGTAGTTAGCAACATCGAGTTGAGGGCTGGCAAGATGGCTGACATGGTTGTCACAGTCTCATACGCGATGAAAGATGAATTGGTCCAGCTAGGTTTTCCTAAAGAAAAGATCCAGGTCAGCTACAACGGGGTTGACCCGCAAAAGTATAAGCCAGAGAACGTTTCAAAGGAAAATATCCAGAAAATCAGAGAAAAATATGGAATAAAAGACGACGAGTTAATGATACTATTCCTCGGACGCCTCGTCATGGTTAAGGGCGTTGATAAATTAATCATGGCAATGCCTCACATCATTTCCAAGATCCCCAAAGTAAAATTGGTCGTCGTTGGGGTCGGTGACCTACAAGAATACCTCACAAACCTGACCCGAATGACAAAACTGGACGAATACGTCAAATTCTGCTTTGATTTCATTCCTGAAGAGGAACGCATTCAACATTATGCAGCCTGCGACATAGCAGTGTTCCCAAGCTTCTACGAACCTTTCGGCATAGTCGCGCTCGAAGCCATGAGTATGGAGAAACCCGTTGTCGTTGGCGCCGCTGGAGTTAGTGGGATGCGGGAAATCGTGATTTGCTGCGGTGAAGAACAATGTGGCTACCATGTAGACCCAAATAACCCCTCAGACATCGCATGGGGAGTCATCAGCGCTCTTGAAAATCCTGAGAGGCGCAAAATACTGGGTAAGAACGGCAGAAAACGGGTTTTAGCAGAGTTCACATGGAGCAGAATAGCGGAGAAAACCGTAGAGCTGTATGAAACCATCGTAAAACGGTAAACGCCTTGACGGACGACTTTGATTTAAAACAGCGAGTCACAAAAGAAGCCGCCACACTCTTGTATTTTGGGGCGGAGAAAGAGTACAAACAAGCTAAAGAGAAAGCAGCAAAAACATTCGGCGTTCATTTCTTACCCTCTAACCTTGAAGTAGCCCTCGAACTGGATAAAATTGCTGAGGAAAACGAGGGCACAAAAAGGAGCGAACGCTTAGTCCAGATGCGAACAGAAGCAGTAGAGATAATGCGTCTTCTGGGCAGGTTTTGCCCCGTTTTAATTGGAAGTGTTTGGCGTGGGACGATTAAACAGGGAAGTGACATTGACATCGCTGTCTACACTGATGACCCCCAAGAAATCCCAATAATCCTCAAAGCTGGAGGTATGAAGGTTCAGAAAAATGTATGGACCAAAGTCAATAAGCATGGAACAACCTTGGAGTCATTTCACATTTACTCTGAAACCATATCTAAACATGGAGTTGAAATCGTTGTCCGCTGCCGAGAAGAGGTAGGAAAAAAACGGAAATGCGAAACCTTCGGAGACGAGCTCAAAGGCTTAGATATCAAGGAGCTCGAAAGAGTACTTGAAACCAACCCAACTCGACAGTTCATCCCTGCATAAACTGGTTATTTTTCAAAAAAGAAAATAAATGGGAAAGTTCAGATATTATTTTTGTAAAACTGATGCTGTATGGCAATAGATAAAAAGTCCATCAAAAAAATCTTCCCACACCTTTACGAGGAACTTGAAGCAGGAGAAGTCAAAATTCCAATCAACAGTGTACGGAAAAACCCGTTGGAAGCTGAAGAAGTTGCCGCTGGCGAGGAATGTGAAGNCTGCACCCAAGAAGAGTCAGAATCTTGCCATGAGACACCTGATAANCTACGCCATTTCAACCCTTCAGCNGTAGATTTTATTCGTCGTTGTGACACGGAAGCCCAGGCAGAGGAAATCATCTCTTACCTAGAGAAGAAAGGGGAAATAACGAAAGAAAACGCAAAGGAACTACGGTGCCAGCTCAAAAGGGATGGCGTGCGGAGCTTCGGTCCCAAAAAAGAAGAGTACCACTACTTTAAGGAAGGCGGCCTTTACTAAACCATCTCTAACCTTTCTATTTCAAACCCTAGTTTGTCTTTATATAAAGGGCTATTGCTTTTCTCGTGCAGTTGAGTTTACGCTTGCTATAGCGGCTTTTTTCAGTCGGAAAATTAATAAAGTCATGTTTGATTGTTAGAGTTTTACATGTATAGGTGAATTGTTATGGCGAACATTAAAGTCGGAATTAATGGTTTTGGAAGAATTGGAAGGCTTCTCTACCGAGCAGCCATAGAAAAGAACGCAAAAATCGATTTTGTAGCCATCAACGATTTGGCGGATGCAAAAACTAACGCTCACTTGCTTAAGTACGATTCAGTGCACGGACGTTTTCCAGGCACCGTTGAAGTAAAAGGAAATGACTTGGTTGTTAATGGAAAAGAACTAAAATGCCTTAGTGTAAGAGACCCACTACAACTTCCATGGAAAGATTTGGGAGTTTACTTAGCCGTTGAGTCGACAGGCCTATTCACTAGCCGTGAAGGTGCAACCAAACACCTTACCGCAGGAGCAAAAAAAGTCTTAATCTCAGCCCCAGCAGAAAACCCAGACGCCACTTTCGTCTTAGGCATAAACGATAAAACATACGACCCCGAAAAACACAACATCGTCTCAAATGCGAGTTGCACAACAAACGGTTTAGCCCCGATAAGTAAAGTCTTAGCCGACAACTTTGGCTTGGAGAAAGCCTTCATGACAACATGCCACAGCTACACAAACGACCAGAAAATCCAAGACATAGTCCACAAAGACCCAAGGCGCGCAAGGGCCGCTGCAATCAACATCATCCCAACCAGCACTGGAGCAGCAAAAGCAATCGGTTTAGTTTTGCCAAATTGTGCTGGAAAAATGAACGGCTATTCCTTGCGTGTTCCAACGCCAGACGTTTCCATCATTGACTTGGTTGCAGTTTTAAGCAAAGAAACAACCAAAGCTGAAATCAACGCAGCCATGAAAAAAGCCGCTGAAGGCGAGCTCAAAGGCATCTTGCAGTACACTGAAGATCCAATCGTCAGCACCGATGTACTTCATAGCACTTACAGCAGCGTTTTTGATGCGGATTTAACCATGGTACTAGGAGAGAAGAGTAACTTCGTTAAGGTCTTTGCATGGTACGACAACGAATGGGGTTTTAGCAACCGCATGGTTGACTTCATCGAAATGATCGGCAAAAAAGCCAATCTCTAAAACAGCCACAAACAAACTTAAATCCATCTTTTCTTTTCCTTTTTTATTTAGCTAACGTTGGGAGTTGAGATTTACATGGCAAAATACAAAACAATAGACGATTTTCAGGTTAAGAATAAAGTTGTCCTTGTTAGAGTTGACTTTAACTCGGAAATTGACCCGACCACAAAGAAAGTTACAAGTGATGTGCGGATTCGTGCCCACGCTGAATCAACTCTCAAAGAACTCGCTGAAAAAGGAGCAAAAACAGTTGTCCTCGCTCATCAAGGCAGAAAAGGAGATCCAGACTACACACCATTAAAAGAACACGCGGAAATTTTGGCTAAAATCCTCAAATGCCCAGTAAAATATGTAGACGACTTATTCGGAGATAAAGCTAAAGCAACCATCAAAGACCTCAAGGGCGGAGAAATATTGGTTCTGGAGAACGTTCGCGGCTGGGATAAAGAAACCAAGAGTACAACACCCGAAGAAGCCAGCAAAACCGAGCTTGTGCAGAACCTTGCACCTCTTACAGACCTTTTTGTTAACGATGCTTTTGCTGCAGCTCATCGTGGACACGTCAGTATGGTTGGCTTCACCGCAGTCTTACCATCTGCAGCTGGACGCATTATGGAACGGGAACTAAAATCCCTCAGCAAAGCTTTGGAAAAACCAGAAAAACCATCTGTTTACGTTATGGGTGGAGCAAAAGCCGACGACAGCTTGGAAATTAGTAAGTATGTTTTAGGCAAAGGCATAGCAGACTACGTGCTTACTGGTGGTGTAACGGGACAATTGTTCCTTGCAGCTAAAGGCAATAATCTCGGTAAAGGTAACATGGCATACCTAGATAAGAAAGAATTGACAGGTTTGATTCCAGGCATTAAAGCACTGGAAGAGCAGTACGGCGAGAAGGTCATGACACCCGTCGATTTAGCGTTAGACCTACACGGCAAACGAAAAGAAATTAAGATTAATAAATTGCCAACCGAAAACTCAATAATTGACATAGGCGCAAAAACCGTCGAAGCTTACGCAGCAATCATCGCATCTGCCAAGTCCATCGTTGTCAGTGGTCCAATGGGAGTCTACGAAAACAAAGAATTCAACTATGGCACCAAAAAAGTCTTCGAAGCAATTGCAAACAGCAGAGCATTCAGCCTTGCAGGCGGTGGAAACACCATCGCAGCCATCAACGAGTACGGTTTGACCAAAAAAATCGGCTATATCAGCACCGCTGGCGGAGCACTTATTGAGTTTTTAATGGGTAAGAAGCTTCCGGGCGTTGTTGCTTTGGAAGATGCGGTTCAAACCAAAAAAATCTAATTTTTTTTCCTTTATTTTCTTTTCGTTAGAAATGCGGTTTATTGAAAGTTGCTTCCAAAAAGTCGTTTAGCCTTTGGATTAGAATCGTGGTTTGTCGCAGTTTGGGCAAAAACGTTCGTTTGCTTGGACGATTCTTCCGCATTGTTTGGATTTGCTTTGTAAAACATTTGTGAGCACTATGTCGCTTCAATAAATTGAAGCATCAATGAGTCCAAAGCTTAGATGGAAAGAATTTGATCTAAACTCTGGTAGAGTGATGTTAGATCTTGGATTATGTGGTCGGGCTCTTGTTTGCTTTCTTTTAGATCTTTCAGGGTGTTGAATTGTGAAGAGACAAAGACGGTTTTTAATCCTACTTGTGTGGCACCTCTGATGTCTTCGTTTGGGCTGTCTCCGATGTAGACTGCGTCACTTGCCTGAATCTGGAGCTTGTTCAGGGTGTACTTGAATATTTGAGAACTTGGTTTCCGCCAACCCACTTCCTCAGAAACCACAACCACATTGAAGAACTCGCTTAACCCCATCTTTCTAAGGCTTTTGTAGATTACTGGTGCATAAGTGAAGTTAGAGATTAACGCCACCTTGTACTGCCCTCTGGCTTGTTTTACCAATTTTCTTGCGCCGTCTCTTAGCGTAAGGGTATCTATAAAGTCTTGGAAAAAAAAGTTTAAGGCAGCTTTAACACGGGCATCGTCAACTTTAACCTCAAAGCCCAAACGACATAGAGCTTCGGCGACCCAAACTGCATTTGTTACTTCCCTTAGCTCTTCATATCGTATTTTACGGTATTTCTCATGGGACAAGTTATAAGCATCCAAAAAATTCTTCTCAGAAAAGATAAAGCCTTCAGCAACCAAAGCATTGTAAAGTTTTTGTTTTGAAGCGTCCATAGTGTAATTTCTACAGTTAACTAAGGTTCCGATATAATCGAAGATTACTGCTTTACAGGACATCCGAGTTTTCCTCTTTGTCCGACTGTGGCTTTTTTTATTTGATTCATGGTTTTGCCAATTGCGGTATCTAGCAGTTTTTGGGGGTTACCAATTGAAGCCTCAGCGGTTACATCATAGGGGATTGCGCCCAGATACCTCAACCCCAACTTTTGCGTTGCCAACTCGACAGCGTTTGCCTTATCCACCTTCATGTTCTCCACGACCCCGACGATGGGCATGTTGAGTTCACACAACAATGAGACTTGTTTTTTAACGACTTCAAATGCTAAGAATGATGGAGTGGTGATGATTAGGAATTCTATACGCTTAACCAACCGAATTAAATCTAACACTGCGTCGCCAATCCCAGGAGGCATATCAATAACCAAAAAATCCAGAGGTCCCCATCGGGTAACCGACAGTAACTCGATAAGTGCGTTTGAAATGTCGGCTCCTCGCAAAGGCGCAGGGTTGTCTCCGACATAATAAACTAGTGACATGTATGATAACCCCTCAAAATTAGGGGGAACTATACCCTTCTCTTCTTTTGGTTGCAGATTTGATGGCGTGCCTAAGATAATATGGGTTGATGGCCCCGTAAAATCCAAATCAAATAAACCCACCTGACAACCCTCCTTTGCAAGGGAAAGCGCCAATGCTGTCGCCACCAAGCTTTTTCCTACACCGCCCTTGCCGCTGGAAACAGCTATAATCCGCCCAATATCCGCCAAACGATCAGTAATCACGCTTGTTCGAGGATCAATCACTCAGATTTTACTCCTTGTATGTTTTCCAACCAAACGCCGCGTCCAGCGACGATTTCGAAGTCAGGACTGCCACATTTTTGACACTTAATGTAAGTGTGAGCGACCTCAGGAACGAAATGGATGGCTTCAGCAGTAGCTCTATCTAGTTTTTTAAAACTAAACTCCCATGTTATACCACAAACCCTGCATTTGAGTACTGATTTCGCTTTAAGGATACGAAATTTTGCTTTCTTAAAAAAATCTGGTTTGAGTTGATTTAGCGCAAAACGCAGAATTGGAGCTTCAACCTGTTGTAGTTCGCCAACTTTAATGGTAACTTCCGTAACTTCTTCTAGGTTTTCCTTCTCAACGACTTGTTCTGCAGATTTTAGAATTGCTTCAGCTAATGCCCATTCATGCATAAAGTTAACTTAGTCTTTAAGGAACATAAAAGAATATTGCAGCATTTTTAGCCTTATAAACGTGTTGAAAATAGCACTATGGGAGGATCCACAGAATACAGTTATGGCGTTAACCTTACTCTGTCTCGTGGATAAAGGGTGACTTCTCGGATGTTCTTGTTACCAGTTAAAATCATCGTTAACCTCTCAAGCCCCAATCCCCATCCTGCATGAGGAGGCATTCCAAAATCGTAGGCTTGAAGGTGACACTTGAAAGATTCAGGATTTAGACCCTTCTCCGCTAGCCTCTGAATCAGTTGATCTTTTTGAGCGATTCTTGTTCCTCCAGAAACTAATTCGATGTAGCGCCACATCAGATCGAATCCCTCACATATTTCGGGTTTGTCTTCGCGAGGTTTAATGTAGAATGCTTTGGCGTGTGTAGGCCAATCTGTTATGAAGTAGAAGAAAGGATAGAGCTCTCCTAGAACTCTGAAGGCTTCGGTTGGGATGTCTTCGCCCCAAGGAATCGTTACACCTTGTGCTTTGAGGTCGTCTAAGACTTTGTCGTAAGTTAAATGTTTGAACGGAATTTGGGGTATTTCAAACTTGTATCCAAGCATCACAAGTTCAGAGGTACATTTCTCTTGAACAACCATGCTTGCATGGTGAATGACTTGTTCTAACAGAGCCATAACGTCGGTGGCGTTTGCGAAAGCAGCCTCAATGTCAACTGAGGTGAACTCACTTAGGTGTCTTCTAGTGTGTGACTCTTCAGCCCGGAAAAATGGTCCAACCTCAAACACTTTCTCAAAACTTAGCGTCAATTCTTCTTTGTAGAGCTGGGGGGATTGTGCGAGGTAGGCTTTTTGCCCGAAATAGTCCACGCTGAACAATTCTGCTCCACCCTCGGTTGCAGAAGCAATGATTCTTGGCGTATGAACTTCCAAGAATTTTCTTTCAAACAAGAAGCTACGTATAGCTTCGAGCGCTGTATGCTGAACTTTGAATATTGCAATGCTTTTTTCTTGAGCTAAATCCAATGGTCTTGCATCTAATCTTGATTCTATGAGGGCTGGAGTTTTTCCAGTGATATCTATTGGTAACTGTTCGGTGGCTATATTGAAAATCTTGATAGCGCTAGGGATAACTTCGATTCCTCTGGGTGTCATGTTCGTTTTTTTAACGTTCCCTTTGATACCAAAGCTGAACCTTTTTTGTAGAAGATCGGATTTTGCCAAGACTTCAGGATGGATTCTCTTTTTAGGAATGGTCAGTTGAATTGTTCCCTCGCGATCCTGCAGAATAATAAAGCGAATCCCGCCAAGGTCACGGATATCTTGGACCCACCCAAAAAGAATAACCTCTTGACCATCTATTTCTGGTGATATTTGGCTAGTATAGTGCGTTCTAACCCAGTCGCCAATAGAGTCCAAGTTCATGCTGCTTGTCAACCTTAATCTGCAATCTCAACGCGTAAGGACATTTTGCGTACTTTACTGGCAATTTCCTTCAAAGCTTTAAGGTCAAAGGGTAGCTGTGCGCCACGTTTCCTCTTAAGAATTACCCGTGTTTCGGTGGTTCCGTCTGGAATCCAGATGGTGTTGATAGTTAAGATACTGAAGGGTACAAAGAGGTCTTCGAGGAATTTGCGGTCGTCAACACCGTGCTCCAAGACTCGGACGTTTTTGCCTGTTTCATCACCGAGGGTTTTGACGATTTTGCCGCCGTAACCTAAAAGTTTAGGGACATCTCCATGTCCAACGAGGATGGCTAAGGTCTTTTCGACCTCAACTGCCTTATAGAAGCAGACGTTTTGCAGGGAAGGGTACTTTTCTTCCAGCGAGAGCAGTATGCGAGCTACTTTCAGGTCGATGTCGCTGATTTCGCCAGCTTTGACTTTGGCTGAACATTTTTGGCATAGTATGCCACTTTTTAGGCAGAAACTGCATAGTTCTGTTTTCATTTGGTGTCTTTTTTCCTGCAAAGAAGGAGTTTAGCTTATCGTGACTGTCTTATCAGCGTTATTTCTATTGTACTAACGTTGGTTGCCGTNTTGCCGTCTTCTTGGTCTTGTGGTAAGAACTGATCCGTTCCAATGCTTATGCTTTTTATTTTAGCATCTGGCAGGAATCGGTGTCTTACAACTTCAGCGACGTCGATGGCGCGACTGATGGACCTGCCGCGTGCTTTTATGCTGACTTCTTTTGCTCCGCCGTGGAAGAAGGTGATACAAGCGAGGACATAGTTCATTATTGGTTTCTTGCCGATTAAGACCGCACTGGCGCTTTCTGTCACGGTTCCGCTTCACTCCTAGTTTACTTTTAAGTGGCTTGACTTAAGCTTTTTTTCAAAATAAATACATTGTGGTGTGTCGGTTTGCGTTTTTGTTTTTGAAAATTGGCTTATTTTTAGTCAATTTTATGTACTGAGGAAAAATCAGGCTCTTTTTTTAACAGACAATTTATTAAGGAAGTATGCAACTATTGTAAAGGTTTAACTTAACAAAACAACACAAAAGTGACCAAATTGGAACCATTAACTAAACGTTCAATTCAACTGCTAAAAACCCTCTACGAAAAAGGTAAATCTACAAACACCTACACATTGAGGGTTAAACAAGATGAGTTGTCAAACCAACTTGGAGTAAGTAGACAAGCATTAAACGTACATTTACGAAAATTAAAGAACCGCGGTTACATTCGCACAGGACGGGGCTTCATCGATGTCACCGAGAAAGGGTTGAGTGCTCTGGGAGTATCTACTACACCAGCTTTCATCCTCCTCAAAATTTCGCCCATTAAGCGCATCCATGTTTACGAACAAATCCATGAACTGGCAGTCTCCCGAGCATTCCGCATTGCAGGCGAAGTGGATGCTTTGATTATTGTCGAACGTGAAAACCTCGATGAAATCCTAAAGAAACTCTACAGCATTGATGGCATCGAGGATACTCGCTCTTATGTTACCATTGAAGTAATCAAATAGGTTAGACAAAAGGTATATTTGATACTTAAACATCAAAGAGTAAGCCTAAACGGAAGGTTCAATTAAAATGCCAATATTAGACCCAGTAAAGAAATCCATCGCGCAGCAGCACCGGTTATACATGAAAATCTGCCGAGACTGTGGCTCACGCAATGCTGCAACAGCGCTAAAATGCAGAAAGTGCAAGGGCAAAAACCTGCGCTGGAAGAAACGAGAAATAGTAAAGTAATAATTTACTTTTCTTTTATTTATTTTCAGAAAAAGCAGATAATAATAGGTTCTATTGTTAACCTATCATCCTTGAAGAAAATCCATCGATTAACAGTTTTGAACACTTTACAAGTATTCAATTTATTTGGTTGGAATTTTGCGCTTTAATGTAGCTAAACTTATTGATTAAGCAATCAGTGATTCTTAGAGAACCTTTCGGAGCGTTTCCATGTTAAAAACAGTGCTGGCGCAACCGTTCTTAATCAAAGGTATGCCTTGTCCACTAACGCTCATGCCGTTGAGAAGTGGTGCCATAATTTTCATTTCTTCCCCACATGCAACTCCCACGATTCCTTCATAGTGACGGCTTTTGAGGATCTTCGGAATGCACGAGCCCCCAGGCAATAAGTAAACATCATACCCCTTCTTTTTGGCAAACTGGTCTGCCTTGTTCACCATGCAATCATCCGAACAATGGGCGCAAATATAGCTAGGAATATCCGGGTCAAATGATGCTTTGCAACGATTATCCATGTATTTTCGGGAACAGTGCGGCAGGAAGATTGCTCTCTTCTTGGTCTGCAAAAATTTACCTCTCTGCGTGCAGTTAATGGCTTGTAAATCGATTAGGTCCTGAAGCAAAGCAACGGCGTCTGAGAGGTTGAGTCCAGTTGCTTCTTGAATTTTGAACTTTAGAATCAGTTCGTTGAGTGTTGTCAGGAAGCTTTTGTGCATGCCCTTCTGGTAACTGATCAAGGCGATTTCTGTGAAGAAAAACCGCGGCACCTTGGATAGATCGAATGTGAATTTATAGGGCATAACTTAGCATTAGCAACGTGCGCACTTAAAAAAATTGCTTATCTACAGTCAACTTTTTACTGAATTGTATTTATCCAGATTTAAACCTAAAAGCTCACGAACGGACTCAAGATCTTCACGAAGCCGCTTAACTTCAACCTCAAGGTCGCTGACTCTTGTCTGAGCATCTTTCCTCAAAATATCAAGGTTATTCTGGAGATCAGTCCTAGAATCAAGCAGTTCAAGCTTCAGATGTAGATTACTAAGGTTTTGTCTAAAACCCAACTGGATTTCTTTAAGTTTATCAACTAACTCTTGAAACTTTGGCTTTTCAAGAAGTGGGTCAGAATTATTCATTTTTAGAGCTCTAAAAAGTGGAAAAGAAGGTGAGGTTTAGATGCTTATTTGGAACATCATACGTTCAACAAGTTCTTTGTACCTGTTGCGGATAGTAACCTCGGTTACCTGTGCAATCTCGGCGATTTCTCTTTGTGTCTTACGTTCACCAGTTAATACAGATGCCACGTAGCTTGCTGCGGCTGCAATGCCTGTTGGACCTCTGCCTGAAGTAAGTTTGAGTTCTTTGGCTGAAGCTAAGATTTTGTGAGCGATTTCCTCTACTTTTCCCTGCATGGTGAGTTGGTTGGAAAACTTTGTTATGTATTGGCTTGGTCGCAGTGGAGGGATTGAATAGTTTAGTTCTCTGATTAGGAAACGGTAGCTTCGCCCAACTTCTTTCTTATTAACTGTTGAAGCCTGAGAAATTTCATCCAAGGTTCGAGGTAAACCGCATTGCCTGCAAGCCAAATAGATAGCTGCTGAGGTAACGCCTTGAATTGATCTGCCGCGAATAAGACGTTCTTTTACTGCTTTTCGGTAAATAACTGAGGCTGTTTCAAGAATATTCTTTGGAAGGTTTAGGTTATTGGAAATCTTAGTTATTTCAGAAAGTGCAAAAGCCAAATTTCGTTCAGTTGCGTCTGAAACTCTTATGCGACGCTGCCACTTCCTGAGGCGATAAACCTGTGCTTTCTGGCCAGGCGAGAGGCTTTTACCGTATATGTCTCGGTCATGCCAATCAATGGTGGTTGACAAGCCTTTATCATGAATAGTGTATGTTAGTGGTGCCCCAACACGGGTTCTCTTAGATCGTTGTTCATCGTCAAAGGCGCGCCATTCTGGTCCTCGGTCAGCAATTTTCTGTTGAACAACGAAACCGCAGTCCATGCATACTATTTCTGCAGCTTCAGAATCATGCATTATTCGGGTGCTTCCGCATTCAGGACAAGCTCGGGCTTTGGGAGACTCTGAAGGAGATGCGGTTTGGTCTGAATTTACTTCATGTTGTAACTTGCTGTCTCTAATCATCTATTTTTGCTCCGTTTGGTTTTCGAGAGAAGCAAGTACACCGGTTTATTCACTAATTTCTCAGGTTCCCTAAGGGTTGTCTTAATCACTGCATAGGGGGCTGAAACTGGACCTATAATGTCAAAGACTTTTCCTACAACGTCCAAGTTTTCATCTACAACTTCAAAACCAAGTTTCGGGGGATTTTCCACTTTTACAACCATGTTTCGCGATGGAGTTACATTTGAAACCTTGCCCAATCTTTGCAAACGCAATTCCCCTCTCGAAAACATGTACGTAGCCGTGACTGGGGATTTAAACGTTTCTGGATGGTCAATACTGCCGAAGAACAAGTACCAGATTTTGCGTCGAAAGATTATTAAATAAGAAGCGTGGATAAGACTGTGCCTTAAAAGGGTGAGGCTAAGAAAATGTCTAAACCATTCTATGTAAAATATGAAGTCCCGAAAGAAATCGTAGATGCAGCCTATGAAGCCCTAACGATTGCTTCAAAATCAGGATCTGTTAGGAAAGGAACCAACGAAGCTACCAAAGCGGTAGAACGTTCACAAGCCAAACTCGTAGTTATTGCTGAAGACGTTGACCCCCCAGAAGTCATAGCACATTTACCACTACTCTGCGACGAAAGAAAAATTCCATATGTCTTTGTTCCAAGCAAAGAACAACTCGGCAAATCCATCGGCATTGACGTCCCATGTGCAGCAGCCTGTATTATCAGAGAAGGAGAAGCAGCAGGGTTACTCAAAGAAATCGTTACACGAATTGACCAGGTCAAACGAGGAACTCAGTAATGAGTAAAGAAGCAGCTGAAGAACTTATTCCGTCAGAAGTCATACAAGTCATAGGTCGCACAGGCGTAACAGGCGAAATCACACAGGTTCGCGTCCGCATAATGGAAGGCAAAGATAAAGGCAGAATTATCACACGCAACGTTAAAGGACCAGTCAGAGCACAAGA
>JGI20214J14112_1000007_pt1 | contig 29173 bp, 31 predicted proteins | sample WetSurMetagenome_FD_14112 | JGI IMG/M metagenome (IMG submission 14112)
CTTATCCAGATAACCCCGAAATCGATCACAATTTCAATTGCCCCTGCATGGAAACATGAGATTTTCCTCATCATTGCCAAATCAAACGACCGTACCACCTTGATTAAGGAAATCATGACGGATGACGCGATGCGCAGGCGGGGAAAAGAAGCAACCGACGCGATAAAGCAGTGTACGACACTTATCCACCGGTTGCCCCCGCACATTGTTGAACTCCTCGCAAGAGAATCAATCAATGAAATGGCTGTCTTTGAAGCAGCAAAAATATTTCTTGAAGAAGAATTTGGAGTACCAGTTCATATCACAGAAGCAGAGTCAAGTGAACATGCCAAGGCTGTAACAGCATTACCGTTCAAGCCGGCGATTATTATTGAATGACACTTCCTGTTTCCATAGGATTATCATAATTTTTTTAAGGCATATTTTTTTCTTTAATCGAGATACTTTACTATCAAAGGCTATACCTGAACCTGAGGACTATAACCCCCACATTATTTTTTAATCGCATGCTGAACTTTGAAAATGAGATCGGCTGACATGACATGCATTTTATGGGCGGGTTCCGCATGAACGATAAATTTTCTCATAAGTTCGTGATTCGTCGTTCCTTGCGCTTCAAACGGACAATCAATTCCGATATCTTAGCACATAAATGAGGGCATTATTGATATTCTCCTTTCCTTTTAGACTGGAACAGAATTTAGTATCAATAAATGCAACGCGCTGGTGCATGGCACCCCCATCTTTTCAGTCAATATTATGGAGTCACCTGAAATGAAAAGCACCCCAAAATCAGTTCTTTCCCCGTTTCCAATCATTGCATTAGCAGGTCTGCGGTTAGTAGCATTGAGACGTAACAATTGACACAGATGCCAGTATCGGGTTGAAAAAAGATTGGAATGATTAAATTAGAAAAATTTTGCAGTATCCCCGAGTAACAGCCAGCCAACAGGTAAGTGGGCGCTACCATCTTTGACTTTTTTGGGCAGGTATATAAACCCCCCATTTTCGGCAATCATGAATTCCTAGTTCCTCTTTAGAGGAATCGATAATCATCTCGAACGCACGGTATTCCATTTCGCCGGGATCAGACATGAAGTTCCTTCCAGTACATATTTCCCGCACGCTCCACAGGCTACTTGCGGGATACTAATGCTCTGCCGGACTCTTTGCCCGTTTCACACGTTCCTTTGTGGAGAAACCTGTGATCGCATCCAGATATTTCCGGAACCTTTTATTGGTATCGATAATCACGTCATCACTTGCGCTCAGGTCAGATTCAGTGTCAATAATCACCGATTTACCATCCGTGCCGATAGATACATCGAGTCGTTTGAGCGCACCTGACTTAATCCGGTATCCGTTAGTAGTCTTTTCCGGCTCTTCACCGAAACAGGTCATAAGTTCAGCAACGATCCGGGTTTCAAGATCTTTTGTCAACCCGCGTTTGATTGGATACTCCTGCATACTATTTTTTAGGTAGTGCGTGTATGTTAATCTAATGACGGAACACGCCCCCGAGTTTTATGCTGAGATGCATTCACGTCTTGATATGATTCATGATGACCTTATCGAAATGAAACCGAAAAAGGATATCAATGTCATCTCAAAACCGCTTCCCATGAATGGTGCTTCGGTGCTGATTGGCTTTCCGGGGAGCGGGCTTGTCGGTACTATTGCACTGCAGTATATGGTCGATCAACTGGAGTTTGAGCAGATCGGCACGATGACTTCAAAGTTTTTTCCTCCGCTGGCGATGATGAACAAAGGAGTGATCAATGACCCGGTCAGGATCTATCTTAAAAACGATATCGCAGCCATCGTCGCAGATATTCCAATCCATCCTATGATATGCTACGAGACTTCTCGTGATATTATCGACTGGCTTGCACAGTTCAAACCAAAAGAGGTGGTGACAATCGCAGGTATCATCACCAACGAACCTGAGAAGAGGGTCTTTGGCGTCGCGACGACAACGGATGCACTCTCCAGAATCCAGGAACATGCACTCATTCTCCCCATCGGAAGCATCTCTGGGATCGCATCCAGCCTGCTGACGGAATGTAAAGCCCGTGGTATTCCCGGATACGGGCTTCTCGGAGAAACCGTAAATGCTCCGGATCCGCGATCATCGGCAGCCACAATTGAGGTGCTCAACAAGATGTACAATCTCGGACTGGATGTGAAGCCGCTCATCGATCAGGCAGTAGAAATTGAACAGAGTATGGGTAAAATAGCCGAGGAAGTGCAGCAGTCTGCCGAACAATCACCGAAAAAAGATCTTATCATGTATGGGTGATTCAAAATGAAATGTGCTGCGTTAACCGGAATCTCGCCGGAAATAATAAAGGATCTCAGGGGGGGTAAACCTCGTACGATCGAGCTTCAGAGCATGCATAATATTGTAAGCATCGCTGAGGTAAAACCGGGCCCGGATTCCCACATCTTCATGACTTCAATCGATCTTGAGGACCTGGACCCCGGCGATCAGGGAATATGTGTGATTGTGCTGGCGACATCGGTCTCGATGAAACGGATGGTAGAATTCTCGCATGGTCTGTATTACGAGGAAAGGGAGCGGATGTCTGCCCGTATCCAAGTGAAATATTGCGCATCATCAGTCGTCAAGCAGGTCTTTCGGGAGGGGGTTTTCGGACCGACGACTGTTGAAGTCCTTAAATCGTCCTGCTACCATGCAGGATGATACAAGAACTACCAATTTTTTTGATATCAAAAAAAAGTTCATGTTTTTCTGAGAACGATAAAACCGATTCCAATTGCGCCCAGAATTACCATGATCTCACCGGGTGATTCTTTGGGAGTATTCGTGGGCCAGGGGGTTATCGGATTTTCTGTTGTTTTTTTGATAATAGTCGTTTTAAATACCGTTGTTTTTGGAATTGTGGTCACAATTGTTGTTTCGGTTACATCGGCAGAAAGTTGTGCATACACGTCAGTACTGGTACCGGCAGTTACAGAAATGCGATTTGACCAGTCCTGATAACCGGTTTTTTGTATCACAACTCGGTAAGTACCGCGAGAAATGTTTATTGTTATCGGGGTTTTTCCCTTGAACACTGTGTTTAAATATACATCGGCATTTGAAGGATCTGATTCGAGAACAATACTACCATTGGTTGCTGAAATGGCGGTCAATGTGGCATTTACCGTTTGCACATTATTGTTAACGGTAATGTTTTGAGACCAGTCAGAATAGCCGGTATATTGTATAACCACATGATAATCCCCGTTAAGGACAGATCCAAGAGTGAGGGGTGTCTGACCCCGGAGATTATTGTTAATGTACACCTTAGCGCCAGTAGGGTTTGAAAATACGGAGATACTGTTGGGGTAGGTGGGTGAAGCTGCCAGGGTTGCAGATACGGTGCTGGTTGCATTGTCACTCACTGTCACGCTCCCGGTGTAATCCTGGTATCCTGCCACTCGTAATAAAACGATATGAGATCCACTGGTAACATTTTCAATAATAGTTGGTGTAGTTGTCCCGGTAGTGATACCATCCAGAAGGACCGCGGCTCCTGTTGGGAGGGAACTCACCGAAATATTACCAACGGCCGTAACCGCAACCGGGATGAGGAGGACCGCTGAGAACAGACAAAGCATGAAAAATATTTTTTTCATAGATCTACTTCCTGATTTTCTCCGCTTTTTAAAAAGAACTTGCGATTTGCATCAGATATATTTTATTGATTTTTTTTCTTTGGGACATTTCTAACCGAACCATGACACAGATTAATTATCACGGAACGCGAATCTTAATGGCGTCAGGTGGGCCTGTGGCTTAGCTCGGACATAGCGCCGGGCTTCTAACCCGGATGTCGGGGGTTCGAATCCCCCCAGGCCCGTTTTTTAATTACTGTCCTTTTTTTCAGCCTGATGAGGTATTCCGGCAGTTGCATGGTTTAATTTTTCCCCGACTGTCAGGAAGGATCGAGTAATCGTGATTCGCAATTCAATAATTCTGGGATTTACCGCCAATCTAAATAGTTGAGAACAGGAAACAGGGAAAAAAATGTTTCAAATTACCAGAAAAAAGGGAGGAGATTGAAATAGAAAAAATTATTCCTGAGTTAGCTCATCAGTTGACTGCCCATCCGTCGGTTTCTGAAGGATTTGGACATCCATGATGTTATGCTGGCGCTGGGAGAGTTTTTTTGCCTTGAAGATATTCTTCCCGTCCTTGCCAATTGCAATACCCCGGTCTTCATCCCGAACTTCAACCTGAACCGTCTGCTCTTCTGGCTCCCCTTCGAACAGGATTGAAGTAACCTGTGCCGGTAAAAAACAGTTTCTGATAAACTGTTCCGGATTGCTGTTGTATTCCACAACTTCAATCTTCTTGCCCATCACTTCCGAGGCTTTTTTGATTGAGGCACCTTTTTTACCGATAGCCAGGCCCATATCACCGGGATTTATCACAAAAATAAGGCGGGCGTTGCGATCATCGACAACACAGTCACGGCTTCCCGCACCGGTAAGGCTCTCGAACTGGGAGATCAGACGCATACAGTCTTCAGTCAGTTTAACTTCGACCATATCATACCCTCTTAAGAGAGAGAATGTCTGACTCGCCAGGAGAAACAATAGCAAGCGTGCTTACCATGAAAGGTTTACCGCATGCTTTGCCGAGTGCCACGCTGGAGCCCTCAAAGGTGTGGATGAAAAGATTCTCATAGCCCGAAAGTTTGGATTTGAAGGTCGCCGGACAATTGCCCGCGACGACGATCATCTGGGCTTTGCCCTCTTTTATGCATTTTTCCGTGTTGTTCTGGCCAAGAATTACATTTCCTGTCTTGATGGCTCTTCTAAGTGAAGCATTAAAATCCATGTACAATTCCTCTGGTTTTTTTAAGTTTTTCCGTTCTAATTATCGTGTTGTCTGACTGCGATAAGTTTTACATCGCCGGTACCGAGTTGGATCGGCTGGCCGACAATGACATTCTCAGTTACACCGCTCAGTTCATCGACTTCATTTGCAACAGCAGCATCAAGCAGGTGATTAACCGTCACTTCGAACGCCGCACGTGAGAGAACACTTTCCTTCTCACCGGCAATTCCGTGCCGTCCAATCTGCTTGACCTCGCCTTCCATACACATCATGTCGGAAACGAGCATGATGTGGCGAACATCAACAAGGATACCCTGTTCATTGAGCGTAGAAACCGCTTCATGAATGATCGCATTCCTCGCCGCTTCGATACCGAGCACAGACGCGATTTCACTGATGTTGTTGGTGCGGGTCCGTGTGGTGTCCACCCCAACGACATCAAATACATCTTTTATGTTGGAACCTTCAGTATAAAGTATATACTCTCCTGCCTCCTTTCTGACGACGACGCGCAGTATATCATCGATACCCTGCACGATGACGTGTCTTACATGTTCGGCAAGCTGGAAGAGGTTCTGGTAACTCTCTTTGTTTTTTGGGGAAAAGGTGATGGTTGCCGTCTCCTCATTGATCTCATGCTCAAAGTCACGATAATGTCGCCGGTCGCGAATCTTTTTGGGAGCGGTCTCCATGATCTCCATGGGTGTGATCTTTCGCTTATCGCAGACTTTCGTGTTCAAATGCACGATCACATGCATGTTCTCCATGTCAGTAGTAATATCTCCGAATTCGTGAAGCGGGGCAGCTTCAATCTGCCAGCTGACTTCACGCGCCCGGTCGCGGTCATTGCTGTACTCGGGCTCGAGATAAACAGTCATGGTCGGTGTACTGGGTTCCTTTCTTGCATCCATAATCTCGATGAGTCGAGGGAGACCGAGTGTAACGTTGATTTCAGCAACACCTGCATAGTGGAACGTACGCATGGTCATCTGGGTACCTGGTTCACCAATAGATTGAGCTGCGATGACACCAACCGCCTCACATGCCTCGATCCTGGTAGACAGGTATTCCTTAAGCACCCGTTCAAGTATTTGCTTGAACTGTGAATCATTGATCTCTTTGTTGTCAAGAAATTTGTGCAGTTGATCTTTGGTCTTTTTTGGGAGATCTGCCCCCTCAATCTTCTTGTCGAACTTTTCTGCAAGAGCCATCAGACTTCCTCCTTGAGAATGCTTTCGACAATACCTTTGACATCAACCGGGTCACCAAATGCACTCTTTGTCGGATCAGTGCTGTCTTCACCGTACTGGAACTGGATGATTCTTCCACCGGTTGACCTCACAGTTCCGTCATAGGCAACTTTGAGATCCTGTAATGCGTTAATCAGTCTGCGCTGGAGGTACCCGCTCTGCGAAGTACGAACCGCCGTATCAACGAGCCCTTCTCTGCCACCAATTGCGTGGAAGAAGAATTCCGTCGGGTTAAGCCCGCCCTTATAACTGTGGGCGATAAAACCATGGGCATCAGAGCCCCGGTCACCTTTCTTGAAGTGCGGGAGTGTGCGGTCATCATACCCTCTGACGATTCGCTCACCACGGACGGACTGCTGACCGATACAGCCTGCCATCTGGGTCAGGTTGAGCATCGAACCTCGTGCACCCGATACTGCCATGACCACAGCGCTGTTACCGAGTCCAAGGTGACGGCCTGCAATCTGACCGGTCTGGTCACGGGCTTTTCCCAGTACCTGCATGATCTGCATTTCGAGTGTCTCTTCAACCGTACGGCCTGGCATGGGTTCAAGCTGACCATCCTCGTATATCTTAATACGTCGTGTGACGTCAGATGCTGCAACCTTAAGTACTTCGTCAATCTGGCCATACTCGGTCTTTGAAAGGTCTTCATCATCGATTCCAAATGAGAAGCCGTCAAACATGATTGCGCGTATCGAGAGTTTTGTCAGGTCATCGATGAAATCTGCCGCCCTTCGCATACTGTAGTGACGGATGATGCGGTTGACGATCTGGCCATCGAATGCACCAATCGCCTTCTTATCGATGGTCCCTGCTTCCAAAATACCATCAATGATCCGCACATATGCGTCACGTTCACACATTTCCTTTTTACAGGTGTCACAGTTCAGGCATGAACTTGCATGGAATACCATGTTTAACTGGTCGGGCAGGATCATGGAAAAGATCTGTTTGTTGCTCCAATACCGGACTCCACCTTCTTCTTTTCCAACCGGGGGCATGTGCTCTACATGTGTATACCGGAGCAGGTAGAGCGCTTCTTCCTTGGTAAACCAACGGGTACCATGAGTAAGCATGAAAATACCGGATACATGATCATGAATACCACCTATGATGGGGCCTCCAAAACGAGGTGAGAGGATGTTTTCATGCACGGAGAGTAGGATGGTTGCCTCAGCCCGAGCCTCCTCCGTCTGAGGGACGTGCATGTTCATTTCATCTCCATCAAAGTCCGCGTTGTAGGGGGGACAGACCGCTGGATTAAGACGGAACGTCCTGCCTTCCATGACCTTGACCCGATGCGCCATGATGCTCATCCGGTGCAACGATGGCTGACGGTTGAAAAGAACTACATCACCATCCCTGAGCTGCCGCTCAACAGTATAACCGGGTTCTATTAAATCAGCAACGGTGTCAAGATTCCCGTCTGCGAGCCTAAGCCTCCGGTTATCCGGACGGATGACATAGTTGGCACCGCAGGGAGCATTGACATCCGGGCGCAGGGGTCCGTTCCGCACTACCTGCTTCAGCTCCTCAATATTCTGGGTGGTAACCCTGACAGGTATTGTCATCTCGTTTGCAACCGCCCGCGGGACCCCAACCTGTGATACCGACAGATTCGGGTCAGGAGAAATCACGGTACGGGATGAGAAGTTCACCCGCTTGCCCGAAAGTGAGCCACGGAACCGACCATCCTTACCTTTCAGGCGCTGGGATAGAGTCTTTAAGGGTCTGCCACTGCGGTGACGTGCAGGGGGACAGCCTGCCACCTCATTATCAAGGTATGTAGTAACGTGATACTGTAATAGTTCCCAAAGATCCTCAATGATCAACTGAGGTGCTCCTGCATCCTGATTCTCCTTGAACCTCTGGTTGATGCGGATGATGTCGACGAGTTTATGCGTGAGATCATCTTCCGAACGCTGCCCATTTTCGAGAATAATCGATGGACGCATGGTAACCGGTGGGACGGGAAGTACGGTTAGGATCGTCCACTCAGGTCTGGCGACATCCGGATTGATACCAAGAGGGGTAAGATCCTCATTAGGGATCTTTTCCATACGTGCCCTGATGTCAGCAGGGGTGAGCTTATGCTCAATTTTCTTGCCGTCTTCTACCATCACTTCTGAAAACGTGGTGGGTTTCTCGAAATTTATTTTGAGCTGCTGGTCACCACAGTGCGGGCAGATCCGCTCTTTTTTTACATCCTTCTCAGAGAGCAGGTCACCGGTCTGTTCATCTTCAGTACCGACAACTTTTTCTATTTCATCAGGACTCAGCAGGACACGCCCACAGGAACGGCAGGTAACCCTCAGCAGCTTTCTGATCAGGCGAGTATACCCGACATGGATTACTGGTTTTGCAAGTTCAATGTGCCCGAAATGCCCGGGGCACTCGCTCGCTTTCTGGTCGCAGGTCTTGCACCTGAGACCTGGATCGATGACACCGAGGTTCAGATCCATCAGACCCTGGGGATATGGGAACCCATCATCGTCGTAAGTGTCCGCCCAGATGATCTTCCTCACGCTCATCTCGCGGATTTCTTTTGGGGATAACAATCCAAATTCAATTTGTCCAATTCGTTTTGGGCTTGGCATGGCGCACCTCTTTAGACCACATCTTGCAGTCTTAATCTTGGGGCAATCCCCATACTCTTCATCTCATCCAGCAGGAGCTTAAAGGCATAACTCATCTCGACAGAATAGATGTCTGTCTCATTACCACAGGCAAGGCAACGGGTCATATTTCTTTTGCGGTCCAGCATCGCAACCATGCCACAGTGAGCACAGACATATTCATTTACCTTATCGGATTCATCCAGTAAACGTTCTTTGAGAGCCATTGCTGCACCGTGACCGATCATGACATCCCGCTCCATTTCACCAAACCGCAGACCTCCTTCACGGGCCCTGCCTTCTGTTGGCTGGCGGGTGAGCACCTGAACTGGTCCGCGTGAACGTGCATGCATCTTTGATGATACCATGTGGTAGAGTTTCTGATAGTAGATGACACCTACGTATACATCAGCTTTGAATTGCTTGCCGGTAAGGCCATCATACATGATTTCGCGTCCATTGTGGGAAAAACCCAGTTTCTTGAGTGATGACCGTATATCAGCTTCACTCTCACCGCGGAATGCAGTACCATTAATTCTCCGCCCTTCAAGTGCCCCAACCTTACCCCCGATCATTTCGAGCATATGCCCGACAGTCATGCGGCTTGGGATAGCGTGAGGGTTGATAACGAGATCAGGACAAAGGCCACTCTCAGTGAAGGGCATATCTTCCTGGTGGGTTATCAGCCCCACTACTCCTTTCTGACCGTGTCGGGAGGCAAACTTGTCTCCGACTTCGGGAACGCGAAGGTCACGGGTTCGTACCTTGACGAGACGGGAACTGTTCTCTCCTTCAGTAATGATCACAGTGTCGACAATTCCATGCTCGTTGCTGCGCATGGTAACGGAGGTATCACGACGTTTCTCAACGGCAATGAGTTCCCCTGATGGCTCTTCAAGGAAACGAGGGGGAGAGGTCTTTCCTATCAGAACATCTTTTTCTGCCACAACCGTTTCTGGATTAATCACACCATCTTCGTCCAGATTCTTATACGATTCGGCGCCGTGTGCCCCGGCAACATCCTCTTCAGGGACTTCAATCCGATCGATCTGGCCACCCGGGTAGCGGCGTTCTTCTCCTTCATATGTCCGGAAGAAATGGGAGCGCCCCAGCCCCCGCTCAATGGAAGCCTTGTTGAATATAAGGGCATCTTCAATGTTGTACCCTTCATAGGAAAGAATTGCAACAACAAAGTTCTGCCCTGCCGGGCGGTCATCTGAGCCAATTAATTCGGAGGTCTGGGTGTGCGTTAAGGGCTTTTGCACGTAATGGAGGAGGTGGCCCCGTGTATCAGGACGCAACTTCATATTAGCTGTTCCAAAACCGAGAGCCTGTTTGACCATGCCTGCACCCATTGTTACCCGCGGGCTTGCATTATGCTCCGGGAAGGGGACATGTGCAGCACCGATACCCAGAATAAGGGAAGGGTCGATCTCAAGGTGCGTGTGATCCGGCGTCACGTTCTCCGGGTTCATCGCAATGAGGAGATCTTCTTCTTCTTCTGCGTCAATAAACTCGATCAATCCACGCTGGACAAATGATGAGATGTCGACTTCTTTTTTAGTCAGTTTTGCGAGGTCTTCGATCGTGATAAGCGGTTCCCCGTTTTTCAGGACAATAAGAGGGCGGCGGGCACGGCCACGGTCGGTAAGAATCACAACATCCCCGTTGTATTCCTTGTGTGATACATTCACTTCTGATGAGATAGCGCCCTGCCGTCGCATAGACCTGATATTGGCTACAAGTGCTTTTGCATCATCATCGAGCCCGATAAGGGCCCCGTCAACAAACACGCGGGACTTTTTCATCGTGCTTCACCCCGGATATGCTCAACACCGAGATTATGGAGGAGTCGCCTGACTTCAGCTTCATTTTGGGCAAAGTTCTTGACCAGACCACAATTCGGCCCTTCAGGAGTCTCACTCGGGCAGATCCGTCCCCACTGGGTCGGATGAAGGTCACGAGCTTCGAAGTGCGGCTGCGAGCGCGAAAGCGGGGATATAACACGACGCAGGTGGGAGAGTACTGCCATATGGTCAACACGGTCAAGCAGCTGGGAGACACCGGTTCTTCCACCAACCCAGTTACCTGTAGCAAGCGGATGTAAAAGCCGCTCGGTGAGCACATCAGCCCGAACTGCAGTTGCGATTGACAAGTCTCGGTGGCGCATGCTGGCACGTTCAAGCTGGTATTTGATATCCCGTGTTAGGCGGTTAAGTGAAATACGGAAGAGGTCCTCCATAAGGTCACCGGCGAGTTTCAGCCGCTTGTTGGAGTAATGATCCTTGTCATCAACCCTGCGTTTGTCCAAAACGAGATCAAAACACGCCTCTGCCATACGTCCCAGAAAGTGACCCTTGGCAAGTCGCACGGATAGGACAGCTTCCTGGTATCCCTCTTCTCCTTCCTTTAAATTTGCAGGCATTGAGTAGTTGAGATGCGGCAGGAGGTAATTGTCCAGCACGAATTCAGCCCGTTTGCGCTGGTAATCCTTTGTCTGGTTGGGGGCAAGCTTCTTGCCTACGTACATGATACCACCCTCAACAGAATCGCACTCGCTCTCTTCCAGATTCTGCATCATGAACGTAAGGATATCCTCATCAGGAGAAACAGCATTCACAACTTCCTGATCGTTCGTCATTCCGAGAGCACGCATCAGGTCAACAAATTTAAGGTGCCCGGCAACTGACGGGAATGAGACCTCGAGCAGGTTCTTTTTATTGCGCTCCACAACAACCAGGGCACGGTATCCGCGGAACTGCGAAAAGACTTTTGCGACATAGATCCGCTCGTTATATCTCTCGGTAAACTCGGTCATGATCTTGTTGGACGCGAGATCCTCAAGTGTCATGAGCACACGTTCAGTTCCGTTTACAATGAAATATCCGCCCGGGTCAAATGCATCCTCTCCATGGGAGATCCGCTGCACATCATCCATACCATAGAGGTTGCAGGCATGCGATCCAACCATGATTGGAAGTTGCCCGATTGTGGTGATTATTGGCTCCTGCCGTTCATCACCATGTACAAGGGTGAGCCCTAACTGGATTGGTGCTGCATAGGTAAGATTGCGCAGTCTTGCTTCGCAGGGGTATAGTTCTCCCTGCGAACCATCTGCTTCTCTGACAAGCGGTCGTTTTACGGTAATCGCACCTAATTCCACCCACACAGGCTCGTTGTTCTTTCCCCGGTTCTCGATATCAGTCTCGATAACCCGCTGCTCGTTGACCACTTTCTGAAGATTGTGCTTTAAAAAATAATTGAAAGAGTCAAGTTGGTGGCGCGCAACATGCTCCCGTGAAAAATACGCCTTTGATAAAATGCTTCTGTCGATCAGACTGACCACCCCAAAAATTATTTCTTCGGTCTCTTGATTACGAGACGATACGCCTCAGCCCTGCCGGCCGTATGACTCATCCGGACAATTCGTATAACATCGTCAACGTTTGCGCCAATAGTTTTGACCGCTGGATCGTCATGGAAAATTTTAGGTAATTGTTCCGTAGTAATGTTGTAGTGGGAGAGGAGCGCAGATACCTCGTCCTCACTCATGATTTTATGGTCTGGCACCATCACGTGCTTCAACACATTCAGTTTGGTGCTCAATGAAAAACCCCCTCACAGATGAATAAATTTCCTTTCAGATGCATCACCGCAAAAAACCCACGATTCCTCGTGGCAACGGGCCCGGAGGGATTTGAACCCCCGACCACCTGGTTAAAAGCCAGGCGCTCTACCGAACTGAGCTACGAACCCAATATAGACTAAGATGTACAGCATTATAACAATGCCAAAAAACTATATAAAGATTCCTTCTAAAATATTACAAAATCAGACTACATGCAACTTCTTTTCTCTAGTATTGAATATTCTTTGTTAATCTTCGCCAAATTATCTCAATTCCCTCCAATTTGATAAATTAATGATCATAAATACTAATGATAAAAGGCAGTCTGAACTATACCAGCGTGGTCTGAAAAGGCAAAAAAAGGGTTACTTGGATGAGGGGGTTCCCGATAATTCCCCTTTTATCTGTTGGAGCCGGTTCTCCTGAATTTTCACATTCATCTCCATATTTTTGATAGCACTTGAGATCTCTTCACTGACTCTGACTTTAGAGTCATCGAAATTGTACGTAGTCTCGAGGATCTTCATGAGGCGCTTGTTTACATCGATAGTTTTACTTAATCGGGCATACTCAGTGATGATCTCAGCATCAAACCCGGATTGTTTTGCAATGTCAATATCAGATTTTATTGACTGTCTCCTGCTGAGCACGTGCTCAATCGCATCGTATAATTCGCGGTGGGTGATCGGCTTTAGTACGTAATCTTCAATATAAATCCCATATTCCTGTGCTTCTGCTGGAGAAAGTTGCTTTGCGGTAAGCATAAGCACCGGGATCTCCTTGGTCTGGGAATTCTCCTTGATCTTTTCAAGGGTTTCCCACCCGTCAATGGGTTCCATCATGATATCCAGTAGGATCAGATCGGGAGTCACGGTCTTTAAGATCTCAAGGCATTCCTCCCCCCCATATGCAGCAACAGTACGGTAACCGCCCCGCTCCAGCATGGTGACAAATACATCAACAATGAAAGGACTGTCATCCACAACGAGGATAGTATTCATCACTTCGCCTCCCCAATCATCCTTGCATTCCGCTCTGCCAGTCGTATTGAATCAATGAATGGAAAGATTTCCTCTTTTACCATGGTCTTTGCACCTGCTGCACTACCGTTTGTAATTCATAATGCCTGATTGAACCATATATACATATCTTTTTTTTGCCTCGGTTAAAGAGATACAGCGATATATGCGTTCAAGGTGAGGAATTTCAGTTGAAAATATCATATGAGGCTAGATATCATGACACGTAACAATCCTGTTGATAAATTTATTACCAAAAATACTGATATTTCAATTTTTACGATAACAAGATAAATAAATGAAATAAGCCAATAGTAAGAGAGCGGGGCCATAGGGTAGCCTGGCCATCCTAGGAGACTGGGGGTCTTCTGACCTGAGTTCAAATCTCAGTGGCCCCATTTCAGATAGTGTTTTTTGGTCCTTGTTTTTGGTCGTTGTTATGAAAATTACTGAACTATGCATTGACTGTTTACTTTCCCGTGTGGAACTTGAATGTACATTGTGTAATGCGGATTCCGCTCTCACAGATACAACAATGACTGAATGCACGAGGTTGATGAGCGAAATTCGTTCCAGACCGCTCAGCCACCCACAAATTGCGAGCCGTATCCACCGGAGGGCTTATGAGATACTGGGTAATCCCGATCCATTCGCAGAACTCAAAGATCTGGGAAATCAGCAGGCAAGAGAAGTTTGTAAAGAAGTCCGTAAGAACCTGTCAACATTCCGCGATTATGTTCTTGCATCCGTAATCGGGAACACATTTGATTATGGGGTGAAAGGTCACACTGTTGAAGAAAATTTTTCTGCTTTTTTCCGGAGAGAATTTGCACAAGGGCTCACTATCGATGATACCGGTAAAATCGCCCCTCTCTGCTCCCGTGTTGTATATCTGAGCGACAATTGCGGCGAAATTGTTCTCGATCGCCTCTTGATGGAATACCTCAAGGCGCAGGGATCTCATGTTACCCTAGCTGTCAAAGAGGTTCCGATTCTTAATGATGCAACACTGAAGGATGCTCATGAGCTGGGACTTGACACGCTAGTTGATCATATCACAACAAACGGCGGAGGTGCGGAGATCGGTATATGTATGGAAAATATTCCTGAAGATCTTCGGCATGCAATAGCAAAATGCACAATCATCATTGCAAAAGGGATGGCAAATTTTGAGTCCCTGTCCGAGATGGACAAGCTACCGCCGGTAGCTTACCTTATGGCAGCGAAATGCAAACCTGTTGCGGATGAGGTTGGGGTTCCCATAGGGTCCAAGATCGCGCTGTTACGAACCTGACGGCCGCGATTGTCTCTTCTTTGACCTGTGCCTCACAATTTTCCTTTTAAAAAATTCATAATGGCAGGTTCCGGATGGTTTTTACCAGATATGCACGTATACTGGGATAAGGGATGTATTATCCGAATTTCAAGGACACGATCGCGGCATCACCCTATATTTTTACCCTGGGTGTAGCCGGGGACAGCGGATCGGGAAAAACGACGTTTACCGAAGGTATACGGAACATCTTTGGTACAGATCTTGTCTCAACAATTTCCCTCGATGATTATCATAGTCTCGATCGTAATAGCCGCAGGAAGCAGGGACTGACAGCACTTAATCCAAAAGCAAACCGTGTTGATCAGATAGAAAAGGACCTTATCCAGCTCAAACACGGTGTACCGGTCGAAAAACCGGTCTATAATCATGGAACTGGAATGTTTGACCCGCAGGTTACCTTTCATCCGCAAAAAATCCTCATTCTCGAAGGTCTTCACACACTATTCACACCAACGCTGCGAAACTATCTTGATTTTACCCTCTTTGTAGATCCAACCAGGGAAGTAAAATCGGACTGGAAGATCCGCAGAGACGTAAAAGTACGTGGTTATTCCCGTGATGCTGTCATTCAGGAGATTGCCGAACGCGAATCNGATTACGAGCACTTTATNGCACCTCAAAAGGAGTATGCTGATGCAGTTATCGGTATTGATTATTCAGAATANGGGCGACACCTTGGGGAGGAGAGAAATGTCTACCGGATCACCCTCTCCCAGAACAGGATGAAACACAGTATTGAAAATATTGATCTCTCCCTTGACCTGTACTCAATCCTGTCCCTTTCAGAGCGCAACTTCTCACTCAAATTTCTTACGAGTGAACATAAAGGGCAGAAGATGGGGGAGATGATTATAGATGGAGAACTGAGTGAACATGTAGTGAAAAAACTCGAACGCAGTATCGAGCAGCAGACCCGGGTTCACCCTATTTCAATCTTCAAAAACCGTAATTACATAACGGCGGGCGATCTGACACAACTGATTCTTTGCTGGCGTATTATCCATCGTCGGATCTTCATAGAAACAACACAGGAGTCCCACGTACGAACATGAAAATGCATCTGAAAGGAAGAATGAATAAAGGAAAAATTGCTGTATGAAAAAGATTGCAGTCATGACTGGAGGGGGAGATTGCCCTGGACTTAACGCAGGTATCAGAGCAGTAGTACGATCGGGTTTGAGCTATGATATTGAAACACTGGGGATACACAACGGTTGGCAGGGACTTATTGAAGGCGACCTTGAAATGCTCACCGAAGCATCGGTTTCCAGTATCACATCGCTTGGGGGTACTATCCTTGGCACGTCACGGACAGATCCGCTCAGAAAACCCGGCGATATGGAAAAGATCAGAGATGCAATAAAAAAACATAGAATCGAAGCCCTTGTGGTCATCGGGGGAAACGGGACGCTCTCCGCAGCATATGAATTAACTTCAAGGGGAATTCCTCTCATCGGTGTACCAAAAACCATCGATAACGATATTTTCGGTACTGATCTGGCTGTTGGTTTTGACACTGCAGTCTCAATAGTAACCGAAGCGATCGACCGGCTTCACACTACTGCGGAATCTCATCACCGGATCATGGTGGTTGAGACCATGGGACGAAGTGGTGGTTGGATCGCTTTAATGGCGGGTATTGCGGGAGGAGCAGATTTGATCTTAATTCCGGAGATACGGTTCACCATGGATAATGTATGCCAGGATCTCAAAGCCCGTTACTTGGCTGGAAAAAAATTCTCCATCGTCGTAGTTGCAGAAGGGACACATCATGAGGATATCGGAGGTACGGCAGTCCCCGAGTGCAACCGTGACGAGTGCGGGCACGAGAAATTTGTAGGCGTGGGGAACCTTCTTGGAAAGGAACTCGAAAAACGGCTCAGTATTGAAACCCGGGTAACTGTTCTGGGCCATGTCCAGCGTGGAGGTATGCCCACCTCATTCGACAGGGCCCTTGCTACGCGATTCGGAGTCTCAGCAATTGAGCAGATTGTTGCAAACAACTTCGGTTGCATGGTTGCTTTGCAGGGTAACCGGATTGTAACCGTACCACTCCGAGATGTTGCATCGCGGATCAAGGTGGTAAATCAGGATATCTATCTTCAAGCAAGAAGAGTAATGAACGCGAAGGGATAAATCTTCAACTCCCTGGTTTGATGAGATGTTCAGATATGCAGCAGATATGGCAATGCGATCAGTGATACCAGTACAACCAGCATGAGGTAGGTGACAGCACCGGTAACATAACCTGAATATTTCAGGAGCCCGCGGCGATCAAGCAACCGGTCAACGCCTTCTTTGAAGATGTACCCGCCATCAAGCGGGACCATCGGTATAGCATTGAATATACCGACATTGATATTGATCCAGGCGCACCAGAAGAGCAGGTGTATAACACCCCAGAAACCCTCAAAGGGGACCTGGTAGTAGACGGTGTCAGGAGTTTCAAATGCAAGAATCCGGAGGAACTGAACCCCGGAATCATTTGCGAAGGGGATGATCAGGAACTGGAAAAATCCCAGGGGTGATAACATTCCCTGAACAACGGTCACAACTGCTGTTCCATCATAATACTCAACACCCATGAATCCACTCGTTCTGTCTGGNATATCANCAGGCCANGCCGAAAGGGTGAGAACNTAGTCCTTCACGATTTTATCTTTTTCAGCCGTGAGGGTCAGCGTGTTTCCGGGTTTTGTTGTATTCAGGATAGTTGAAACATCAATCCTGCTGGCAACCGGGACTCCATTTACTGCAGTTACTATCGAACCGGGGGGAATTCCGGCGCTGGCTGCAGGATAATCCTTATAGACTCCCTGAATGACCGGCTGACTGACAGGAGTGACCAGTCCCATGAAGAGAATTAGCAGGAGAAAACAGGAAAAACCGACGACGAGATTATTGGTGATCCCCGCACCGAACATGCGGACCTTTGCCATTCCTTTGGTTTTATCAAGTTCTTCTTCATCGGGTTCAACAAAAAATCCAATCGGGATTACGGCTATGAGCGCTCCCATGGTCTTTACTTTAATATTCTCAACGCGACACAGAATCGCATGTCCGAATTCATGAACGCCGATAGTGATGATAAACGCAAGCCAGACCGCAAGGGTAGAAGGAACATATTCGTTGATGCCAGGGAGGAGCAGGATATTCTGCGGTTTGTAGATCCCGGTAGGTTCCGGCTGGACGATGAGAGTATAGCGGACAGATATAAAAAGCATAACGGTAATGAAGACCGAAACGATGATGACGGCGATAAGACCGGCCGTCCCATAGATCCGGAAGAACGTGCGGAATGCGGCAAATTTGTCAAAAAATCCGACTCTGTTCGTTTTGAGCGCCAGAATCGGGCCATAGAAGGTTATGTGATCCTCCCAGAGTTTTCTCGAATGGATATAGTATGCTATCGCAGCGTAGACAGATATGAGAAAAATGATCAGGAGAATCCAGTTCATTCGTTATTCATTGCATTGCCGGTCACATAAAACAATGGCTCAGTGCAATCAGACGGGAACGGAAGAGAGTTCAGAAAAATTGTGAGAGCTGGCTTTGTTGTTTTTTCCCGACCAGGGAAATAATGGTCTTCCAGCTTTTCCTGGCTATGGGCGGGGGACATTTGTATTCATCGATATATGCGGAAAGGAATGCAATGGTAACTGGATCCGAAGGATACCCGCTTCCGATCTCCCCGTATTTTTTAGAAAGGGCAGTAATCGCCCGGTCGCGGGTAACTTTCGCGACGATACTTGCTGCAGAGACTACTTTAAAAGTCCGATCTGCGTTATGCTCGGATACGATCTCGCAGCGCTTTTCAAGGTGACTTTTCACCATGTCGGCATAGCGGAACGCATTCACATCGCAGGCATCAACGTAAGCGATAGCCGGTGAAAGCTTGTCTATGGCCTGTGCATGCGCCCTGGCAACGCAGGCATTCATGGTCATTCCCGTGCGGATCTCATCAATCTCGTGCGCGTCAATACGAACCGTTGCCACCCGGAACCGCTTCCTGATAGTAATATAAAGACGTTCCCGCACCCTGGGGGATAGCAGCTTTGAGTCAGCCACTTCAACTTCGGAAACACATTCTCTGAGGATACCCCCACAGCAGCGATAACCATCGGACCCAGCACGGATCCCTTTCCTGCCTCATCCACCCCACAGATCACATGGATTGATTATTGCGCAAATTATTTCAATGCCGATGATGGTAACCGGTAGTCATGTATATTATCATCGTGGGGCTCGGAGGAATCGGCAAAAACCTGGCAAAACAGGCGGTTGAACATGCAAACAATGTTGTAGTCATTGACCAGGACGAAAGCCGTTGTAGCGAAGTTCTCGAGCATTATGATGTACTGGCAGTAACAGGCAATGCAACCGACAAAACTACGCTTGAGGAAGCCGGGATTGATCGGGCAGATGCCCTTATTGCAACCACAAGCGATGATTCCGTCAACCTCATGACCTGCTGGCTTGCAAAAAAGTTCCATGTTCAAAACGTAGTTTCTATCGTCAATCAGTCCTCGCACTCGGATTTTTTCAAGGAAGTCGGGGTCAGGATCAGCGAGAACCCTGACGAGCTCGTTGCGTCACGCCTTTACTACTGGACGCAGAACCCCCAGCTCCAGCAGCTTGCCTCGATCCCTGGTGGGACTATCTTCGATATAGTCGCCGAGCAGGGTGCTCCCATAGTTGGGCATGAGATCCGAGAGCTTAAAGTGAAAGATTTCGTGTTCATCGCAATCCGCAGATCCGGCGGCGAACTGATCATTCCCAGCGGCAATGTCAGAATCCAGCCGAATGATATCTTCACGGTTTTCACGAAAAAAGAAGCTGAAGATGATTGTCTCCGCCTCCTCAACAGGCAATTGAAAAAATCAGCGGATTGATGCCGCAAGCGCACCCAGCTCGAGCATCAGTTTCGGGTTCACACGGATAATCTCTGTTAATAAAGACAGTGTGGTGAACTCCTTAAGATTCAGTTTTGATACGGAATGGATAATCTCATTCAGTTTGTCATCGGACTGTTTGATCAAATATTCTTTTATGTGGTAGTTACGCTCGATGGTTTTCCCCATTTTTGATGTCCGCCAGGTTTTGTCATATACCATAAGCTCCTTTTTCGAAACGTCGCCATTGCTGATACATTCCGCGGCTACCTGAGCAGCAAGTCTTCCGGTATACATGCTGTTATAGATCCCACCACCGGTGAGCGGATCAACGACACGGGCTGCATCACCGGAAATTATCAGACCATCTGCAACAGTACAATCAAGAGGACGACAGACTGATACACCGCCAGCGATATATTCGATGGATTTCCCGTGGGGAAATGTCTTTTTAACAAACCGGTCGAGGTAATCCTTTGCCCGGTGGCCTTCCCGGCTCTTTTTACCGGAAATACCTACCCCGACATTTGCTGACCGTTCACCTTTCGGAAAAACCCAGAGGTAGCCCTGGGGTGCAATTTCGTTACCCAGGTAAAAGACAGTCGATTGCGGATCGATATCGACATCTGCCATGACATACTGGACGGAACTCATAATCTCACCGACAGGTACGGTTGTATCAATACCACACCACTTTGAGAATTTTGATTCAACACCATCTGCAGCAATGACAACATCTGCAGTAACATTTGTTACTTTCCCGCAGCACTCAATCTTTGCACCTTTGACAACTCCATTTTCCATAATCGGGGCTGATGCGCGGGTCTTGACTGCAACATCCGCCCCGGCTTCAGCCGCTTTCCAGACCAGCTCACGGTCAAAGAATTTTCGGTCAAGGATATAGCCGACTTTGTTGCCTGCGAGTCCGGATTCGAGTTTCATTAAAAAACCATCGGGAGCCACGATGCTCGCCCCGGTCATCTCAGCTGAGATACACTTTGGGTCTGGATCAATGAACTCATGCAGAGCATCCTTCCCTATACCTTCGGCACAACGGACAGGGGCACCAATTGCCGGACGCTTTTCGACAAGACAAGCAGAGAGTCCCTTCTCCACTGCAGTTTTTGCTGCGACCGCACCTGCCGGACCTCCCCCGATGACCAGAATATCGTACTTATTTTTCATGCACGACCTCCAGAGCACCAAGAGGACAGACTTTTGCGCAGATCCCACAGCTCGTGCAACTCTTCTCCACACAGAGGTACGCATCAATCAGTTCAAGGGCGCCTTCCGGGCAGACTGACACACAACAACCGCAATATCCACAGATATCCCGATGTACTTTGAGCATTGACTAATTATTTTGGTGTTCTGTTTCATTAATATTTACGATAAAATGCATCGATGCAATTCCAGGTTGTGCCGGACATCAGACGAGCGAGAATGTACCGTACTTTCCACCGCCGCCCGGGTGCAGGGTGACATGCCCGTTCCTCAAAGCCTCGATTGCATCTGAGGTCTCAGCATGGATAGCGCGGATTTCGGTAACCGGGGCATTGATAAGCACCTCAATCTCGTTGCCAAACGCGCTGATGAAACACTCATAGAGAGATCTGCACTTCTTGGTGTGCGGCGATGAGACTCCCTCCACGGTCTGGATGATCTGGCCGAGGGGAATAATATGGAGATAGGGCGGACGTTTGCCGGGTTTATTACCGGAAGCAAGCTCCTGAGCACGGTCATACACACCTTTCTTGATGATGCCCCCATCAGCAGGGCACCGCCATTTATACTGGATTGACAGTTCCAGCGGATACTGGGTAAAGCATCGGGTGCAGGCCGTCCGGTTATATTTTCCTTCTTCCGGGAAAAACCCGGCGTTCATCTCAATGGCCCCGTTCCTGATGCACGCCAGCACGTTCTTGGTTGATAGATCTGCAATCTGAATACGGTTGAATTCCCTGCCAATCTTCTCCAATTGCGGACTATGAGCGTCCGAATTTGAGAGGAACGGTACATTGTGAAGATCCGGAATCGCTGCACCGTACGAGCTGTCGGCTGAGAGACCGAGTTCCAGAAAATCGATCGACTGGGAGCCGTAACAATCTGCTACGCGATCAAAATACGCGTACATCGCTGTCCATGGAGTAAACGCATGTGCCGGGCCAATAAGTGCCCCGACTTCGTGTACATATTCGGCGATTTTCTCACCAGACAGGTAGATATGCGGACGACCACTGGTGAGAAAACTTTTACATGTTCCTTCTAAGAGTCCCTGCAGTTCATTGAACTGTGAGAAATCCGCTGCCAGTATCAGGTGATGCACCCGGTGTTCGTCTTCAACTTCACTGGTCGGGAGGATCACAGTGCCGGCATCGTTCTCAAGGAACGGTTCCCAGGTTTTCCGCCACAAGGGATGGAGGGCGTCACCGGTACCGAGTATATGGATACCTTTTGTAAGGCAGGCTGATAGCAGGTGCTCCGGTTGCATAAAGCGGGAGACGGCCATCGAATACGGGGAATGTATATGCAGGTCGGCGTTCGCTAGCATATTAACCGATATAGCTCAGCTCTTCATCCTTCTGCAGCTTATTGCCTTCGACTAATCCTTCGATGACTTTTTCCATTTCGGAAGCACGGTCGTTGAGCTTTGTAGGATCGACCGGCACATCAATCAGTTTTGAGAGTATCGCGAGAACGTTTGCCGCACTCATGGGGTCCACAAGGTACCCGCTCGTTTCGCCCATCAGGCATGCTGCATCGATCCCGCGTTTTGCAGAAAGTCCAAGCATCAGTCCGGCTGCGCCGATGATCCCGCCACCCGGTTCATTACGATCAAATGTGACACCAGCCTCTTCGAGTTCCGGGCGGAGCTCCGCGCGGTTCACAGCTCCCAGCACCCTGGGCTCATTTACCAGGTGACCGACACCGAATCCACCAAGCGTGAAAATGCGTTGCACCTTAAGATCCTGCGCGATTCCGCAGTACTTGTCGGCAAGGAGATAGTGCCCCTCGTTTGAGGTGCTCTGGTGATCACCGACGAGAAAGATAAGGTCTTTTCCTGCTGCCCGGTAATAATAGAGTTCGTTTCGTGCCAACCGTGCAAGACCATTTTCTTCAAGGATAACCTGGGGAGGGAAATAGATCGAATGAATCTCCCCCATCTTCTCGGCGCCCAGCATGTGGATCATGTATTCGGCAACCAGTTTGCCCACCTGCCCGATTCCGGGGAGGCCTTCGATCATAACAGGATTGACAAGGTTCTTTTCCCTGAAACCATCGAGATACCCGACAGAGATCTCTTCAATCATTTTTTGCCAGCCTCCGGTATTTCCCGTACCGATCCTCAAGAGAAAAACGTGCCGGGTGGGCAATCGCAGTTGGTTTGCCACATACCGGGCANGTGGGAGAAAGGGTATAAATTCGATCTTCTGCGCAGTGACGGATGTGACCGCTCATTGACTCTTCCCGGACTTCGGTTTCTTGACGAGTTTGCCTTCGCCACCTGACTTTTCCATGACAGAGATCGCTGCATTGGCCGCTTTCTCAATTGCCTTCTCTGCCTTCTTATAATCAGGTGCGGTCACTTTGATTCTGTAGGTCGGTGCGCCAAGATACAGGATCTCAATTTCAACTCCGGCAATTTTTGGTTCAGCACTTTTCAATGCTTTTTTGATAACGGATATTCCATCAGGCAGGGTAGAAGTCAGGTAAAGATGCCCGGTTACTTCAACTTTCGGGACTTTTACATTTTCCTGTGCAACATTCAGGAGTGTCTCGGCAACCTTCTTTGAGAGATTTAGTTTTTTGAGAGTTGTTTCGCTATCAATCACAAGATCTTCAAATACCGGATAGAAAGCCCCGTATTTACTAAAAATCTCGTTCTCAAGAGCTGAGGCTGGTTCGCCACTCTGTTCTGCTACAAAGCCCAGCCACTTCTGGGCTTTACTCTCGTTCTTCCATTCACGTATTTTCTCGCGGCGCTGGTGTTCGTTGACATCTTTTAAGGAAAGATCAATGTGACCACGGGTTCTGTCGACGTTGAGCACCTTGCAGACAATCTTCTGTCCTTCACGAATGTGGTCACGTATGTACTTGATCCACCCGGTAGCAATTTCAGAGATGGGTATAAGCCCCTGGCGTCCACCATACTCATCCAGTGATACAAACGCCACAAAATCCTTGACGTTCTGTACAGTGCAGACAACCAGTTCAGATTCCTGAGGCCATTCTCTGTCAAGCATGGGTAAATTCACTTGAGCTCTGAGAGGATCTCAGCCTTAATACTTGCCTTTCCCCCGGTGGGGAGCGCAAGATCGTGCCCGCAGACGACGCACTTCACGATAGTGCTTGCCTTTTCGAATACCGTCTGCTCGTTCTCACAGTCTGGACACTTTACTTTGAAAAATTTACTCCGGTTTTCCCGAATCTCACGTACCATTAGCGCTCACTCCGTCAGCTCAAACTTTGCGACCCGGTAACCCTTGCGCAGGTGTGCTTTTCCACAGGTGACACAGCGGTAACGCACGTTTATCTTTTTCGTCGGCTTATCGCCTCCGGGCACTTTTGAGAATTTTCCCATATTGCCTACTTTTCCTCTGCGGGCCTTCTGGCGGTCAATCCAGTGAAGGCCTGTTGTCTTGCCTTTTTTTACCCTCTCGACCTCATGAATCTGATGATTTCTGCAGTGGGGGCAATAGGTGTTGAATTTTGCTGGCATTTTCATAAAATTTTCACCGATAATTTTGATATAGAATACCAATATTATTTACAAAGGTTCATATTTAAGACTATGTTGCGTTCACTTAAGACCGCAGCATTCCGCTCAGGAAGCGTCACTATATCTCCCTTTGAAAGAGTATAAATCCTCCCATCAATCCCCATAAAGGATTCCATATCCTCAAGTACCCGTACAAGAACACATTGTGGCGAGAGAGATGCATCCGTCTTGGGTGTTGCATAAAGGACTTCTGCACCACTCGAATCTTCGTCCTGCACCATCTCGGATTCGTCACTTTCGACTGTTTCAGGTGTAACAATATTTTTTTGACGATGGGGCACATTATGAAGAAGGATTCCCTTGCACTGTTCAATACTGGCAGTGACTGTTTCAAACATCTCTTTCTCAACGGGGACCATCCGTTTCACTTCTTCGCGATCATAATAATTACCTTCCGCATGCATGATGGTAAGCGCAAGAATTTTGCGTGAACGCAGAGCAAAAAGCTCACGAAGGGTCTCTTTTATCGCTAGGGTTTCCTCGATAAGGGAGCGGGCTTCTTCAGAAAGCGGGTCTTCAAAAGCGTACACCTTGCTAATCAGGGAGGCAAGTGAAGCATGCCCCCTGTCAAAGAGATCGGGAGCAACTGCAGTAAGTCTTCCCGTCTCCCGCTCTGAAAGCAGGATGATACGCAGATCGTCCAACCCCATTGGCCCCATGTGTCTTACCCCTTTAGCTGATTTCCGCCATGCCACGGCAACAGAGGAACACTGCTACCGCTTCCGGTACTGTATTGATGCCTTTTTGGAGTTCATAAGTACTTCCGAGCATCGGTATCGTGACCGGCTGGATAAGGTTAACCCTGACATCCCGCATTGAAAAGACTATTGCGTCTACAAGCGGTTCAAAGTCGTGGAGATCGCGGATTTCAAGGGGTTGTACCCGCATGCCGCTTCCTCCATGCAGCGATGTTGGCATTCGTATCAGCCTTTTTGTATCCGTGGTGACAGGCTCATCCGCAAGAGCCGCACGGGTAAGGAGACGTTTTTTAAATTCCCCTTCCTGTTGAATGAGAATTGCATGGAGGACACGGTTCTTTGCGATCATGCCCGTTGGATGGCGTTCTATCAAAGTGATAATCTCCTCGCGTTTTTTCAGGAATGTGGTTGCTGAATCCTTACCAATTCCCTCAATTCCCGTGAGATGCACGATTGCTTCCTCATCAGTCAGAGTTCCAACCCAGTGAATATATTCGAGAAGCGTTTCACGATATCGCAATTGCCATCCCGGAGATGCAGGTTTTTTTCCTGAAAGCATTGCCACGGGATCGATGCCGATCCCACAGACATAGTCAATCAGTTCCCGGCGTTCTGCACTTCCCCATCCCCGAAAAGCGATATCCTTGACATGCACATGATACCCTCGACCACCGGAAAAGACGAGTTCAATAGTTTTTGAATCGATACCAAATTCAATCATGAGCATGGCTATAAGCTTCTCAGTTTCCTCTTTGACTCTGGCCAGCATCTGATCATAAGGACCTCGTACTATATGGTCTGCATCGAGATCGAAAATGAGATCTGCCCCGCACCAGCCTTTTTCTGCCATGGTTCCCGCATCTGGTTTCTCGTAGTATGCCGTNGAGTAGTAGGCATGCTGAGGCACGAGATTATGAATGAACTGGAATAGTTCATCCCTTCCTGAAAAACCGATATGCCGGCGCATCCNGAGATTGGTTGNATGCGGGTTGAACAGCACAAAACCCCATTCTCTCTGCTCAAGCGATGAAGGAGCAACAAGAATGGTTTTTTTATAATAATCGGTGAAGCGTTGTCGGAGAAATTCGGTTGTCGCCGGGTTCATGACAACTCCTTAATCATGTAAGGTCCTTTACGTTCATATCCCTGTTTTTCGTAATAGGGGCGGACACCGATACCACTCATAATCGCCAGACAGGAGAAACCAGCGTCAACGGTAATCTCTTCTGCCCGGGCAATGAGCACTTTTCCAAAATTCCTGTGCTGCCATTCTTCAGACTCAGCATCTTTCCCCACCGGTACGAGGCTTCCATATACATGGAGCTCCCTCAGGACTGCGGCATTTTCCAGCTCAGCACAGTATACAATGGAAGGGAACCGGAGCCGTGAAAATCCGATTATTGAATCATCAGACACAGCGGAGATAAAATGTTCCTGTCCACCGCAGGACTCATACTTCAACACACGGATTTCTGATTCTGAAAGGGAAGGAAGTCTCCCAATCTCCCTGCACCGGATACAGCGGCAGCGCCTGCCGGTTGCCCTGAGACGGTTCTGGGCAAGCTGCCGGAAGTTGGAGTGTCGGGAACCGGCAACGATCAGTTTTGCGGGAATATCGCGCTGGATCCGCTGGAGGCGTGTATACTCAGGGATCAGCGACTTGGCGTAGGCGACCAGATCGATCATGTCCTCCTCATCGTAGGGCTGGTATGCACCCCGCTTCCAGTGTTCTTCAATTTCAGATCCCGGGGTGACAAGTGTAGGATAGATTTTAAGGAAATCCGGCATGAAACGGGGATCAGTAAAGATTGTCTCGAACATCTTTCTGTCCTGGTCAATGGTCGAGCCGGGGAGATTGGGCATTATATGAAAACCAACTTTCATGCCCGCGTCACGGAGGAGAGTATTTGCTTTCACCGTATCTGCCACGGTACATCCTCGTCGGTTATACGACAGAATAGTATCATCGACATGCTGCACACCAAGTTCCACTTTGGTTACACCAAGTCGCAACATCCGATCAACATGATCGGATCCGCACCAGTCCGGGCGGGTTTCGAACGTGATCGCAACGCAACGGATAGCAGAAATCTCATTATCTGCCTGCATAGCGGTCACACTTCGTGGCTCAACTTCTGCTGTCCCACCAGGGTAGGTGTTCATCGCTTCGATACAGCGTGATACAAACTGCTCCTGGTATTCCGGCGTCCGTGCTGTCATAGTACCCCCCATTACGATCAGCTCCACCTTGTCTACACGATGCCCGAGGAGTTCAAACTGTTCAAGCCGGGCATGCACTTGGGCAAACGGATCGTAGGAATGCTCCCGGGCCCGCAACGCTGCAGGCTCCTCACCGGTATAGCTTTGCGGGGATTTGTACGGGTGGTCAGGTCCACCCGGACATGGCAGGCATTTACCATGCGGGCAGGGTGATGGAGATGTCATCACCGCGACGGGAGCTACTCCCGAAAGGGTCCGTGTGGGTTTCACCAGCAGGATCTTCCGGAGGATCTCCCGATCCTCCGGTTGGGCGATCGCAAGAATGGCGGAATTTTTGGGAACAACAGGCAGCCTGTATTTCCGGCAGATATCGATCTTCACTGCAACGATAGCATCATCACCGGGCTGAAGGGTGAGGATGCGGGAGATCATCTCCCGGAACGCTATCTCCTCATCCATGACTGGTTTAATGTTCTGCTGCAACTTTTGTGGATGCAGTCTCTGAAGAATAGTTCACCACAGGAATATGATGCCCGTGGATATGGGTCACAATCTCATCTCCCAGCGTGAGAAGAGCATCTTTGTGGGCTTTCTTGTCCTTGTGAATATGGACCGGAGAAATTTCAAGGGAATTATAACGGTTGGTTCCGATTTCTTCATTGGTGAGGCCTTCGTAGTACTTTTTGATGTGAATCATCAACATGTGTAAATGCAGCAATTCTTCCTTTTGCACACTATCACCTTCTGCAAGCTGATTCTATTTCCTGTGATGCACATATACCTTTTTGGTGAGGTTTATAACAGGAAACCCGCATGCTGTGGGATCGTTCGTTGCGCTGGCAATTGGGGATGCATTGGGTGCGCCCCTGGAAGGATTCGCCCGAACTGAATCGTGGGTGACCGAAATGCTTCCCGGTGGGCGGCATTCACGGAAAAAAGGACAAATTACGGACGATACCTTACAGGCAATGGCAGTCGCTGAATCGCTCGTTGCATGCAGGGGATTTAACCAAAAAGACCTTATATTGCGGTTACTTCGTGGGTACGAAAAATGTCCGGAATGGTATGGTCCGACATCCTCCGCATTCTTTGCATTGGTCAAATCCGGCACCCTGCCGCACCAAGCCGCAAGGCTCGTGCACAAACGACTGCATGGCAGCCGAAGCAATGGGAGTGTGATGCGAGGATTTCCAGTGGGTATCTTCTATCCCTCTCCCTATGTCTATGATGTGAGTCTTGCATGCTCGCAGCTTACGCACTTTGATCCGGTTGCCGCTCATTGTTCTGCCTGGCTAAACGTGATGGTAAGCGATATGTGCCGAGGGGTTTCCCGTCAGAAGGCATACAGTCATGCACGATCGCTGTGTACGATTCGGGAAGTGCATACAATACTCGGAAACTATACAGAGTATGCCCCGGTTGCCTCGCTTGACGTCGTNCTATGTTCGCATGCAGCCCTTTCCTGCTTCATGAACGCCCGTACTNTTGAAGGTGCAATCCTTTCGGCAATTAATCTCGGGGGCGATACAGACACNGCCGGTGCCTGCTGCGGTGCACTGGCCGGGGCGTACTGGGGGTTTGAAACAATTCCAAAGCGGTGGATAAGGGATATTGAAGATTNCGAAAATATCCTNCATCGCGCAGAACAGCTCTGGTATTGTGCAGAACAATCCTTTAAACGATAATCGTATCAGTACCTTTTCGCACAAGGGGCCAAGGTCCACGTTTCAATGAAAAAATAGATAAAACGATTTTTTTAATCCTTTTTTTTGGTAGGACGATTATGCCGGCTTAATATCGACAAGCTTCAGCACCCGCCCTTTCTCGCATATATCCGAAGCATTGCCCAGTACCTCAGCAACGATGTATTTCTCTCCTTCCAC